>Ga0190308_1000493_pt1 | contig 12589 bp, 24 predicted proteins | sample 48700756_MG_FD_165050 | JGI IMG/M metagenome (GOLD analysis project Ga0190308, IMG submission 165050) | Hydrothermal vent sediment bacterial communities from Southern Trench, Guaymas Basin, Mexico - 4870-07-5-6_MG | ecosystem: Environmental > Aquatic > Marine > Hydrothermal vents > Sediment ...
CGTTGATTGCATCCTGCGAGACAGGCGTTATCTTAACGACAATCTTTGAGGCATCATTCGTAACTAAGCCGTGAGCGCCAATCTCAAAGTCGGTTGTTGTGCCATCTCCACTGAAGGTTGCTGTGCCTGAGTTTCTTCTAAATGTTGTATTAGTAGATGACAATTTTGTATATACTACATCAAGATCTACATCTGTGCAATTTGACAAAATGATATCTGTAACACCCGTAGATATAACACCACCTTTCAATACTAAAGTGTCTACATTTTTGATTTCAACAGGTCTCCATAGGTGGACATTCGTAATTATCAGTTCTTTAAGTCTGTAGTCGTTATAATCTACATATATGCTTCTGTAAACACCTTCGAAATGGATATGGCTCAATTGTATAGATGATTTGTCGCGGTCAATTTCTGAGATATAGATTCCATATCCAGATGCGTTTGATTGTCCGTAACAGTGCACATCACTTATTTGTACATGTGAACAACAGTTAAGATATATTCCATATCCATTTTCTGAGATTTCCCCCTTTACACCTCTAACACTAAGTCTTAATGTTCCTCCGAGAATCAGGATACACTTTGCCACATTGTATCCTCTTATCGCTTCAATTTCACCAAATATACTACTTTCCATAGCCATAACGTCCCCTTCGAGGGGGTCGAGTGAATTTCCTGTTATATTTTCACCATATATATTGCTGACTTTTATGTATCTGGTTCTTGCAACCCATAGCACACCTCTTCCTAAGTTGTAACCTTGTATGTTTTGGATTGTTACGTTTTTATGAGGTAGACCTGGATCATCTGGAACGTAATCTATTGCGATTCCCCATCCGTTGTGATTGTCCCCTCCGTTTAATATCAGATCTGAAAGTTTCAAATCGGTGAAATATCTTGCTGAGCGTCCAAAAACTAAAATTGCACCATATTTATATGTTCCCTCTCCTGTAGACCAATTATACCAATCTATCAAACTTGTATCTAGTGTTAAATTGGCGATTTTGACACCTCTTATTTCTGGATTTGGAACAGAATTTGCTTTGTTGGACACAAAATCAACCCTTATTCTTTCACCATTGTATTTTAATTTTAGGATTGTCGATTCTTTTTCTTCACCTATAATTTCTATGTGTCCTGAATCAGGGATGTATAATCCTACAGCTCTATCTGTTCGATCTGGATCGTCAGTAGCTTTAATAATATACTCTCCTTTTGCTATGAAAATTCTGCCACCAACATCCAACGCCTTCTGTATCACTTCCGCATCATCCACTCCAGCTTCTCCTTGTGCTATTGTTTTTCCGTATTGGTCTTCAGCCCACACAGTGTTTTCGTCTTTGCGGACAATCGCTGAGAATGCGCCTAAGGAGCGCCTGAACTGCCTCCAGCTTATATTCTCTGCGAACCACATGCCTCCTCACCTTCTCTTCCTCTCTACTCTTTTTTCTGTTTTATCCCTTAATATCTTGCACACTTCTTTTAATTTTTCCGTTCGTATGACGACTTTCGCTTTGCCGATGTCGTAGATTTTCACGAATCCTAACGCCACGAATTCATAGGCGATTTTTCTTGTCGTGACATGCGACAGTCGCAATTCATGGGAAATCTGCGATAGGCTATGCGGTGCGTCGTTTTCGCATAGGAACGCCAAAAAATTTCTGCGGTTTTCAGGTATGAGCGCTACGAGCTCTTTCATTTCTCATCCTGCGGTTTCTTCTTCGCCTACGCTCACGGAAGGCTCCTTTGAAGCATATTTTCGCACTCTTATCCAATCAAATGTAAATTCCGTGTCATAGTATTCGTGGATGAATAAGCCAATGCGCTTTCCGGAAGGTTCTTCAGAGAAAGTATATTGATTAATTTGTGTATCATTAACAAAAGCTGTTGCTTGCTTATTACTCGAAGTGTATATAATCTTAAAAACATGGAAATCATCATCAAGATTCTTGCTCATTCGAAGCACCACCCCACATCCCCTACTATCGTGTAGCCACTAATTGCTTCTGCGTTATCTACTTTCTGATTGTCGTTCGCATCATATACGCTTTTCCGCATCACATCGGGAACGTAGCTCATCTCCCTCACTCTCTCATTTCAGCTCTCTGATTAAGATTTTAGTAGGCAGATGATTGCCATTATAGTAAGGTCTGTAAGACGAGCTCGTCCTGTATACTATGTTATTATATGCGCTTCGATCGCCGTTTTCGACCCGGTAAATAAAGTCTGTCCATAATTCAATATGCTCCATTTCATCTGCGGTATTCCATCGTGAAAAATAATATTTATATATGACAGGATTGGGATTTCCAGCTGATAGTGTCGGATGGCCTACAATATCTTTAGTCTCAACCCACAGAACCTTGCTGACTCCGCTTGCGTAAGGGAAGGGCCTCGTGGCTTGGCAGGCATGAGCGTCGTAATCCCAATTCACATTTGTGGATGACGCCCACAGTCTAAGCTCAATCGTGTCGCCAGCATTGACATCAAAGAATCCTGCGCTGATAGTCCAGTAATAGTCCGCTGAAACGGAGAAAGAGCCGTTTGAGAGCGAAGAGCCGTTTTTGAGCATTCGCCAATAGACCGTCTGCGATGCTGTGTCTGTATTTTTTCCACCAGCATAAACAAGTGCGATGTATGTTATTGTAGGTATATTCGGCGAGTCGTTTAATTTAACAACGGGCAAATCTGCTTCTGCAAGGGTTATGGAAATCTGCGAATCCGCAGGCTCTGATGTTGGCAGCGAAGTCGGCGTGCTTTGTAAATTCTCAACGGCATCCTTCAGCTCTATCGTTATGATTTTCACTGGTTTCCACTTTTCTGCGCTTATTATCGTCATCTTTCCATCTCTTTTAATCTTGCCTCTTCTTCCCTCTCTTCTAACTTAACCTCTTTCAGTCTCGGCAAAACCTCACTTGAAAAGAAATCCTTAGGCTCAACTTCTATGCTCAATTCTTCATTTAAGCAATGGTAAGTCCATGATTTCCACTTGAAGTTCTTGATGAATTTCTCTATGTCTTTCTCGCTTAAACCCTTGAAATCCAAAACTACCCTCATACCTTGACACCCGAGTAGCCGATTAGTCTTGCGTTTGCGGAGTCCAAGTTCTTCACTTGCAGATATTTGTTCTCGTTTACGGGAAATCGCAGATTAGTCCAAGCACCGTTGCCAGTGGCGGAATCAATTTTGATGGCGTTTGTGCCATCCGTGTGGTATATTTCTACATCATACTCATGCGTTATGACCAAAATTATCCACTCCTCGCCTGTCGGTGGTTTTATGTTCAAACTATCGTTTGCAGCGACTGAAACTATGTCTGCTACGACTGTCATCGCTTACTCCCCTCTTATAACACCAAACTCATGACGATGATTTCTTTCTTTATGTCTTCGTAGTGCTTTCCGTCAACGGTGTCGGCGTCTTCTGCGCTATCCACCTTCTGATTTTCATTCACATCATATACCTTTTTCCGCATCGTGTCGGGAATGTAACCCATTTTCTCACTCACACTTGCACCCACTCACATTAGAATATGAGCCAATCTGTTCCATCGCTGACATACTCATAAGCCTCGTTCTTCTGCGAGATCGTGTGCGATGAAGCACCATCTATCGTTTCTGTTCCACTCGGCGAGACTGTGACCGTGTTCGTGCTCGCATCAATCTTCTTCACTCGCACTCTCGCACCGTTAGAAGGTGTCGGAAGCGTCACCGTGACTGCGCCCCCACTCGCATCCACAAGCACAATTTCACCATCCGAAGCCGTGTAGTTCGCAGTTACTTTCGTGACTGTCCAACCTCCTGGAGCAGTAGCCCACTGCGGATTTGCGCCGCTACCTTGCGTTTGCAGGAATTGACCTGCTGTGCCTGCTGGCAGCCTCGCTATGTTTCCAGTGCCATCAACATAGAAGATGTCGCCCTGTGCTATGTCCGCAGGAATCTTGAAAACATTGTTTGCTGCTGTGCCTGCGTCTGCGCCATCCACCTTGTCAGCATCGTCAACGAGGTTGTCTTCGTTCGTGTCGTAAGTAGACTTCAGCATCCACTTTGGATGGTATGCCATTTCTCACATCACCCCCGCATTAATACCAGTTCCCATCGGGAGCGAGAGTTAGATGAACTTCTTCGAGCCACTTTTTCAGCACTATTTTCTCCTCACCATCAATCGAAGACTGAGGCGCAACAATAACGACTTCATTTGGCGTTTTATCGATTTTCTTGACATAAACGAACATGCTCCTTGTCTTTATGCAGTCTTCCAACTTACGCTCTTTCAAGCTCAGAAGGAAATCCATAGGGTTTATAGGAGCAGGTAGCACAACCGTTATGCTTCCGTTCTCTGCGTTAGCGGGTATGCAGTCTCCGTATTCTGCGTGATACTCTCTCTCCTTTATTTCGATCGCTCCTACCATCTCTCTTTTATTTACCCTTCATACATAAAAAGATGACGGGGGGAGGTATGCTGGAGGAAGAGACCGAAGAAGAGAAGGAAGAAGCAATAATTGGAGGATTGGAAACCGATCTGAAAGAATTGAGAGGCATGACGAGGTGGGCTGCAACACATATTGAGTTCGCCAAGTTAGACCTTGCAAGGGGTGATTACGAGACATTGAGAAAGAGGCTTGAGGAATTGCATTTAGTCCTAAGAGAAGCGCATGATAAGGCAGCATATTGTCTGGATATGTATAGAGCTGAAGTGCTGAGAGTAGAGGATATGTTGCAGGAGAAATCATAATATAAACCATTCGGTGCCGTTGCAGTAGAACTCATAAGCCTCATACTGCGTCTTCAGCGTTTTTGTTGTCGCTCCATCAATCTTAGAAGTGCCTGCATCTACAACAACTTCATTCGCAGTGTCATCAATTTTCTTGACTGCAACTCTCAAATTTGCTGCCGGCGTTGGCAACGAGATTGTTATAGGATTTGCTGATGCGTTTGCTAAGATAAACTCATTTGAGGATGCTGCGTAATCGGAAGTAACTTTTTTCAGAGTCCACCCACCGCTCGGAGGAACATCGCCGAAAGTCAGACCGTCTTCTGAGGCGTTTACAACGACGAATTTCGAGGCGTAGCCTGCGTATGAGTCTGGCGTATCTCTGAGCTGCTTGAACTTCTCAGCTTTTCTCTTCGCCAGCGAGTATGAGATGACATCAAAAGGCATTTTCTCTCACCTCAGCGCATCAGCAGCTTCCACGCACTCACCTTCACAGCATAGGAACTATCCAAATTCACAATCTGCACTTTCGTGTATTTTTGGTAGAGAGGAATTAAAATCGTTCTCTGCCTCGTAGCGCCCGCACTGAATGTCAGATTTTCGTAATTACCAGCGTCCTCAGCGTCTTCAACCGAGTCAAAGTTTGTGTTATCAGGCGAGTAAAGCCACCTCACACGAACGCCTGAAGTGGCGGAAGCATCGTAAGTAGCACGCACAGTCACGACGACAGCAGAGTAGCCTTCGCCTCTGACTGTGAATTCGCTGAGTGATGCTGCGTCTATTGTCTGCGCAGACAACACCCTCTCAGGCTCTGTCCTTTCGCCTCTTATCGTGAGGAGCGTCGTGAAGCGAGAGCCGAGCATTTCTTCTTACTTTGGTTTTCTCGCTTATATATTTCTTACTTTCAGGTCAGGAAATTAACCTCAACTTAATCAGTATCCTATGCATGTTTATAACGATGAATTTGCCAATTTTGTATCTTAGCCCACTCATTTTCTCACTCACACCTCAGCTTATAACCTCTGCATGCCACACTATTTGAACATTATTTGAGCCTGATGCAGGGGCAGAAGCGAACTTCACCCTTATCTTGGTGTTATCAGCAGGATCAACATAACCTACGCATGGTGATGCTGCAATAGCGTCTGAAGAGACTGGCGTTATTTTGACGGTGATTTTAGATGGATCTGTCGTAACTAAGCCATGAGCACCAATCTCAAAGTCTGTTGTTGTGCCGTCGCCGCTGAAGGTTGCGGTGCCTGAGTTTTCTGTGGTGTAACCAATGTTACCTGCTACTTTACTATCTGTAATTGTGCCTGCAAAACTGATTGGATTTGATCCGAGATAACCATATAAAATATTATTTGTTACTTTTACATTTGTTGGATTCTTAGCATAGACAGCTCTTACAGGATAATCTGCAAGCGATGAATAGAATGTATTACCTTCAACAATCGCATTATAGCAGCTCTCAAGATGAACAGTATAATGCCCTGTCTGTTTTGCACACTCCTCAAAGGTGCAACCTGTAATTGCTAAACCATTTATATTATATGTGTATATTGCTCTGGAAAACACATCTTTAATATGAGAGCCAACCACATTAATTTGTCTCCCATTTTCGAGATAGAACCCTGCCTTATCAGTCGCATCTTTTGTTGATCTTATGATTATCCCGTTAAAAGCGACACGGTAAAGGTTATCTCCGTCAATTCCATGACCTCCTACAGGCATTATTACCAAATTTGAAAGAGATGAATCAAAGAGATTTATTACTCTGACTACATTGGCATCCTCTTTCCCATAAAGAGTTCCACTACTGATCTTAACTCTATGTGTATGAACACCGCTATCTCCTAACTGAAGACAGGGGTTGCCTCCGTATATCTCTAAGTTGGTAAAGTCTACATCGTGCGCTAAGTTCTTAATACCTATACAGGAATAATATTGAATTTCCACCGTTATTCCTTTAAATGTTAGACGATAGCAGTTAGTTTCTATACTCAGGGCTATGTATTCGCAGCCTCCAAAATGGAGGTTGATAAAGTGAGCGTTGTTGGTTTGATCGGCACTGGTATCTCCCATCGCAGCAACTTTCATAGCAGGGCTTGAGGAAGCACTATCTCCACATTCTGCCACTTGTATATCGCTTACATAGGGCTCCCAGCAACCAGCGATTTCAACTCCTGTTTTGAAATTTTGCACACGGACATGCTCTAAGCGAAGAAGCGCTACTCTTTGAAATCTTATTCCTGTTCCCTGTTTTGTAGTAGAGGGATTTCTTAAAGTTATATTTTGTGCTCCGCCTCCATAATAAAATTGATCTAAACCTCCAAAATCTAAAGCCACACCAGCGCCTTCGTATTCTATTACTGCTCCTAAGTTATGGTCTTTATCAGATTTATAACCTTCTCCAACTATATGCACTCCTTTTTGTATTTGTAACCCCTCGCTTAGTTTATATACTCCAGCTCTGAGACGCATTACATTTCCACTCTCCAAAGAGTTTATAGCACTCTGAATCACACTCGCATCATCCACTCCACTCTCTCCACTCGCTATGGTTTTTCCTGAAGCGTCTTCAGCCCATACTGTCGAACCGTCCTTGCAGACAATCGCTGAGTATGGTGCTACCTTAGTAGTCCAAGATTTTGTTGAGGGGTTCCATAGCTTCTTGCGAAAAGCTCTGTTCCGCCTATCGTAAACTAATGCGAAATCGTCTGTTTCTATGAGGACTGCTTCGTCTGGAGAGGCGGAATCGGAATATCTTGCCATCTCCCGCTCTCACCTCAGAAATACCCTAATTCTTTTAGTCTTCTCTTTATTTCTTCTTTCTCCTCCTCTGTGAACTCCTCGTCAAAGAATTTTTCGTCATACTGATGCCAGTAATCCGTCCAAGGTGCGTAAGCGGTTTTGCCACCTCGCCTTCTCACAAGCTCTTCCTTGTAGTCATCATCTATAGGGATTGAATGCGTCACGGTTGAGAAGCAGTGAACACACTTGAATGTCAGGTGACAGACATAGCCTTTCGCAGCGAAAGGTCTCGCTATGTCCGAGATGTGGATGACTCGCCAGTGTCCGCAGATGGGACACTTATACCTGTGAGGCTTGAAGCCCCAGGGCGAATCATCTCGCTCAAACATTGCTGCACCACACTCCTTCCATTGCACTTGTTGTTTCTGCAACTGAGCAGCCGTTTGAAGCAGTCCAAACTCCACTCATCTTACACCATCTCATAAATGAATTCAATTATTGCATAGGTTAAATCAGTTGTTGCACCTGTCGTTGCTGAGGCTGTCGTGACTGCAACTTCTATGTAAACTAATTCGCCATCGCTGAATGAAGTGCCTTCTGCCTCCGCATCGCTTCCAGTGTTTCCGCTTACAGATGCAATTGTCCCTGTTGTTGTTCCGACAACTCTGACTTCTGTGACTGAATCTGTGTGCGAAGCCGTCCAAGATGCACGCAACCTTATCTTCTTCAAATAGCGAGCATCAACTTTTGTTCTCACGACAGATGTGAATTTCACACCTGTTGAGTCTGCCGCTAAACCTGTCTGATTTATGCAGTCTTGAGGTGCAACGGGAACTGTGTAGCCTACGACAGTGTTCTTCTTCAGTCTGAACAAATCAACAGCATTAACTGCATCTTTGATTCTGAAGTCATCGTTTGTGGCATCATACCTTGCGGCGAAGTCTTTGTCTGCTCCGAAGGAAAGCTCTAAGTCATCAGTCAGCGCAGGCAGAACCTCTTGCAACGCATCAGCAGCATCTATTTGAGCTCTTGTCTCCCATGTTGATGCGGTAGCATCCCACCACTTTATGTAAAACTTCTGTGAGCTCTTATTGAAAACAATTGCGAAATCATCGGTCTCTACGAGAACTGCTTCGTCCGAAGTCGCCACCTCAGAGTATCTCGCCATCCTCAGTCACCAGACATCTAATCTTCCACCTGGAGCAACATAAATGCTTGCCCCTGACTCAACATAAGGAGCGCCATGCACTCTCACAATGCCATGAATGAAGACTTTGCGAGGTGCATACACTTCAAGCTTGCTTACTTCAACCACCTGACCTTCACTGACAGCCACATCAGGGTCGGCGCTCCGAATCACAAGCTCATTAATGCTCAGCTTCTGCTTCAGTGTTTCTGTCGTCGCAGTCGTCGGAAACGCAACGAAATCTATTGTCGTCGCAGCTGTGAACTTCAGGTGCAGGAACGGAAAGTGCAAGGGCCAATTTGCAGTCAGAACTTCGCCCAATCTAACTGTCTGCTCCCCCGCTGCGCTGAAAGACATTATTGTTTTATTAACGCTTATCTTCGCATAAGAACCGTCGGGCTTTCGTGGAGCTCCTGAAACTGCCTCTAAAACGACATCGCAAGGATCACTAACTTTCACATATATCACGAGGTCGGGATAATCCTCCTTCTTCAAGACGAGCGTATCGTCAGCGCTGATGCTCTTATCAAATGCCACTGCAACAGGAAACATGCCGAGACCCTGCTGCCTCCTGAAAAGCACCTCAATTTCAGCCATTAATCGCTCACCCTCTCCTCCAATCTCGCTATCCTCTCACGCACATCTGCTAAGTCATGCTCTATGCCTTCCAAGCGCTCTTCCACCCTTTCCAAGCGCCTGTATATATGTGCGATCTCATTTCTGCGGAGGCGCCACAAATGAAGTGCTAACGCTAACGAGAAGCTCGCAAGCGCTGCGAAAGTTCCGAGCGCTGCGAAGAGCGCATCCATTAGCGCTCACCTCACGCTCATGAGCCTCCGCTGATTTTCTTCTCCATATCTTCTCTCACTTTCTCCCACTCTTCTAACTTAAAGACTGTGACCTCTTCTTCTCTTTCAGAGACGAGCTTTCCGTTGAGGCTGATGCGCACGACACACTTCATCATGCTGTCACCTCTTCTCTCAGGCTCTCAAGCACTCCTACGAGATTCACAGTAGCGCTCACATACTCCCCCGAATAATTGTGCAAGTAGATATAGAGCGAGTGTTTTTCTTTGACCTCCTGCGAAGGCACGAAGGTGAGCGCATCCGTCATCAAGAAATATCTGTCGCCTAAGAAGCCTGGTGTTGTGATCACGAGCCAGACTTTGCACCACACATCTAACGGCATGTTATGCTCATCGGTCATCGAACACATCGCACCCTTCAGAAGCAGTCTGTAACCTTCTTCGACAGTGTAAACCTTCGTTGAAGCAATCGAGAACGGAGGAATTCTGTTATCAGTTTCATCAGTCTTCTTGAACTCTAAGAGAACGCTCCACTCTTTCTGCTTCGGTGGCAACAGTGTCGGATATTTAACCTCTCGGCTCCAGTCTGGGAGTCCTCTTCCACGACCTCTGATGGGCATTTCCTCACAACACCGATAACGCCGACGGCGCCAACAACGCCAACAACACCGACAGCATCAGCAACCTCAGCACAACGCAGCAATCACAGCAGTCTCGCCCACACAGGGAAGAGCGCTGAAACCTGCACTAAAACGGAAATCCAGTGCGAGTTATCTATGTCGTTGTTCTTGAACTCCGCCCTTATGATTCTATCTTTTCGCACCTTCTTGAGCAAAGTCACTCCTATTGTTGCATCTTCAAGAGCAGTCCATCCTGCGTTTCTCGGAAAAAGCTGCTCACCATCAACGATGATTCTTACGCCAACACGGTTTCTGCATCCCGCTGGCCATGCGATTATCGCTGCTGAAGTCCATCCCTCGTAAGGCATCGTTGCCTCTGTTGCATCTTCGCTGTCAGGCGCAACATTGCACGATAAATCGAGAACGCAGCTCTCAGCTCTCAGCTCTATGACCTCAGCTCTTCCTCTTGTGTCTTCGACCTCAATAGCCATCACCTGCCACCTCTACCAGTGGCAACGACTCTCTTGACCTTGAGAGGCTCGCCGAACGCAAGCTCAAGCTCTATCTTCGCAAGCTCTTCTCTGAGCTGCCGTAGAAGCGTTCTTTTCCTTCTGACCTTTGCTTCTCTTCTCGGCCCTCTTTCCTCCTCAATCTCGCTCTCGACCTTATCTAACGCCTCTTCAATCCTCTTCTTCCGCTCGTTAGCCCACTCCTTCCAATCTTGCAGGATGAATCGCCACCCGTAGAACTGAACCCTTGACTTCGTTAAGTCTTTGCCACTGTCATTTTTCACTGTGAAGACTGGAGCATCGCCTCCATGCACGAAGAACTCCGTGAGTCGCATCGATGGGTCTCTCTCTTTGGTCAGCTGAGTCACCCAAGCGACTGTGTTCTTCGTCAGAAATCTTGTTATTCCCTGCGGTTGCGCAACTTTGACTTTTATAGGGTCGAGAACCTCAAAGCGGAACTGTCCGAGCTCGTTGCTCCGCATCTTTATGAGCGGAAGCTCCTGATTCTCTAAGGTCTCACCGTTTGAGATCGCACCGAAGTCTTTCACCATGCCCTCCTCTGACGGAGGCAAAGGCTCCGCATATGTTATGACTCTGTATATCCACGAGCCTTCGGTTGTGAGAATACCTACAACTTCACCAATATCTGCGAAAGGCTCGAAAACATACTCCTGCGTCATGCTACTTCGCTCTCACCTCCTCTACCTCCTCAACCTTTAATCCCTTAGCCACACCCTCCCCCCGCCTCTCTCTGCTTCACTGCATCAGCGAGCTCACTCTTTCTTCTTGCCTGTTGCGACACCTGCGAGAGCGCTGACTATTGCTGTCAGAACAGGTGCCATTGCTGCAATGACATCTTTAAGCATCTCGACAGGCACTCCCATCAGCGAGAGAACGCACGCAAGCCCTATAAGCGTCAAGCAGACCATTGCAGTGTCTCGGTCATCCCAGCTTTCAAATATGCCCATTTACATCACCTCCTTACAAGATCAGAACATCTTACCGTTCACCATGCAGTTGTATGCCTCAACAGACCCGCTTGTCGCTCTTGCACTCACGGCAGTCGTGAAGACAGGGCCATCATCAAAAGGTATGCGGACGGTCTCACCAGCACCAACTCTTATCGCTGGAATCTTTCGCTTCGTTGTTGTCGGAGAAGCTGAAGCGGCCTCGTCGAAGAACTCGACAACCGCAGGGTTCGCTGTATCGGAGTTCGTTATTATGATCTCAGTAACCTTGAACGCCTGATTTGAGCCTATGCTCACAATTGTCTTCGTTGCGGTCGTCTCCAAAGCTTCTGTGTTCCACCCGCTCACGCTAACACCTACGACGCCCACAAACCATCACCTCCTTTCTTCCACTTATTTACTCTCTCCTGAACATCTCCCTGTGTAGCAACTCAACCTCCTCTCTCTTCAAGCGTGAGCCCGCAACTGTCGTGTCTCTCTTCTCTGCGACCTTGCCGAGAAGCACGAACTGCGCATAACCTTGTGCGAGCAAGTAGTATTGAATGTTCACCTTGTCCTGCGCATGATAGAGAACGACATCCTCAACATTCGTTATGATGCTGATGTCACCTTCGCCAAGAGCCTCGATCTCCCATATGTCAATTGTCTCTGACTCGCCACGCATGAACTTGACCGCTGAGACAACAGGGTCACCACGCATTTTAACGCCCCATATTGCGATGACCTTCTTCTTGTCTAAATCGACATTGACGACCTGATTGTAATCGTTCACAGTTCCGCTGCTGAGATCATACCACCAAGCTTCTTTCGGCCACGAGAGGTCTGTTTTTGGCAACAAGTCACGAACGACGACTGCATCTCTCCTTGATGCGATTTTCTGCTCGACAGCCTCGCTCCTCAGCAACTCCTCAATCGCTCGCTGCATCCTCAGATACTCGCTCTTCTCATACACAGCTGCAAGACCTGGCATTTTTCACATCACCTCCTCATCTGATGACCCTTCCGAGAGGCTCAATCACTCTACCCAACAG
>Ga0190308_1000497_pt1 | contig 12534 bp, 11 predicted proteins | sample 48700756_MG_FD_165050 | JGI IMG/M metagenome (GOLD analysis project Ga0190308, IMG submission 165050) | Hydrothermal vent sediment bacterial communities from Southern Trench, Guaymas Basin, Mexico - 4870-07-5-6_MG | ecosystem: Environmental > Aquatic > Marine > Hydrothermal vents > Sediment ...
GATATATAGCTTGGGAAGTCAACCCTGAACGGCAGGATCCTCCTATCGCTTATCGTCTTTAGATAGGTATATCTGAAGGTGAGCTTCACCCTGCGCGCATAATGATCTCTTGGAGGCCATGGATAGCACTCCCCGGCCGATAGAACGGCGGAGAGTATCGTCGAGTCCCTGAACCTCGATCCCAAGTCAAGCTCCTTTGAGATGAATCTCTGCTGGGGTCTCTTAACGAACCCGGCCAAGACCACATTCTTTTCGCAGCATCTCTCCACGAGCCGTCTCACAGCCTTAACATACTCTTCTCCAAATTGTGGGATTGGGATCAGCGGCCCATCGACCATCAATAGATCGACATCATCCGCGGCCTTCTCCGCGATCTTCATCAACATGGTCTCCCTCGTATTATCTATTCTCGCCAAGAAGCGCTCATCCCTTTCGTTTAATTTTTGTTCGAGTATGATCGGGTTCGCCAACCCTCTGTCAAATCTCGATCCATCAAGCTTCACGTATAGGGCCGCCAGAATCGCCATCATCCTGTCTCCGAGGGTTATTGTGGAGCTTCCCGCGTCGGCCGCGGCGATCTTATCGAACCTCCAGCGATCTCTAACCGCTTTACCTCGAATCGAGCTCATTATCTTTGAAAGCGATCTGCTGAATTCTGAGGCTTTCTCCGAGAGCTTCCTCTCGAGTTCATCTCTAATCCTCTTGACGAGCTCCGGATAGGTCTTGATCTCCTCCTCAAGCTCCCCCAGCTCCTCCAAGATCGACCCACCCATGAATCACATCTAGCTAATGAGATTAATTGTTTGGGGAGTTGGGTGAAAATGAATGCGTATTACTTTAGGGCTATGCTCCTGCTCACGTGAGGCAGTATCACCTCACATCTTATATCCCCGATCCTCCTAAGTCTCTGAAACTCATATGGCCTCTCGGTATGTATCGGGATCACCACCCTCGGATCGATTTCCTCTATAATTCTTATGAGGCTCTCCCGATCGGCGTGGCCCGAGGAGTGCGCCGTCCTCATGTCGAGTCTGAGCAGATCAACCCACTCCAAGAACTTTTCCCAGCTTATCTCCTGCTCCTCATCATGGGGCTCGCTTGTGGAGACTATCAACCTCGATCCCGGATCTGGCCTGATCTGGGCTATCTCTAAGACGTAATCCAGGCTATTCGCTATTAAGACGTATCTGCCTTGATCTTTTGAGATCTCCTCCGCCTTCCTCAGCTCACCATCCTTCTTACCATCCAACCTGCTCTCATAAACTTCCCTCATCCACCTTCGATAATGGCGTGGGCTTAGGTCGTAGCCTCCTCCCCGGAGGGATCTCCTCTCAAAATAGATGCATACGTTCTTTAGATTCGGTAGGGTTATCTTGCTCCCAGTCTCCATGAGCTTGTCTATCAAGTAGGCGAGCCTGGGCGATAGTATCGGAGTCCTCCCAAGCCTCCTAGCTATCTCGATTATACCCCTAACCCTGTCGAGGTCTGTTGAGGAGACTATGATGCACGCGAACTTCCCGGGCTTCTCCGCGATATATTCCCCGATCCTCTTCAAGACGTTCTCCTCGGAGATGTTCGTCGAGGTATCTATCCTCGTCCCCTCGATTAAGAGGTAATCCACCCCGCGAACCATCTCCAAGAATCTCTCGGTCAAATCCCTTCGGGGGCCGTGAATCCTTATGTCTCCCGTATAGGCTAGGGATGCGTCCTCGACTAGGAATCCGAATGCGGCTGGAACTGAGTGATCTACTGGATACGTTTTTACATCGAATGGGATGTTTGGTACACGTCTTCCTTCCTCGAAGATCTCGCACGTTCTCCGAATCTCCTCCCTCCCCTCCCTCCTCCGATCCCTTAGCATAAAGATCTCGCCCTCAATGTCATAGGATGATGACTCGGCCATCGCCTCGATCATGGTCTTCATCGAGTTGCTGACGGCGACGGCGATCCTGCTTGAGAGAAATCCGACTGCGCCATAGTGATCCATATGAGCGTGGGAGATTAAGGCGGACTGTATGCTCAGCTCAGGTTGATTGGCCAGCATCTCCGCCACCCTCTCATCGAGTTCGATTAGATCTGAGCGGTAGATCCCCCTAATCCTCGGGAGGATCTCGGAGTATAGATGATAGAACATCTTATTCGCTATCGCGAGAACCCTGTAGCTAACCTCGTATGCCCGCTTCCTCTTCATATTCACGCCGAAGTCTAGGAATATTCCCTCACCATTCCTGGTTAAGGCTATCTTGTTTCCACCCACGCTATCGACCCCATCCAATATCCAGAGGTTAAACATCTCCATCCCACCCAGAAAGCTTACAGACCTAAGACCTGCCTCGACCCATCTTCCATCAGGAGTTAAGCCTCATCCTTAATTAACTCTTCATAGAATTGCCGGCTTTAACATGCTTATAAGCGGCTCCCCCAATCTCCCAACCATGAACCCGCTCCCAGCCGCAGGTAAATCAAAAGTTAATAACCTTGAGATAGATCTCGTCAACGGGTGAGTGGATTTTGAAGATCTTAGTTCTAAATTGCGGCAGCTCGTCGATCAAGTACCAGCTGATAGACATGGATGGGCGGAGAGTTATGGCGAGGGGAATAGTTGCTAGGATAGGTGAGAAGGGATCCTATATAAGATACAGAACTGAGGAAGGTGAGATCTTCGAGGAGATGCCCATAAGGAATCATGTGAGAGGATTGGAGATTGTGATCAGCTATCTACTTAATAAAAAGATTGGCGTGATAAGAGATCGATCGGAGATCTCAGCCGTCGGCCACAGGGTCGTTCACGGGGGGAGCATATTTCTCAAACCCACCCTGATAACGGACGAAGTAATCAAGGTCTTAAGGGAATACTCCTATCTCGCTCCATTACATAATCCACATAATTTAGCCGGGATAGAGGCTGCGAGGAAGATATTTCCGGGAGTCCCTCAAGTCGCGGTCTTTGATACGTCCTTCCATCAAACGATCCCGGAGAGGGCTTATCTTTACCCCATTCCCTACGAATTTTATCTTAAGTATGGGGTGAGAAAATATGGATTTCATGGAATCTCCTGTCAATATGTCTCCACGAGGTGCTCCGAGATTCTAGGAAAGCCTCTGAATGAATTGAAGCTGATCATATGCCATCTCGGAAACGGTGTCACGATCTGCGCGGTGGATGGGGGTAAATCTATCGACACGAGCATGGGCTTAACCCCACTTGGAGGGGTGATGATGGGGACGAGGTGTGGGGATCTCGACCCAGGGGTAATCTTCTATCTCCTGAAGAAAACCGGGATCGAGGTAGAAGAATTGAATAGAATATTGAATAATAGGAGTGGACTCCTCGGAATCTCCGGGGTGAGCAACGATATCAGAGAGATATTGAGCCGCGCGGAAAAGGGAGATGTGAGATGTAAGCTCGCGATCGACATGTTCACCTACAGGATCAAGAAATGGATTGGAGCCTATGCGGCGGCCCTCGGAGGCTTTGACGCACTAATCTTCACAGCCGGGATAGGGGAAAACTCCCCTCATATAAGGTCGATGGTATGTGAGGGCCTGGACTTCATGGGAGTGGAGCTGGATGAGGAGAAGAATGCTAAGGCAATCGGTACTGAGGCAGTGATCAGCAAGAACTCCTCAAGAGTTAAGATTCTAACGATTCCGACAGATGAGGAGAAATTGATAGCATATGAGACCATGAAGATCGTTAAAGGGCTTATGAGAAAAGAGTATTAGAAGGTTCTCTGGTAGCGTCCCTTGAGCTTTGAGGCGGCCTCTCTATCGATTATGAAGGTGGAGTCTGGATGATCTTGGAGGATCGATGCCGGAACCATGACCGTCTTCGGCCCCTCAACGCTCTTCGCGATCGCGTCGGCCTTGGCCTCTCCGCTCGCAAGAAGTATTATCTTCCTCGCCTCCATTATCGTTGATAATCCCATGGTTATCGCGTGTGTTGGAACCTCATCCAAGGACTTGAAGAACCTCGCGTTATCCCGCCTCGTCGTCTCCGTGAGCTTTACAACCCTTGTCCTAGAGTCGAAAGGCGATCCCGGCTCATTGAACCCTATGTGACCGTTCCTTCCTATCCCGAGGAGCTGCAAATCTATTCCCCCCGCCTTCTTGATCATCTCCTCGTATTCCCTGCAGTGTCTCTCAAGATCCTCTGCCAACCCATCTGGTATGTGGATGTTTTCCCTTCTAATGTTTACGTGGTTGAATAGGTTTACGTCCATGTAATAGTGATAGCTCTGCTCGTGGGTCGGAGGAAGCCCAACATATTCGTCTAGGTTAAAGGTAGTCACCCTGCTAAAGTCCAACCCCTCTTCCCTATACATCCTAACCAGCTCCCGATAACATCCAATTGGGGTTCCGCCGGTCGCGAGTCCAAGAACTATGTCGGGCTTAGACCTTATGGCATCAGCTATAATCTTTGCGGCGAGCTTGCTCATCTCATCATAATCTTTCGTGATTATAACCTTGATAGGCACGGAGCAGACCTCGCGAGCCGACCTAATTAACCTTGCGGATTATGGCGACGGCGACCACGTATCTCCCACTATGAGATAAGCTGACCTCCACCTCCTCGACCCCGAGCCTCTCTAACATGTTACGCGTCTTCGCATCGAACTTGAAGACGGGTTTCCCATCGGATGAGACTATCTCCATGCTATGCCAGCTTGGCGCCCAATCCCCCACATCCCCCAAAGCCTTGATGAGGGCCTCCTTCCCCGAGAATCGGGCGGCGAGATGAGGTATCGGATCCCTGAATCTCATACAATAACTTATCTCATTCTCGGTTAGGATGTGTTTCAGGAATCTCCTGCCATATCTCCGCACCGCTCTTCTAAACCTCTCCAAGTCCTGTATATCGATCCCAATCTTTAAAGTCATAGATAACCCCAAACGTCAGCCAACTCCAAGCTTCTTCTTCATATACTCTATAGCCTCACCGATCGTCTTATTTTTCTGCGCTTCCTCCTCCGGTATCTCGACCCCAAATTCCTCCTCTAGGGCGGCTATGAGCTCCACTATGTCTATGGACTCAGCCATTAAATCCTCGGCGAACGTCATGTCCTCTCTCAGTTCTCCTGGATCTACGCCGAACTGTTGGGCTATTATCTTCTTAACTCTCTCTTCAACATCGCTCATATGGAGATCACCTCCCACGCCTTCTATAAATCTTAATCAATCTTTCCCTCTCCTGCCTCGTCTTCTCGTAAAGATACCTGTAAAGCCTCTCCTCCGCCTCACTCATCTCAATCCCCCTCCTCATCATGACCTTCCGCGCGGTCCTCAACATGGGATCTAAACCCAATCCCTTACTCATCCTTCCTCGATAGATCCAGACGAATGATGGGATATACTTTGGGAGGGGGCCTCCGCTTGGAATGAGATTACACATGACTCCGACCGTCGAGCCTGTGGTGAAGGTGGCTCCTATCCCGGTCTTTGTGTGATCTCCGATAAATGAGCCTACCTTTAGATGGCCCGTATTGATCAGTTTGCCGTTTATATAGACCTCCACGTTGCTGTAATCGTTCTTGAGGTCGCTCGTCGTCGTTAGGGCCCCGAGGTTTACCCATTCTCCTATATAGCTGTGTCCGATGAATCCGGCGTGATACTTATTTGTATAACCATGGATTATTGTCTCCTCCACCTCACCGCCGACCCTGCACACGGGTCCGATGCTTGTTCCCTCCCTAATCTTCCCGCCAACTATCCAGCTATCCTTCCCAATGTAGCTCGGCCCTTGGATTATCGAGAAGGAGAGGATCTTGGCGCCCTCATCGACCAATATTGGTCCGCTGCTCGTATCGAAGACCACATTCGGATAGATTTTGGCGCCCTTAGCTATCAAGAGATCCTCCCTTTCACCGACCACGCTAATGGACTGGAGGCCGCCTAGATCCTCTTTCGGCAGACTGTCTTTTAATTGGAGGATCTCCCTCCTTAGCTCCTCACCATTCCAGACGATGAGATCCCATGGATAGTTTATGACCTTGGCCTCATCCAATCTCTTGACCCCCACCTCCTCCCTAGCCCAATCCAGCAGCTCAGCTAGGTTTTCCGAAGTCTTCAAACCCTTATTCAAGGTATCCTCTTTCAGGTAGGCATATACTATGGTATCATCCTTCACCGCGACCATCTCCTCAAATTCGACGAGGTTTTCGTCAAACAGCCATCTCCCATTCGCTATTAGGTGGCTGTCGCTCCTAAGCCAACGCAAGTCATTCACAGCCCTTATCCGCCCGCGGTGGGAGGTCTTCTCGAGAAATGCCTCAGCCAGCCAATCCCTCATGAAAAGAGATACGTAGGCATCCTGATACCTGTCCAAGACCTTCTCATAGAGGAGCCTTACACCACATCTGAGCGCGAACACCGGGCGAGTGAGGGTAAGGGGGTTGAGGTTTTCCGCAAATCCGTCCTCAAATATGCTTATCTTCATAATTCCAATATAAAATTCTCCATCGACCATTAATTAACTTTAGCGGAAACGTGTTTCCTCCCAAATGGTTTCAAGAGGATTTATGGCCATAACCGCATAGAGAGCTTCTTGAAAGATCGTTAACGGACCGCCTTGAAGCATCTGTAAGAAGCTGGGCTGAATTAGCTCGAATCGATTAGGGATGTAGCTGAGGGAGGATGGGGTTGTTGATGACCGCTAGAGGTATGGTGGGATGTAGCTTAAGTTTTGAGGAGGAGGGTTAATAAGTTAACGGGAGACTGTTGAGGAGAGGGTGGCCGAGGATGAGGTATGGATTTTACCTCGGTCAAGGGCCGACCTCGGATCTGAAGCTTCTTAAACTCGGAGTCCTCGCCGAGAGACGGGGATTCGACTCGCTATCTCTTGGAGACCATTTCCACCCATTTGGTCATCGGGGGGCGAAGGGATGCGGCTTCGGCTGGGTCATGATCCCCGCCCTCGCCGAGAGGACCGTGAAGGTAGATATAGGGACGGCCGTAACCGCCCCGATTCTGAGATATAATCCGGCGATAATCGCGCAGGCATTCGCTACGCTCGCCGTCATGTATCCGAACAGGATATTCTTAGGGCTTGGGGCGGGCGAGGCCATGAATGAGGTTCCGGTTGGATATGACTGGCCCGGGCCAAGGGAGAGGGTGGAGAGGTTGAAGGAGGCGATCGAGGTTATAAGATTGTTATGGACGAGGGAGTTCGTAGATTATGAGGGAAAATATTTCAGGTTGAGAAGAGCCAACCTATATACAAAGCCTGAAAAACCGCCGCCCATCCTCCTCGCAGCCCATGGACCCCGAACCGCCTTAATGGCCGGAAAACTCGCGGACGGATTTATCACAGCCAACACGGCTAAACCTGACTATGTTAAGAGTGTGCTTATCCCGAATGTTGAGAGGGGGCTAAAGCTAGCCAATAGGGAGAAAGAGGGATTTAGGAGACTTCTCTTAGACATGGTGATCTATGGAGAGGATTTCGAAGAAGCCGTCAGGACGAGTAGATTTTGGGCGGCCGCCTCCGCCTCGAGGATTCCCTATGAACGGGAGCTGTATGATCCTGTGGAGATAGATGCGATAGGGGAGCAGGTGAGTGATGAGGAATTCGTTAAGAGCGTGGTTTATCTAGGTTCTTCTGATGATATAATAAAGGATGCCGAGAAGTGGATCAAGCTCGGATTCACCGAGATACACTTCTTCTGTTTGAGCAAGTTCCAAGAGGAGTTCATAGACCTATGCGGAAGGGAAGTCCTCCCCTACCTGAGGGAGACGTATCCGTGAAGAGTTCAATCGCGCCGTTACACGTGTTTGTCTCGAAGAAGGAGTATTCCCCGACATGCTTGGGGAAGTGTTTACTATAGCTCTCCTCCAATTTTTTGATGAAGTCCCCCGACCTCTCCCTCTCGACTATGGCGTAGGCGCTTCCTCCAAATCCCGCCCCAAAACCTGAGGAGGCTAAGGCCCCGCATCTCATTGATTCCCTCTGAAGGAAGTCTATCTCCTCGACTATATTCCATAGGTATTGCTTCGATAATTTATGTGAGAGATCGCATAGCCTGCCGAGCTCCTCATAATCCCTAAACGTGAAAGCCTTTACCGCCTCGGGAATTATCATCCTATCCTCCATGTAGAATTGCTTAAACCTTCCTGGGAGGTCGAGGTCCTTCCCCCTCTCCACGTAGTTGGCCGTAGCTCTCTCAACCTTAGACATCAAATCCTCAAAACTCAGACCCTTGTTTTCATCAATTATATCCCGCAAAACGGTGTGTCTGGTCCCATAGAAGTCGTTATATCTCCTTACGGCGAGCTTGGCCCTCCTCGAAGCCAAATTATACCAGTATCTCGCCTCGCCCGTCTTCTCGGCCTTCACGCCAGAATACAGTATTATAAATGATAGTTCGCTCGGCATCGTTATCTCGGCCTTATGAATTATCGGGGCGAAGCGATAGACTGAGAGCCTCCCCCTCTTTCCAGCTATTATTATGGTGTGGTCCTCCGATCCCCCGAAGGTTCCAACCCCCCTTTCTCCGGCAAGACCCTTGAAGGACCGCCCATTCTCTATACATGCGAGATACATCGCCAGATCGTTCTCGTTCCTTATATTCTCCTTAAAGTTTGGATCCTGGAAGAGGGAGTTGGGAACCGCGAAGGCCAGGAAGGTCATTATCATAAGGGCGGAGGATCCGCTCATCCCACCTGCAACCGGGAGATCCGATCCAAAGACTATGTCAACTCCCTTAAACCAGGTTCCGAAGTTCATGCACAGCCTTTTAACGACTGTCATGGGATAGTTTCCCCAATCACCTATAGGCGGCTCAAGCCTATCGGATACTTTGAAGACTCTCTCCCCATAGATCGGATTTATGTCGCGTATCCTAATCATACCAAGATCGTTTACCCTAGATATGCAGAAGAAGCCGCGGTCCAAGGCGAAGAGGATGCTGTGCCCTCCAGCGTAGTCCGTGTGTTTTCCGAAGACCTCCACCCTCCCGGGAACAAAGAAGACGTATACCTCCTCGTCTGGCGATGGGTTAAACCTCTTCTCAAACTCTCTCAGCACCTTCATCATCAAATCCCTCTTTCTCTTCAAAAGACATTCATCTCCGCGGAATATGTAGGAGTAATTTTCGTGGTCGGAGGCCAGCCTCCACAGCCTCCGAAATTCGATCGGCATATACTACCCCTCAGCTAGGAGGCCGAATTCCCTCAACTTCTCCCTAACCGAGATTATATCCGACCTATAGGTTATGTCCAAAACCCCGGCCTTGACGGGGATTATCTTGACGGGAATTATCCTTTCATCGACCAGAAGCTGAACAGCCGACGTCAATTCATACTCTTTACGCGTTGGATGCGGCTTTATCCTCTCACATGCCCAGAATATATGTGGGGTGAAGCGCCAAAGATTCATGTTTACCAATATTCCGTATTTTGTGACATATTTTTCAGGATTCGGCGGCTTCTCCACGATCCTTAAGAGATTCATCTCCTCATCCACCTCCATTACAGCGAAAGATTTTATTCTCTCCGAGGTGAAGTTGCTGTTGGCTATGAGATGCTCCTCTTCAAACCCTATTCCATAGCAGACATCCTCCTTCTGCGTTAGAAGCGTCTTTATCACATCAACTCGATAGATATTATCTCCATTTAGGGTGAGGAAGGAATCCTTCCCCACGAACTCCTTCGCGGCATAGACGGCGTCGGCTGTGCCGAGGGGTTTAGCTTGGATTGCGAAGTCGATCGATATCTCCGGAAGCTCCCCGTCCAGCCGAGTGTAATATTCCCTCATCGCGGCGTGCTCGGGCCCTATAACGAGGCAGACCTCTTTAATCCCAGCCTTCATGAGACCTTGTATCGTGTAGTCGAGGAACGGCCTCCCCCCGATGGGGATGAACGGCTTCCACCCCTTCTCGGCAAATTCCTCGACAGCGGGCTCTAAGCGGACGCCTCTCATAGGCCTCTGCATCCTCGTCCCTAAACCCCTCGCGAGGATGACCGCTTTCTCGACCATCATCGCCTGAAGTTGGAATGAGCTAATTATCTCTTTAATATCCCCTCCTTTGGAGGGGACATATATGTTCCCACCCTGCTCTGGAGGAGCCTCTTCGACTTATATAGGTCCACAAGCATCTCGATATACTTGACGCCAGCCTCGACCGCATCCACTACGGGAGCACTTATGCGTTCTCGGAGGTAGTCGGCGAGCCCTACAAATCCGGCTGATCCCAAGACTATGACCTCCGCCCCATCCTTCTCCACGGCCTCCCTCGCCTGGACGAGGAACCTCTCACCTATCTCTTCCGCCGATAGCTTGAGGGCGTCAAGCAGCTCTATCCCCGCTGGTCTTATGGAGACACACCAGTCTTGAACCCTATACTCTCTGATGCTTCTCTCGAGCCATGCCGCCACCTTCCTGTTATATGTCAGGATTGAGAAGCTCCTTCCCAAGAGCTGTGCGAGGTTGAAGCAGGCCTCCCCGACCCCTACAACCGGTATATCGAGGATCTCTTTAAGAGAGTATTCCGCCTCATGTGAGCCGACGCATCCTATCAGGACGCCGTCGTAGTTCTCTATGCCGACCTCTCTGACAAGCTTGATCATCCCAACCGTGATGAATGGATGGGCATACCAGTAGATGACCTCCTCTTCCTCGGGGATCTCGCCCGACAAACCCTTTATCTCGAAGATGGAGTCAGGCCTCTTAACGGAGTCTATGGTCGACTTAAGCGCCTCAAAATACTCCGGGATCCTCTGCTTATCAGTCTCCTTTCCCGAGTAGATATACAGTATCTTCAAACGAATCCACCTCGGTTAACAGGTCTCTCAACGTGTTTTTATATGTTTATCGCGCTTGAAAAAATTAATTTACAACCCCTCTCCCATGATTTCTGAAATGAGAATCACGAGAGACATATATATGGTTGGAGATGGGATGAGGGGCTTATCGCATGAGCTTGATTGCATAATCTACCTACTCAGATCGGGGGAGAACTATATCATGGTCGACGCTGGGGTAGGGCTCGATAACGAGCTAATCCTGAGGAACATCGATGAGGAGGGGATTGAGAGGGATAGGATCAAGTATCTTCTGATAACTCATTCACACTCCGATCACGCCGGTGGTGCGAGGTTCTTTCAAGAAGAACTTGGACTGGAGGTGATCACAACCGAGGCGGAGGCCAGGCTTATGGAGTCCGGCTCCGATGAGGAGCTCGGCTTACTCGCCACCCGAGGGATAGTCTACCCAAGCGATTATCAATATAAGCACTGTAAACCCGATCGAGTTCTCGTGGATGGAGAGGAGATTAGGCTCGGGGATAAGGTCATCAAGGTGATCGAGGTGCCGAGCCATTCGCCGGGATCCGCCTGCTTCCTCGTTAAAGACGAGAGGGCGCTCTTCTCCGGGGACGTTGTCTTCCATAATGGGACAATAGGTCTTGGAAACTGGCCCGGATGCAGCTTGGCGGCGTATCGGGAGAATATCCATAAACTCGGCGGACTTGGAGTTGAGAAGCTCTTTCCAGGCCATTTCCTCGTGGTGTTAAGAGATGGCCAGAAGCATATCGATATGGCCATAGAGAACCTCAAGAAGCCGTGGGTTCCACCCGCCTGGCAACATCTCCACCCACATTATTGATGGAGGTGACCATCCTCTGAGCATACCCCCCAGGATCTTAGAGCGCGCAAGGGGGAATAGGAGGAGAATAGTTTTCCCGGAGAGCCTCGATGAGCGGATACTTAGGGCGGCGGCCGAGGCGGCGTCAAAGGATCTCTGCATTCCGGTGTTGGTAGGGGATTACGCAGAGATCGCCGGGAGGGCCGAGAAGCTTGGGATAGATCTTTCGGGGATTGAGCTCATCGATCCGACGAGGTTTGAGAGATTCAGCGAATACGTGAAGTCGTACGTCGAGATGAGGGGGAGGAGTGAGAGGATAGCGAGGAGGGTTCTAAGCAAGCCCGTATACTTCGCCGCCATGATGGTGAGGATGGGCGACGCCGACGCGGTCGTAGCTGGGGCGAGCACGATCACCGCCACGGTCATAAGAGCCGGCCGACTCATATTAGGACTCCAAGAAGGCATATCGGTCCCATCCAGCTTCTTTCTAATGGATGTTCCCGGATTCGATAGGCTACTCTTCTTCGCCGATGCGGCGGTAAATCCCGATCCCAGCCCTGAGCAGCTCGCGGATATAGCGATAGCGACGGGGAGGAGCTATAAGGCCATCCTGGGGCTGGAGCCGAGGATAGCCCTCCTCTCCTTCTCCACCAAGGGAAGCGCCTCTCATCCCATGGTCGATAAGGTCGTGAAGGCTGTGGAGATCGCGAAGGATAAGGCCCCAGACTTAATGATAGACGGTGAGCTTCAAGCGGATGCCGCACTTATTCCAGAGATAGCTGAGAGAAAGGTTAGGGAGGAAAGCTCCGTCGCGGGTAAGGCCAACGTCTTGATATTCCCCGACCTAAACTCCGGAAACATAGGATACAAGCTTGTGCAACATCTCGCCCGAGCACGAGCATACGGCCCGATCCTCCAGGGATTTAGAAAGCCGATTAGCGACCTCTCAAGAGGTG
>Ga0190308_1000498_pt1 | contig 12521 bp, 22 predicted proteins | sample 48700756_MG_FD_165050 | JGI IMG/M metagenome (GOLD analysis project Ga0190308, IMG submission 165050) | Hydrothermal vent sediment bacterial communities from Southern Trench, Guaymas Basin, Mexico - 4870-07-5-6_MG | ecosystem: Environmental > Aquatic > Marine > Hydrothermal vents > Sediment ...
CATACTGGCAAGAGAAATAAGAGAAGCAACCGCAAAAATATGCAAATATTACGAAGAAGAAAAATAAAAAGGAGGTGAAATTATGAAAGTAAAAATATTCTACGGACATCCAAAAGACGTAGAGAAAGCATTTAATGAATGGGCAAAAGGCAAGGCTCTAACCAGAAACGTAATAATCCACACATCATATAGCGAAGGAGCCATTCAAGGCATGCAAGGATGCGTAGTAATCGCAGTATACTATCCAGAAGGCTTATGGCCAGAAGAGGGAGAAACAAAATGACAGAAGTAAAGCTGTGCCCGCTAAGAAAAATAAACGGCAAAACATTCGACCACTGCTACCGAGAAAAATGCGCATGGTACGACGAGGAACTGCAAGAATGCGTAATATTAACATTAAAGGATAAAATAGCCGCATTAATAGCTGCCATAAGAAAAGACCTTGTGGTGAATGTATCATGATGTTAAGATTCAGAATAGGAAGATGGCGCTTTAGCCTAAACGTAGTGCATGTAACAGACGTTGCAGGCGTAAACAGCATCTTACCAGACGGAAAACATATATTGATGTGGGACTTCGACGGCGTCCCACTAGCAGAAGTCGAAAACGCACTATACGAAGTGCAAACAAGATACGCACTCCCAACCATATACATCCTTTATACTGGAAAACCAGGTCATTATATGGCATACTGCTTCAAACGGTGCGAATGGATGAAAGCAATAGAAATCATTGCAGCAACAAGATATGTAGACCCAACATTCTTCAGATTCGGCGTATGGCGCAAAAAGTTTACTTTACGTATTACACCGAAAGACGGCAGAAGAATACGACTAGTAAAGAAACTACCCGGCCTAACGCCACCAGACGCATACATAGAAGAACTAGACAGTTTTGTACGATACGAAACAATATCTGATGTCTACGAGCCAAAATGCAAAGTGAGGGAATTTAACGTTGGCGTACGATGAACGATACGAAGACTTCCTAAACCGCATGGACGTGCCCATAGAAGCATGGGAAGACAAAGAACGACTAAGAGAGCATCTAAGAGAACAATTAGGCTACGAGCCATACGACACGCAAGTAGAGGCCCTATGGGAATACATGGAAATACAAAAACAAGAAAAATGGGACGAGCCATACCTGCGCGAACATGGCGTACGCAGAGTAGTAGTACATTATCCTTGGGGCACACAAGTCAGATATGCAGTACAAGGACTAAGAGGACTATTCGGCAAAGAATTCGTGGAACGCCTAAGAGAAGAAGAGGGATGGTAAATGCCAAAACAAAACGAAACAAAACCAAAAATTCGTGAACGGCTATACTGTCCAGCATGCGGATACATAACAGACAAGGGACTAAACAGAAGATTCTGCCCAAAATGCAACAATCCACTACGAAAAGCATATTATGTAGAGAAGGGAACTAGCTTGAGAGCGTGCCCATATCAGCCAAACGTAATATGCCAAAGAAAAAGATGCTACGTAAACTGTCCATATCGAATAAAACAAATACGAAAACACACAAAATACACGCTACCAATCTGTACGCTACCGCAACCATGCAAATATAAAGGACAGGACAAGAAAACGAAACTGCCAACATGCAAATTCTACGACAAACAGACAGGAAAACTACTCCCATGCAACAATCAACTAATCATATCAAAAGCATGGATAACAAGACATAAGCCAACAATCGAAACGTTACGTAAATTATGGTGGAAATACAAAAAAGCAGGAGTAATATAAGCTAGGCTGTATGTTCCAACGCTTTCAGCGTTGGGGGTCTGCCAAGCTTGATTCTTGACGCTACTGCTGGCAACCGAACAATGTACGAAACAAAAAACATGAATAGTATAATCTACATAGACATACAAAAACGACTATACAGAAAGCCAACAATATTCGCCGACTGTACACGAACGCCATTCCGCGACAAAACATTCCACACCATCTTTTTCGACCCACCGCACAGATGGGGATGCGAACCCGGCGACTTCTTTACATTCCCTGACCTAAAGCCACGCCAACTAAGAATGATGGGAATGAAAGGAAACATATACTACGGCCTAGAAATATATAAAACCAAAATGGAACTAATCGCATTCATATATAAGGCGCAGAAAGAATTTTTAAGAATCTTACGAGATGACGGATTGCTGTGGCTAAAATGGAATGAACAATATATACCGCTACCAAGAATACTCGCGATATTCAAAAATTGGCATATACTGATGATACTAAGAGTAAACGACCCGACACAAACGATGGGAACACATCAAACCTATTGGGTATGCATGTGCAAAAAAGAAGGATACCAAACAGAATTAGGAGCGTATATTCATGGTTAAGCCAGACCGAGTATGCTATACAAGAAAATTCAATATTGGAAACTACGAAAGCATAACCGTACATGTAGAAGGCTCAATAGGCGAAAACGAAACAGTAGAATCCGCACTAGCAGAACTGGAACAAATGGTAATGAATTGGTGGCAAGGCAAACCAACAACAAAAATATGCAAAGAAATAGGCAAAAAAGTAAAGGGAAGCTAGGCTGTAAGTGGAAACGCCGAAGGCGTTTCGGTCTGCCAACCCTAGCGCTCGAGCCCTAGCTTGCCGATAATAGTGCGCATCTTATTCTCAACCAACGTCAGTTTATTCGCTACTTCCGCTATCTTTTCTTCAGGCGCCCCAGTTTTTCTCAACCTATCCAATTCTTCTTTTAGTCTGCGCTGCTCCTGCTCAAGCATGATTAATTCATCTGGTATTTCTTTTGCCGGTAGTCCACGCGCCTTCTTTTGCAGTTCGATTATTTTACGCATTTCCCAGTAGCCTTCAGGGTCTCCAGCTTCCACAACTTTATAGATGGCAAGTAAGTACCATGCCTCCCATTCGTCATATCCCAAATCCATCAGTAAGTATACAGCCTGCTGCGGCGTAATCACACCAGACTTAACACCCTTAATAATTTCGCTCTTAGTTAAGTCCCGTTCTTTTCTTAATCGTTCTGGCTGTTCGGCCTTGATAAAGTTCATAGCCATCTCTGTTCTACGTGGCTCAGGAATACCCAATTCCTCTAATCCTTTGATTAGCTGTTCCTTATTTATCCAGCCGTTACGATACAATGTCCTAAGCTTCGGCACCTCATACTTTAAGTAGACAAGCCTAGCCAGTAAGTCCGCATCCTCCGCAGAATAACCAGCCTCAAGATACCAAGCCCTAACATCATCAATCGTTCTTAATCCGAACTCATAAGCATCAATAATATCACTTTCAGCCAATCGCCTAACCTTCGGCTTTTCTTCTTTCCTAGCCCACTCTTCCTTTGCTAATTGTATCAGTTTGTTGGCATCTTCTTCAGTATATCCTAATGCTAACAGACCAGCCTTCCACTCAGCTTCTGTAATAATACCGTAAAACGCCAAGTCTTCTAGCTTAGCCTCAGACAATCGCTTAGGCTCTGGCTTTCTCTCTTCTTTTCTTCGTTTAGATTGCTCAAGATAAGCCTCAATAGCCTCATCAGTATAGCCCAACTCCTTCAACGCATTCCTAAATTGCTCCTCAGTCCAAACATCATGCTCGTACAGCCATTGAGCCGTACTCCGCGTAATTGAAAGCGGCTCGTTCTGCGCCGGCTGCTTAGTCATCCTATCCCTATACAACTTCGCCCTTTCCAACCAAAGCGGAATCTTATCAACCGAAGTCTTCAATTCTTCAAGTTTCGCTCTGAAATCCTCTAAACTAATAGCACCTCTAGCATAAGCATACATATATTCACGTCTTAAAGCCTCACGTTCCGCTTCTGAACGATAGGCAACCATCGCCTCAGCCGCTTTCTTAGCATCCTCTGGACTAAGACCGCTAGCACGCCTATACCATTCAATGTCCTCTTTCGTGTACACGCCGACATCGTAGCCATAGCCTAGCTCTCTAATCGTCGGTAAATCATACATAACCTTCTCATCGGTAAGTACCGCCCTATCGTCTGGATGAATATCAGCATACTTAAGAAACGTTTCTAATTCATCCTTGCTGAACCTTCCACGGTAAAACGCTCTCCATGCTTGTTCTACTCCCATCCTGCGATAATGCGCAACCCAGTAGCGTCTACTCCATTCCTCGCTGAAGCCTTGCTTTTCCATCCATTCGATAAATTCCGGCGGAGTTTCAGGAGCAACCCTCTCATACACTTCAGGCGTGAAGGCTTCTCTTACGCACATCGTTATCAGGTCTGAAGCTGGCGGAATCCTATCCTTAAGTTTGAGAAGCGCCTCAACAACCGGCGGCGCAAACCCGCTCTGCCTAGCCCAAGCCCGAAATATTATTTCCTTGATGAATCCTCGCCTCAACAGCTCAAGCAGAGTATCAGTGCCAGGCCAAGCAAGCTGACTGTTGCCCCAAACAAGCGCCCACTTCTCATCCAAACCCCACTGCTTAAAGCTTTCCTTGAGTTCTTCATCGCCTATAAGTCCATGCGCCCAAAAATCCGCAATCCTATACGGCTCAGGAATTTCGGGCAGATACCTTGCGAGCCAGTACCTACGCAAATAAGGATACAAGCCATACTGGAACTGGCTATAATACGATTGATAGGCGATGCTCATGGCAGCCTGAACATATGGTAAGCGCCAAATCTCATCTATGCTGTCGCCAATGCTTCCGAAAGGAATCAAGCTTGCAAGAGTAACCAAACCTAGCAGTTCGCCGCCGCCAGTATTGTATTGTCCAGCAACATCAAGCGCATGCCTCACTACCTCATCAGGTGTACGCGCATCGGTTTCAATCTTACTCAAGTCAAGACTTTCATACGCATACGTCGCTAAAGCTGGGCCTGCGCCAAACCATCCAGCCTTGGCTAAGGTTTCAAGTACAGACTTTAATGTGTCGCCTATCTGCTTGAGTAAATCTCCATTATTCGCCACTGCAGCCGCTAACGCTTCTGTTATTCCTTTACCAATCACGCCTGCAACTGGACTCCAAAATCCGGCCGTCGCATCCGCAAGGAAGTCCAGAAAGCCCGGCGGGTCCGCCTCTTCTATTTTCTTTTTGGTTTTTTCCTTAGCCATCCCAGCTCCTCCAATACAACCTTATCTGGCCAAGCCGGACTGTAAATTTGCTTAAGCGCTATTCTCTTAAGTTTACTCTCCTTTCTTTCGCTCATAATACTCCTCCGCCATTTTATCAAGAATCTTCATTATAACATCCCATATGGGAGTGAGGTCAATGTAAAGGTCTGGACTCAGCACAACGTCTATTGGTGGTACACGGACACTAATGCCCAAAATAGATGTGTCGAGCAACATTCCAGCCGAAACCTTCACTCCCGGAATCCTAAGATTCGTATCCTCAATGGACATTTCTCATCACTCCTTTTCTTCTTCTTCTGTTTCTTCTGTTTCCGTTTTTTTGCCTGCCGCCTCAAGCCATAAGCATACCAGCTTTTCGAGCTGTTCACCAATCTTCTCTAATATTTCCGTCTGTTTAGCTAGCGAATCCGAAATTTTCTTAAGGTAATTTTCACGTACCAAACGTTACACCTCTAAACTATATATAAAAAAATGGGGGAAATTTAAGATTTTTTACGTGGCGGCTGCTCTGGCGGCTTAACGCCTAGAAACGTCATCAGGAACAGTACAACGTTGATGATGGCGCCGACAAGCGCAGTATAGTAGTCTAGTTCCGTCGGCATTTTGCCGCCCTGAAGTATCTGATAGATTGGCGTTAGTAGGCTGTTTAGAAATATCAGTATGCAGAATATCGCTATCTTCACTGGCTTCGGGTCTCTATTAAAGCATAGCTTCGCCATCTTGCCTCGCCTATCTCTCTTTTATCGTGTCCCACAGCAGTTTAAATGCCGCCACGAAGCCGCACGTTCCAAGCGCTACGAGGAAGTACGAAATGGCTTCCTCAAACATACTTTCACCTCCAAACATTTTTTGCGGCGGCCGCTGGGCAAGGCTGTATATGGACGCGCCGAAGGCGCGTCGGTCTACCAGCCAAGCCAACGGCCTCTACCGCCCGGATAGGCAGAGCCCCGAAACATATGTTTCGGAACTTACAGCCTAGCTCACTATCCATACTAAACCGTCTCCACTTATATGTTTGGCTACTATTGGAACTGTATATTCAACTTCAATGTAGACTGCGTCTAGGTATCCTTCATTTCCGATGGCTATGCCGCCGCCTTGATAACAGAAGGATGTAAACTCTTCATCATTGAAAAAGCCCGGATATAATTTTCCGTAGTGGTCGAGTATGCTCGTTATGTCGCTTGTCTTGTAGTATGCTGCGTCTGCGCATGATATTGGGCAGTCCGTTTCTATTCCGCTAACAGTTACGTCTGTATCGTCAAATCTGAGGACGAAATACATTGGGCCAGCATATGTTAAGCCATACGCATTACAGCTTACGCTTTTAATTCCAATCTCAACCCTTGTAATGTTTGCATTACTTGGAATGTTGAATCCGTATCCGCTTAGGAAAAGTCTGTTTGGCCCGTCTAAATCACCCCTACGTTTCGTCCATGCGCATAGCTCGTCTTCCGGCCCTAAGGCGTACTCTTCATCAGTCCATACATCCGATTCATCAACATATGCAGAGGGATGTTTTCGCTGTACAGCCATGCTAGGCTGTTCCCCCTAAACTTCGTGTCCACCGCCTAGCTTCTACCTATCAGCCTAGCTGGCATGGCTTAGACCTCTACGATGTTTATCCATCCTTTGACGTTGGCTGCATCGCTAACATATATTTCGATTGTTTCGTCTGTGTCGCCTGTCGGCGCATTACAGCCTATCAGATTCATGGCTGTCGCGCCTTTGCTTGATAGTCCCGCTATCACGTTTCCGCTGTTTGAAAATCTCAATTCGCATATTACATCCGCATCTACGTAAAAGTTCCATGCGAGTACTTTTGCTTTTTTGCCGCTTGACGGCGTATATACGGTCGTTGAGCCAGCCGCAGATGCGGAAACGTTGAAGTGCGTTATGCTTCCTTCCCTGCTTATTGTGCGGTCTTTTTCCGCCTGGTATACTTTCGTTTTTAATGGTGCTGATATGAATTTTATTCTGCATGGTATGATGGATGCATCAGCAGGCATAATCCATATGCACGCTACTATGTCATATGGAATGTCTACCGTGTAGGTTGCGTAGCTATCGCTTATGCTTAGTGGATAGGCATACGAGCCGCCAGACGGATTTATGAACATTATCTGTAGGTCTCCAGCCGCTGCGCCCTTACATCTTATCTGTAGCGAGTACACTTCATCTTTTCGCATGAAAGGTATCAGATACTGTACTAGGTTTGAGTCTACCGACGTTAGTACCGCATCGTATCCTGCTATAAACTTTGGGTCGTTTGTGTCCTGTATCTCTACGTAGTCTACGTACCAGCCAGTTAGGGCTTGGTTGAAGAATCCGTTTTTTATTGCGTCTCTTCTTCTTTCTTCCGATATGGTTACGTCTCTTATTTTATTTATCGTGTCTATCGTATTTACTGTATTTACTGTATTGACTGTATCTATTGTGCTGATTGATGTAATTGAATTTATCGTTTCTATTGTATGTATTGTGTTTATCTCGTTTATTAAGTCTATTAGGTCGATTTTTTTGCCTCTTATCCAGAAGTCTGGCCATCCCTCGGCTGTCAATCTATTCCACTCCAAATATTTCTTTAAGCAAAGTTAAGATTTCCTTTAATAAGGTTGTTGGCCGTGCGTATTCCAGTTCTTCGGTTCTAAACCATAAATATACTGTGTGGTCATAGCTTGTATCCTCGTTGTAGCCTTCAATCGTCAACGTTAGTTTGTGTTCCGGCATTTTCCAGTTTAAAGGCACAAAATCGCGAATGTTGTCGCCAGTATCCCATGCGCCCTCATTAGCCGGATGCAACTGATAAATACCATGCAGTATGCGATAGTGTGCCAGCCCAGCCCAGCCGGGCGGTATAAGTCTGAAAAAACCGACCAGTATGTCGCCTTCAATCTCAACTGTGGTACTTTCAGGCGAAGAAGGGGGAGTGTTCGCTGGAATAGTTAATGTTACAAAGTAGTCGGCCATTAATTGTCCCACTATTTTTATCTATTGTTATTCTATGTTGTCTGCTTTTACTGTGTTTGTTCCTACTGTTGAAATTCCGCCTGTTGCGTTGTTTCGGCATATATTAGATGTAATTATGTTGTAATCTGAGGTTCCAGCTTCTTCTATGCCATATTTCTGATTTGTTCCATAGCTTCTGTTTCCATTGATTATATTATCGGTAGATGAACCATCAATAAGTATGCCGCTATAAGCGTTGGCTCCGTATTGGCTGTTCTCGTATACCCAATTGCCAACGATAATATTGTTTTTAGCATCATGTATCCTTATTCCACCATATCTGTTTTCAAAAACTCTGTTATTCGCAATTATGCATTGTTGATACCCATAGATTAAGATTCCATGCTCATTAGCACTTGTTACGTTATTGCCTATAAACCTTACTCCATTACCCAACGCTACATTACTCCATCCACCGCCGCTGAATTGGCATCCACTAACATAATCTTCATCGTGGAAGGCTGCGAGGTATTTTCCGGCGTTCATGAAGTAACAGCCGATTACAGTAGATAAGTATGCTTCTAATCCGGTTGCTTTTGCATTACTAAAGTAACAGTTCTCTATATAGGCAAAACTTCCGATTGCTGAGCCGCCGTCATATAAATCAACGAGATTTACGTCGCTTGTTTGATTGGCAGAGTTACCGTAGAACCATATATTTTTTAGTGTTATAAACAGGCTGTATCCAGCGTTTTCTCCTTTCGCTTTCAAAAGAACACAGTTTGCACCATCTGATAACCGTAACCGCGTTGCCGGCTGAGAATTTCTATATCCTCTATTCTCTCCTTCTATCGCTATTGCTTCGCCAACCTTAATGGTGCTAGTTATCTCATACTCTCCCGCTTTTATTAATATCTTTCCACCACTCGTTAAACTGTCTATCGCGGATTGTATTGTTGTTGCCGCATCCGTACTTTCGTATTCTATGTGTCCGTATGTTCCGTTTTTTGCGTATGTTTTGTTTCCCTTCTTAAAGATAATGTATGATGCGGTTGCGGGTGGCTGTTCTACTGGCATATGATAATGTATTAATTCGTATGAGTCGTATAGGTCTGTTCTAGGAACGTACCGTCTAAGTTCGTCTGGCACCGACATGGTTTTATTGCACTTCTTTGTATCTTATTACGTAGAATATTTTTGCGCCTGAGCTTAAACCGCTCCATGAAATCTGTATTGATTCGTTTGTTCCGCCTGTGAAGTGTACTGGCGATAATGTTACCATCGTATGCACCGAGCAGTACAGCTTAGCCAGTAGCGTGCCTGATGTTGGGAATTTCGCCTCTATCGTTCCGCTTGTTGAGTCTGTGTATAGGAATACTGCTCTCGTGTCTAGTTTGTATCCGCTTGTCGGCGTTAGTACTGTTACGGGTGATGTTGCTGTTGCAGTGTCGATTTCTCCGCTTATGCTGCTTTCAGTTGCTAATGTGTCTACATCACGTATAAAATGTTTATGCTGGCTCATATTTTTACGCCTCCTTTTCTATTGTTATTATTGTTACGTTTATTTCTCCTTTCGTTGGAGCCGTAGCCGCTTTGGCTGTTACATATATGTATGGTAGCCACCCTGTTGTTTCGGGCGTTAGCGTATAGCTTACTGCTGTGCCGGCTGATACTGTGAAGGCTGATACTAGCTCGACGCTGCCCATTACTGTTCGCTCCTTATTTCCTCGTATTGTTATGGTTAGGTCTTGGTCATGTCCATTCTCAATGTATACTGTTACTGCGCTTAGATGTGGCCATTCGCCCACGCCGGACTCATGCGTAACTGTATCTCTTATTTCGTAGCCTAAAAAAAGATGTTGATAGGATACTGTCAAGTTAGGCAGTCCCCCGAAAACCGCGTTTTCGGAACCTATCAGCCAAGCCTAGCCCAGCCTATGGTGTCCAGCACTCAAGCACAACGTAGAACGATATAGCGGAGCCTTCGTTGTTTGTTAATGTTATGTTTATTAGCGAATGGGCGGGCACTTCTATGTTTAGTTCTGGCGTTACGTTTCTTTGCATGCCTAGGACTACGCATGGCACTACGTCTAGCGTGTAGACATCTTCTTTAACCTTTAGGTAAAATTCGCTCTTGTACAGGTCGCTTCCAGCCTTGTTTACGATGTATATTCGCTTGATTATTATGTCTTCGTCTGGATACCATGTTGTCGAGTAGGTGCTTCCATCAGCTAGGCTGTCTTTTTCGAACGTTTTAAAATATTTGAACGGCATTGTTTATTATCGCCTCCTAGATTATAGTAACTCTACGACTACGCCGACAGTTACAGTTGCAGTCAGGCTTGCTCCGCTTGATGGCGATTTGCTTGCTCCAGAACTGTTTATCATTGATACTACGAAGCTTCTGCCTGGCTCTATTTCTGGCGGCAGATTAGTTGGCTTGAATGGCTTGTAGTAGTAGTTTGTTCCATCGTTCCAGTAGCACTTCCACAAGTCTACACCTAAGTCGCCCATGTTCGTTGATAGTATGTCCCATGGCGCTCCTTGCAGGTAGAATCGTAGTGTCCAGTCGCCCGGCGAATGTACGGCTGACAAGTTCGCAAGCTTTGCGTATACTGGGCCTACTATGTGGTATTTTGTTCCAGCCTCCGCCGTCTTGCTTAGTACGTTGTTTTCGTCGTTTGCCGTCCATGCCGTGTCAGTTCCATGCGAATATGTTCCTCTTAGGTATGACATGTATTTTTTGGCTTGTTCTGCGTATCTTCCCATGTATGGAGATGGGAGCGCTTCGCCTGGCGCTAGTTCCAAGATTTCGCCTACGATTCTCATTTTTGAGCCTGAGCTTCCACTAAAGCCGAATTTTTTGTCTGGCGGCACCACTACATAGTAGTCGCCTAAGTCTAGCAAATCGTACAGATAATACGTGGTCGGGTGTGTTCGTGCTATTTCGTCTAGTATTTCTAGGCAGTCTGCTCCTGCCACTTCTAACGTTGCCTTAGAAGTCGAGGTTGTGCCTACTTTTCTGATTATATAGGCTTTGTCTGATTCGGCTGTATAGGTTGTTCCTGTGTCTAATACTTTATCTAGCATGTACGTTTTCATACTTTCCTCACCTTTCCATTTTTTTATATTTTATTCATGTCCGCCGGAACTGAAACAAATAAATATGGTATGTTTGGCTTGTTTTCTAAGCTTTTCCAGCGGCTTTCTTCCATGTTTCAACGATTGGCACGAGCCTGTTGTTGATGTTTGCTCTCCAGTCGATTGTCTTAGGCGGCAACGTAGCCACTTTAGACGCTACAGCATCGTATATTGGTCCCCAGTTTGCGAGCCATTTGTCTAGGGCTGAGCGTATTCTGTCGCCTATGATGGGAGCGCCCTTTTCGATTGCAGCCCTCTTCCAGTCTTCATTTGACATACTTGCTATCGCTTTCTGTCTTCGTTTTTCGGCTACAGCCCTGCTAATAGCATCGGCATAATTCTTTTCTGCCTGGTCTGACTTGGCCGGTGTGTGCCAGTCTGCTTTTTCTACGCCCGCACGATACCTGTCTGGTATATACGCTACGGCTGCTTCAAAATTCGCTCTTGCCTCTTCTTTTGTTTTCAAGACCATCTTTCCTCACCTCCACAATTTATTTCGTTATAGTATCTGTTGTATTAAGATATAAATCTTACGAAATTGTACGTTACGAAGACTGGCTCAATATGCCCAGCTTATGTACAGCTATGACTCGGATATGTCCTCGTCCGTCGGTAAGACATCGTGTGTTTTTTCGTATTCTGATGTTATGTCTTCTTGTGTGAATCGTTCTGTTTCCACGTCTTGTGGCTTGCGTTTCGTTACTTCCGCCAATACTTCTTTTTCTGGTGTTCTTTCGGCTATCCATTGCAGGTCAATTAGGGCGTTGGCGTTTATTTTGACTATTTTGCGCTCAAAATAATATTGTCCGTCTCGCTGGTCATATACTTTATCATACGTGCCGATTTCTATTTCTTTGAGTTCCCAATGCGTTTCTAGCAGTATGCCTAGTAGTCGCTTGTAGTTTCGCATTGTTACGCCTACTGTTTGGCCGGTCCTAGCAACGTAGTATTTTACTTCGTCTGGTATCCATCCCCATATGTTGCGCCACATTTTGCATTCTTCTATTAGTTCTGTTCTTTTCATTTTGTTTATGTCTGGCCACGGACCTTTAAGTAGGTAGCGAGCCGGGTCTATTTCTAGTTTTACTTCTGCGGGTGGAGCCCGCTTCTGCCTATCCTCTCGTTTTTGTTTCTTGACCATTTCTCTCTCCCGTCTTGGCTGTAGGTGGAAACGACTTAAAGTCGTTTCGGTATGCCGTCCAGAATCGTGCCTAGCTATTAATTAATGTTCAGTATTGCGGCCATAATGTTTCTGAAATCATCAGATTTGTGATATTGTCTTATGTGTCAAGATATGACATTACGAAACATTTAAATATCATCTTATCATTATAGTAT
>Ga0190308_1000499_pt1 | contig 12513 bp, 20 predicted proteins | sample 48700756_MG_FD_165050 | JGI IMG/M metagenome (GOLD analysis project Ga0190308, IMG submission 165050) | Hydrothermal vent sediment bacterial communities from Southern Trench, Guaymas Basin, Mexico - 4870-07-5-6_MG | ecosystem: Environmental > Aquatic > Marine > Hydrothermal vents > Sediment ...
ACACACAAACACCACATGAATACCACCAATTCGACATATCAACATAAAGGTCTATCTGAATCATCTGGTTATCCAACTTCATCCGATTGAATAAATCCTCCTGTATCGTTTTTATCTCATTAATTAACCTCTCGGCTTTACTGTAATTACCCTCCTGTATCGCATAGAATGCATTTGTCAATAACTCGGCAATCGCTGTAGCTAGGTATGTAAACGCAAAGTGTAATACGTCCCGTCTGTCCTCTACTGTTACCTCGCCGATAAGAAGGTCATCAGTGGACAACCACCTATCCATTAACCATGCGTACGATGCAAATCTAGCCATTTTCCAGCCTGCTTTATGATATTTCTTCTCCCGTTCACCTACAACTTTCTTATAATCTTCTTTGAATAAACCTGATAACGGCTTCTCGACCTCAGAATAGCCCATATACACTCGTTTAACCTCAGGTGTATTAAGACCAAATATAACTGCTCGATTCGGTGATTGAAAACCTAATGTTATCATTCTTATAAAACACCTCATATACCAATAACAACACTAGTATGACTACAAGTGATACTACTACATATACGAGTGTTAAAGCGAAAACCATTGTCAAATTACCTTCCCCAGCGTATGATAACGCTACCGCCATATATCCAAGCGTTAAAACAGCTATTATAGCCGTTATAATTGTGAGGAATCTAAACTCATTTGACACGCTTTAATCCCTCCTAACCCTCTTGAATATATTTATTTCCGCTGGATTTCCAAGTCTATCATATAAATCGAATTTAACTAACTCGGTTACTCCATCATCGTCGTAGATAATTAGTTGGTTGTTCTTTATCTCCCAGTTATTACTTAGTATCTTTCTAGTTAAAATAATATCTGGGCTTTTATCAACCCTAGTTAGGTGGACATAGGCGTGAATATCGTAGTTTATTCCAGCCACATGTATCATGCCGTAGGCGGTCTCTTTATCTATGAAATCGAAAGCATATATACCGTTAGTAACATGCTTACTTGTGGATGTCTCCACAACTCCATTTTTATTATATAGTGTAGCTTCCATTTCAGCATCTGTTACTGGGCTACTATTGCTAGTAACCGCCACAAATAAGGTAAATTCAACCCCCGAGGATATTGTGATTGACTTCGGAGCATGGATAGTTACCAAAGCCGTATCCCCCTAGCATAGTAGCAACCACATCAACCCGAGACCACCTAAGTATTCAAATATATCTCCTATGAAATGCTCAACTGTCTCGCCTCTGTTACGCTTGTAGCAAAACTCGATTACTTCGTAACCAATAAATATTACAAAGAATTTCATGTTTATCAGCGTCAGGAATGCTATTAGTATGTGTCCAATCGACCACTTATCATCGAATATTTTAACGTTCATGCTTAGATACCTCTTTAATTAACTCGATAATCTCCTTTCTCATCTCCCTAATTTCACTTGTAACGTTCTGTAACTCTCTAGTAATTTCACTATTTCTGTTTCGAATATATCTCGTTGATAATCGATACATGAAATACATCGCTAATGCTCCCAATCCTCCGTGTGTGATTAGACTTATATACTCCTGCATGACATCACACCTCCAGTATTACTACCCATATCTGAAGGCTATCCAATCGATATATGTCCAAATGTTATAATCTGCACTATCCGTTCCATTACATCTTAACATATACCTATCAGGTGGAAGAGGGGCATTAGGAGGGTCGGTTTGAGTAGTAACACCCTGCTCGTGTATTAATGTTGTCCCTTCATACACTTTACAATTACATAAACTAAACACAAGAACCAGCCATTTTTCCCTCCTATCACCTATATTATTTTCATAACCAGTCGCCGTATCTACGACTTTCGTATACGGTGGTTGTAAATGGTGCTCCAGTTTAACACCACATCCACTATGGTTACAGAAGGAATATGTATTTATGATAGTAAATTGAGTGGACGTATTGGCGACGTTCTCGATGTATTTGAAACAGATTGCAATCCGAGTGTAGCATTTAGTATCAGTCTGTCTTTTTATATAACTTCCAGAATTGCTACCAATTGGAGGGGCGAGTTTACATAGACCATCTTCAACAACTGCATTATAATGCTCAAAACTGTTTAAATCATCTGGTGATGAAAAGTCCACTACCTCACTCCATCCACCGCTTGGCATCCATAACGGGTCGTTGGGGTCTAATCCAGATGGGTTAGGGGATGGAAAAGACAGCAGATATTCATCACTTAACCGTGTTTTCGCATTAGTTACTAACATTTGTGGTGGTATCCTAGCCTGTAAAGCCATATAATCAGAAAACGTTGTGCCAGCTAATGTATGTATATATGCCCCAGTTATGGGCGATAAATAGACGGTCTTAAACTTATCACCTATAATTGTTACCGTTTGTTCATGTGGTTCATATCCAGTCTTAGACGCTTTTAGCCTATATGTCCCCTTAGGCAATCTGACTGAACATTTTCCATTTACTCCCGTTTTACACCATTTAACTAATGTATTATCTTTATATATCTCAATTAATACATCTTCAATCGGCTTGGACATTTACTCACCCGCCCTTAGATTTCTTATAAACAAGTCAATAGTTAGAGGTTGGTTTGTCTTCTTTTCAACGCTTAATCCCTCATGTTTCACATATACGTTTCCATGTTCATCGATATATTCAGCCTTAGCTACCGTATAAGTATCGGTTGATTCATCTTTAAACCTCACCTTTAATTGATAGTATAGGCTTCCATCCTCTGTTCCAGACTCCTTGGCTTCAGAGGTTTTATTCGTAACCTCTTTTATCAACGTCTCACTTGAATCATATAACTTCACGCTAACAATCGAATATGTATCCTCTGCTATCGAACCAATTAGCTCCTCCGTGAGCTTCTCTGAATGGAATTGAGACTTATCATCATGGGTTAAGTATAGTTTATATTCGAGAGCAACCTGCTCCTCTTCATTTACTTCCTGCCCTATATTCTCAAATAAGCTTATAAGTGTTAGGGCGGTAGCTGAGTTTTCAGCGTATATCTCCACACTATCCATTATATCCGTCTTGTCAGATGTCCACTCCCACTTAGCGTATATTGTGTATTTCTTGTTTACATCGTCGTATGTGTAGCTTAATTCTGTGGGTGGACTTATCAGAAATATAACCGCTCCACTTGGATTCTTAATTTGACAATATGTTATCTTACCGATTGTATACGTTCCCATGTTGCGTCTCACGATTGTATCTAAGAAACTCTCAGTTATACTTCCAACTATCTTTTTTCCGTTTACCCTTAGTTCAGCTCTAACTTTCATATTATTCCCCAAACCTCTCATATTATGCCTCATATACAACCACCTCAAGCTTATATTCTTCTGGAACTTCTGACTTAATTGGCTGTGATATACTTGTGGTTGTATCCACTTTATGCCTTATAGCCGAGAGTTTATACATAGTTTCGGAGTATTTCTCCGCAATATTTCCAATCGATAGCTCCCCAGCCTCAATTATACTGTTTAGATGCTCCAAATATTTACTGTGTATCTTATCGATTAACTCCCCTACATCTGATATGTTTACATCCACCTCGTTTAAAGTGTTATCCACTATATCTAAGATTGATTTCGCTGTATTATAGATTGCATCTAATTCCATTTCATCCTCCATTAAAGTGGTATTTAACGTAAATTCATCGATAAGCTCCTGTTCAGGGTGCTGTCTGCTGTATTCCCACCACGATTTCAACGTAACCAGCTCCGATTTAATCTCCTGTATTCTGCTCAAAGCGCGCTCACATACGTGGTCGTATAGGTTTATCGCCTTTACATACGCTGACTCAATCGTTGATAATACGCTGTCAAACTCCCTTATCGCTCGTATCCTAGCCCTATCTAAAAGCCAAGCCACAGCATCGTTTTGTGATATAGCTACATCCCGCATCTGGTCTCGGATTAATAAAAGCTGTGAATCAACGTACCTATCTATACCACGCTTTAATCTGAAAGCTGTTGTGGGCAGATTACAGCCAGCCATGCCAGCCAATAACGTAGCCGTATCTATGTCCAAGTCGGATAATGATTCGCCTACATCCTCGATGTCATCTGGATATAATGGGTTTCCACCACGCCAATAGTTTAGAATTGACTGGAAGCTACCTCCCAAGCTGGTCTGTATTGCATTCGAAAATCCCTCTTGAAGCATCTCGGTATAAAGCTCCTCTGCTATTTCCTCGCCTAAAACCATGCTAGCCTGTGCAACAACACGTATAAACTCCTCGAATGTCCTCATAATACCCTTCGCTGATATACCTACATTATCGTGCGGCTCTTCGGATGTAATCTTATCAAAGCATACTGCCGTAGATTTACCAGCCCATCCCGACCTTATCCAAGCCTCAGCCTTAGTCCAGATTCCAGCTCCCCTAGCAGTGGTTTCAACCAATTCTCTGCCGAAAACGGAGACGACCTCTCCTAATCCGACGGCTAATGCCTCGCCGATTTGTAGCAAAGCCGCTGAAATCGGCATCTGCCCACCGTAAAAGCTTATAAGCCTCCAAGGCTTTTTAAAGCTTTCGAGGGAGCTACATGCATCAAAGCCACATGCAATTATTCTACATCTCGTTTCGAGATAATATCGCCAGATTAGCTGGCAAACTGGCTAAGAATGAGGCTAGAGATAAATGGGAGCGTATCAAAACTGAAATTGAAAGGGAAACCGAATTATTCACTAAAATCAAGGCTTTAACACATGAGGGCAGGGTGAATTACTGGGTGGTTTAAATGGTAGATGTCGATAATGTAATACAGAAAGCCGACAATTACATCAAGGAAATGATTAGGTTAATGGTGTCCGCTAGGCTTAAACAAAAGAATGCAAGCGAAAAAGTGCTTAAAAAGTTGGTTGAAGCCGTCGAACATACGAGATATACGTATCGGTTAGGCAGGCTATATGAGCCGCTTGTGAGGGTTGAAAGGGGAGGATATACAGCCAAAGACCTCTCCAAGCCAACTATAACGCTACAGTATGCAGGCGGTTATACCACGTTATATTATGATTCGAATGAAATCCAGATACCTGAAGTCCCAGATTGGGTTATTGAGCCTTGGACTCCAAGCAGTCCAGTTATTAATCCGTTGCAAGCCTCAGTTGATACACTCGAAGATTACTTCTTTAGAGTCTCAATACTACGCTTTCCACCCGATAGTGATGTAGAACAAAGCCCAAATGCAGAGAATACGTTCTGGAAGTATTATCAATTCGATTCAGTCGCACACGAACACAGCCAGCAGACGCTTACATTTACATCTCCACCCAAGCTGTTCTGGTTTACATCGGTTTTAGAACCACAGGAGTTTCAACAAGAGTATGCAATTATACTCAGCAGAACATTAACAATAGCTGGCGTTGATTGTGTATTAGCGGCTAGATATATGGTCGGTATACTAAAAGCTAAGTTAATAACAGTTGATTCAGGTGGAACTGGGGAGGTAACTGACGTGAAAATGCATGCAATCTACGGCAGGTTTACCAGTGAAACAGACAAGGTTGATTCATTACTATACATGGGCAACCCGATTCCAAGGGGCAATTTATCTGGTTCACTTTATATTAAGGAGTTCATACAGATATTAGTGGCTGGACACTCGTATCTAATCACATTGTAGGCGGTGAAAATGCCGAGGCGTATCAGGCGTTCACTTTACAAACAAATACTTGAACGGCGTAGAACAGGTAGGAAAAACAGGCGTAAACGGCTCTATACCAAGCTGTGGTTTAAACGTGAATTACTGGAATACCTCAGACCAAGCGAGCGGTTTAAAATTGAGAGGATGAAAAAGAGAAAGTATGAGAAATATGCTGAGAAAATTGTAGAGGAATCGCTTTGGAATGCTTTCTGGGACGCTTTGATACATACGTTTCTAGCTACATTAAAGAGACATCTACAGCGTGGCGAGACAATATCTAGGTGGTTTCAAGTCCTATATGAGCTTGTTAGAGACCGCTCTAAGGTCGTATTCGTGATAAAACACCGCCTGTATTTTACAGAAAAGGTGATGTTGGACATATTAGATAAGGAATTACTAAGCATTCCACAAGACTACCAGCTAGCCGTAATCAATACGTTAATCAACGTGACACGGGGACGTAAACTGACATATAACGAGGTCTTAAAATCCCCATATCTCAGGGCATTCCTAGAGCGTTACATAGCATATTACCAAATCAATCCATGTAAACACAAGGCTTATGTGCTTAAACTGACCCCGTTAATCTACCGTAATATTACTGGTCGTAAAGCCACATACTACGTGTTACGCTGGGTTAGAGCCAAAGATATGAAAGCAGACCCATTCTTAGGGAGAACCAGACCAATATCGTTTGGTATGCAATCCGTTATATATAAACCCGACTGGGATACATGGAATGCAATGCTATACTTGGCATATGAGGTTGTTACTGACAAAACGCCCTGCATAATCATGAGAGATGAAATAGGTAAACCACTTAAAACACATCCATTACGTAGAATTATATATACACCGCACTGGATTCGATATGAATTTGCACGGGATATTGGTAAACCAGAGATATCTACAGTTATTGTTCACTGTTCACCATACGTAAAAGTGGATACGCCTACTAGAACAAGCAAGATATACGAGGGCATCGGGGACGTAACCTTACTGAGAAGGAGGAAAAGAAAGTTTGTGAAAGAGGCTACATACTACATGGGGTTGCGGTGGTAACCTACGAGGATACTCTGCTTTCAATTAGAGCATATGATACATTCTTATTCTTTGCCTCGGTTATAATTACATCCATTTCATCCCGTAACGCTGTGAAATCCGATACGTTTTGTAATTGAACCCTCCAATTATATTGGAATGGAACATACGTGCCTGATTCAGTGTTAGACCATTGGATAGATTCAAAGCGTATAACTCCAGTTGATAGCCCTTGATTTTTAGCTTCTTCGAGCTGTGACTTAATTTTATCACATACGGCATCGATGTCAGAATCGGATAGATTCTTGGGATATAATCGGTAGCTTATAACTTCTTTATAATGAGTAATCGGCATTTATATCACCACGCAAAAAAAGGAGGGAATGCTTTGGTTGTCTCTGGTTTTACGGTTATGTGCCGTCGGTTGAGTAAGCGTATAGCTTGGATGCTGAGGCGTCCCAGCCTATCTTAATGTCGGCACTTGGATATGTGGAGGTATCAATCATTTTCTTAACAGTGTTGCCTAATACGTTGTTAGTCGTGTTTATTATGTTGTCCCTTGTGGTTGTATCGCCAGCATCCTGAGCGAATTGGGCTAATACAAGCCCTCTAGTTATGACACCTATGGTAGCCCTAGCAAATTTCTTTGCACCAGTCAAGAATACGTTCACGACAGTGCTCGGAAATGTAACGTCCCTCTCGCTATCGTAGTAGCGTAATACCCTCTTATCACCTGAGATTACACCAAATGCCTTGTATGCACAATACCAACCAGTCTTATAACGTAGACCAACTGCACCTACTGGATACCTTGCTAATAGGAACTTGTCCTGCTTGTTATCAACGCCTAAATCAAACTGTCCGTCAGCGGCAAATGCATTAGTTACACCAGTATTCCATGGGTTATAAGCTCTCCTTAGCTTCACTTTATGCTTTAGAATAACGAAATCCTTGTCTTCCCAGCTATCGGATACGAAATCTTTCCAGACCTCATGTGAAGGCTCAGCAATCAAGTCTATGAAGTCGGATTCGCTGGTAATCTTTTCGAATAAGTGGTTTTTAATGAAATCTCTAGCCGCCTTGAGTGTATCATGCCATTCTGTCTTCTCATCGGCTATTAACGAGGCATCAACTGGGACGTAATATCCCTTGTATTCGACACCCATCCCTTGACCACCTCACTACGTTGGGCTAGCCACGAAAAGGCTTATAAGGCTTTGGCTTACAAATGTAATACACGGGATGGTAGGTGTCGAACAAATGCACTCAGAAAACAGAGGTAATCACGATAAGATTGAGCAGAAAAGAGCTGGAGACGTTAGATATATTATCGGCACGTCTAGGCAAGAATCGAAGCGAGACAATACGATTAGCGATACTGTTTCTAGAACGGATGATATTACAGCTAGATTCGATGAGTTTATTACAGGTATCGAGAAGGATTTTAGCCGAGTTAGGGAAAGTATTCGAGGCAAAATCAGGAGACAATATAGTGGATTAGATACGGGAAGCCTGTTTTTTGTGTTATATACACACGTGGTAGCAGTTGAAGAACTGGTGGAAATGCTACGGGAAAAAGCGTTACTAGACGGTATACGTATGAGAATCAGTAGGCAATCAGGGGAAGCCCAGAGGGGCATGGAAGGAAGGTAAGCGAAGGTGGGGAAGTAAGAGAAGGTGGGAGAGAGCGAGGGAGGAGGAGGAAATGAGAGAGAGGGTAGTAGAGAGAGAAGAGAAGAAGAGGAGGGAGGAGAGGAGAGGAGGAGGAAAGTAGCAGAGAGTAGCCAAGGAGTATATAGAGGCGGGGGGGTGTGGGGGTGAATCGGAGCTATCCACATCACATGAGGCAAGTAGATAAGAGCGAATACGGGAGCGGGGGGTAGAATCAAAGCGAATAAGCCTCAGTCCGAAGTGACAGAAAATTATCATTTATTATAATTCGTGATAGATTGAATCAGGTTAATTCTAGGAGTATTCGAGTCTGGTCTACTTGACCGCAAAGCTTTTAAGGGGGCACAGCGTAAATGGTCTTACCAACATAGGGGGTGAAGAAAACGGCTGTATCCAAACAAATATCCGTAATAATTCCAGACAAGATACGTGAAAAGTTTGAAAGGTATCAATTCGGGGAAATAGCGGAGGGATTCAGGAAGATTCTCAGGGCTGAGGAAGCTGTAGTGGTATCCTTGGATGAAAACAGAGACTACGTAGCTGTAACCGTTAGATTCGAGCTGAAAAAGACCTTTGTATCCAAGAAGATTCTCGACAGCTTGTCCAGAGTATCAGAGGCTTTCGATGTTGAATACTGGATTGATAAAATGATTCCAAGCGGTAAGACATGTAGCTTATACCTAACGATTCTCAGGAGGGTTGAGAAGTGAGTTCGCCAGCGGTTACTTGGGTAATTAAGAGAAGTGATGCGGGCAAAATCTACGCTGAAATCACCGTTAAACGAGGCGATATTGAGAAGAAATTCAGGATGTTTAGAGGTAAGACAGGCGTGTATCTCAAAGTCCAAGACACATTGATACCCTTTGATAAACCAGTATTAGAGCAGTATAAAGCAGTTGTAGATAGATTAGAAGAGGAACAGAGGGCTTCTGGGCAAATACCACGGAGTAATGTAGGTTTATCTGACTCAGAAATCGATGCTATTGCTAGGAGAGTAGCTGAATTACTTAGAGGACAACAACCTAGTTCAACACCGATACAGAGGGGGTAGCGGATGCGTAAGGTAAGCGTCAAACTCCCATACTTTCTTTACCTAAGGCTCGAAAAATACGCTGTTGAAAAGAATATGTCAATATCCGAGGTTGTTAGAAAAGCAATACAAGAGTATTTTGATAGGAGGGAGGCGTAGAAAAGTGAGCTATGAGAGCCTATTCCTACCAGTTGTCCAGAAATTTGACGGTGTCCCACCAGAAATCTACGTAGCCTTCCCCGATTCGTTAAAAAACGAGGACGTTAGAAAACGTGTTAGAGAGTGGTGGTTGATGGGTAATCAGAGCACATATGCCAAGTTGAAGCTGTTTAACATACGTGAGTTCGAATTGATTTGTAAGCCACGTAGAATTGAATTAAACTGGAAGCTCGGCGTAATCCAGATACTTACTCCAAGCGACTTGAAAATCAGCCTATCCAAAGCCTATCTAGGAAGGTTGGGTAGCGATATTGAGGGCATTTGTAAGGCGTTGGGAGACTTCTTGTATATCAGGGCGATTAAATCTGATACGGGGTTAAAGGCTACGGATATCCAAGCGTTAAAAGCTACAGAGGATGTGGATACAGCTAGAAGAATTGTGGAAGAGCAGAAGATACCACCGATACAGGCGTTGATTGAAGGCTTAGGCTTGAAATACAACGAATACACACAGAGGATTTACCTGCCTAGAATCGTATCGTGGATAAGGGGATTCGATGGAAAACCAATGCATATAATGCAGTTTACACCGCCTAATTCAGGCAAGACAAGCTTCGGATTACGCAGTGGAACGTTATTCAACTGGGAGTATCTCAACGAAGTTCCAACCCTAGCTAGATTAGTAATGGACGCAAGGGGAGGCACGTTAGGCGTAGTATTTCTAAGGGATGGAATGATATTCGACGAATACGATAAGTGGGGCTTGAATAGGGAGCGTGTCAAGGTGTTATACGAGGTGTTACTAACTGGAATGGAGCAGGGCAAATGGACTAGGGGAACAACGATGCTAACCGATTTTGTCCCAGATGTTCCACGTATGTTGCCGGTGGTATTTTTCGGTAATACGGGCAGTTTAGCAGATATGTGGGATAAGGAAACTCCTACGAGGGCTTTAGTAAACGGCTTTTATTCAGGTCAGCTAGGAGTGAGACTAGACCCGTTAATCGATAGGATTAGCTGGGTTGATTTACTAATCGAGGAGATTACGATACACGACCATTTGGTATGGAAGGTGCTACCAGACAGTATAATACGTGGCTTAATCAGATATATTCAAGACCACGTCGAGGAAGTAAATGAATCGAATCTAAGGGGCAGATTGTGGAGACATTCAAACAACTTGTATGCGATATTCAAGGCGTTGGGAGTTAATGCTACTCCAAAGCAGGTAGATAGCTTGGTATTCGGCTACATCAACCCCTATATTTCTCAGAAATCCTTAGAGTCAGGCAGTGAACCAAGCGGTCAAAGCGAGGTAAAACGTGATTGAGGTGAGATAATTGGCTATACCAGTAGGTAGGGTGGCGATAATTGGGTTAAATACAGTAATCGAGGAAGTAAGCAGAATGATAAAGAACATACCAGAGGAACGTGTGGAAAAGATAACGGATACAATGGAAAAGGCGATTAAAGAGCTCGGCGGCTTGAAATTAAATGAGTTATTGATGGTAATCGGAGATTTAATTATGACAGCTATAACCGAGTCAAAGCCTGAACACGCCGAGGACGTAGCTTTATACATCAGCACTATGGTAGTATTGGCTACAAACAAGGCTTTGGAAAAGGTGTTTAAGGAGAGGTCGAACGGTATTGATATACGTTGATGATATATACGAGGCGTTTAAACGGTATTACTACAGCGAGGTCTTTCCAATACCAGATAGACCAGATGTATTCCACGTCACGGAGCTGTGCGATTGCCCGCTTAAAACCTACTTAATCCGAAAGCATCTACTACCCATTTCTCTGGATAAAATGGTGATACTATGCTTGGGAAGGGCTGTCCACGAGGTAATCGAAAAATATCTACCGATACGTGAGGTGGGATTCGAGGTCGAGGGTAAAACGACTTTGAACGGGAGGTTTACAGTGATTGGTAGAGCGGATATCTTGACGGACTACGCCGTATACGATATTAAAACTGTGAATAAGATACCCGATAAACCCTTTGAACACCATGAAATGCAGGTTACACTGTATACAAGGATATTCGATAAACAGCAGGCGCATATCATTTATATCGCCAAAGATAAGGGTAAGATAGCAATATTTCGAGCGAATACCGACGAGAAATACGTGAGGGAGGCTGAGAGAAACGCCGAGATATTATACGATGCATTAACCTCGAATACTCCGCCGAAACCCGTGAGAAGCTGGAGATGCAACTACTGCGAAAACCAGTTATACTGCTGGGGATAGATATGAGATTTTCGGTCGGTAGAAAACCAGTTCAATTGCCAAGTGAGGTGATTATATACGACTATACGCCCATATGTCAGGGGCAGAAGCCGAGAATACTACGTGAAACAAGCTTTTGAAAAGAAGGGATGTTATGTTATCCGAAGTGCTAAAAGCGGGGGATTATTCGATTTGGTAGCCGTAGCTAAAAACGGTGATGTCCACTTTATTCAAGTCAAATCAAGGTATCCGATACGAAAAGAACGTGAACAGTTAGCCGAGTTTAGCCGTGAATATAAAGCGGTTACTTGGTGCACATATAGGGATGGAATCAGCGGCAGGTGGAAGTATCTACGCTGGCGATACGGTATATTGGAAAGGGAGGGCATACTGGTTGAGTGGTAGAAACAGTTTAGGGGCTTTTGTAATGATAGTTCATTACAGTTCGAATCGAAAGGTTTAAATACCCCTTTTTTCAGGTAGGATAGAATCGGGCGCAACCCCAAGCCAGTCAATGAGGGGTAGCCCAATACGGTGGTGATTCATACGGCTGAAAATAAGGTTGTCCGTGATTGGAAGGACGCTTTAAACGTCAAGTATCATGAGGATGTTGGCGTAGACCAAGGGTTACAACTCGCTGTTGCCGTCAATGAATACGAGGGAGAGCTGAGGATTCTAGTGGTTAAAGCCAC
>Ga0190308_1000501_pt1 | contig 12481 bp, 12 predicted proteins | sample 48700756_MG_FD_165050 | JGI IMG/M metagenome (GOLD analysis project Ga0190308, IMG submission 165050) | Hydrothermal vent sediment bacterial communities from Southern Trench, Guaymas Basin, Mexico - 4870-07-5-6_MG | ecosystem: Environmental > Aquatic > Marine > Hydrothermal vents > Sediment ...
CCCCTCAAACCATAATAGTCGAGAGGCTGAGCGAATACGTCGCGAATGGAGAGCTTGACGCGGCATTCATACCGGTTGAGAGCGAGCATTCGGCGATCTCCGCCTGCGTCGGCGCATCCCTAGCTGGAGCGAGGGTCTATACATCTACATGTAGCCAGGGTTTAGCCTTGATGCATGAGATCCTCCACGCCGCATCTAGCATGAGGGCGCCGATAGGGATGACGATCGCCAATAGATCTCTCAACGCCCCGCTTAACATACATTGCGAGCATGGCGATGTTATGAGTGCTAGGGATACCGGGTGGGTTCACCTATTCGCGAACAACGTTCAGCAGGCATACGACCTAACCTTCATCTCATTCAAGGTCGCCGAGGATTCTAGAGTCCTCCTACCGGTCTCGGTGAACATAGATGCCTTCGTGCTATCTCATAGCGTCGAACCGATAACCCCGATAACCGATGAGGATGCCGCGAGATATCTCCCGCCGAGGGAATACGAGTACCCCATAGATCCCGATAGGCCGATAACCTATGGGACCATGGCCCTCCCAGACACCTACATGGAGTTCAAGCTACAGTTAAAGGAGGCTTTAGACAAAGTTCCAGAGGTATTCGAGGAAGCTGTTAAGGAGTATGAGGAGATCAGCGGAAGGAGATACTGGTATTACGACTCATATGGTCTCGAAGACGCCGACGCTTTAGTCATAGTACTCGGATCAACGTATGGAACCCTGAAGACTGCCGCGAAGAAGCTTAGGGCCGATGGATTGAAGGTCGGGGTGATGGGATTAACCATGTTCAGGCCGCTACCCGAGAAGGAGCTCGTGAAGGTCTTGAGGAATATGAGGGCGGTCGTCGTCATGGACAGGGCATATAGCTATGGAGGGCTTGGAGGCCCGCTCTACACCGACATAATCGGAGTCCTCTATAGGAATGGGATAAGGATACCGGCCAAGAATATAGTTTACGGCCTCGGCGGAAGGGACTTCAGGTTGGATGAGGCCGAAGCGGTCCTAAAGATGGCTGAGAAAGCTGCAAAAGAAGGAGGATTCGACACCCATGTGGATTGGTGGGGGGTGAGGAGATGAGCGAGGCCAAGTACTTCAAGACCGTAAAGGAGATTCCGAGAGAGGATAAATTTGCGAAGGGCCATAGGCTCTGCGCCGGATGCGGCGCCGCGATAGCGGTGAAGCTCGCCATGAAGGCCCTTAGGGGGCCGACCGTCGTCGTCAACTCGACCGGATGCGTTGAGGTCGCGACCACATGCTATCCGTACTCCGCTTGGGCCGTCCCATACATCCACGTGGCCTTCGAGAACGCGGCGGCGGTGGCCTCAGGGATAGTTGAGGCGAATAAGATTCTGAATAAGAAGAGGGGCTGGAAGCTATACGATGTCATAGCGATCGCTGGAGACGGCGGGACATTCGATATAGGGCTACAGGCCCTCTCAGGAGCCTTGGAGAGGGGCCACAACTTCCTATACATCTGCTACGACAATGAGGCATACATGAATACGGGGATCCAGAGGTCTGGGGCAACCCCGCTCGGAGCGGCGACCACCACAAGCCCAGCCGGGAGGGTTATACCTGGAAAGCCTCAGGGGAAGAAGGATCTGATAGCGATAGCGGCTGCCCATAGAATCCCATATGCGGCCACGGCGAGCATAGCCCACCCAATAGACTACATGAATAAGGTTAGGAAAGCCCTGGAGATGGACGGGCCGAAGGTCATCCACGTCCTGGCCCCATGCGTCCGAGGCTGGAGATACAGTCCGTCCGAGACGATAAAGCTCGCAAGGCTCGCGGTCGAGACCAGATATTTCCCGGTTTACGAGATCGAGAATGGGAGGGTGAAGATAACGGTTAAGGTCGACAGGCCGAAGCCCCTTGAGGAGTTCCTAAAGCCTCAGAGGAGGTTCGCCCACCTACTGAAGCCCGAGAATGCCCACATCCTAGAGGCCTTGAAGAGGAGTGTCAAGGAGAATTGGGAGAGGCTGGTGAAGCTGGAGGAGAGCGGAGTAATCATCTAGCCTCAATATACTTTTTAACATCCTAATATTTTTTGATTATGATTTGAGCGAGACCTTTATCGTGGTTTGGGAAGGCGTTGAAGGAGCTGGAAAGACTACCCTAATGAACGAGGTGCGTAAGTCTCTCCGAGAAATGGGATATAGAGTCTTAACCTATAAGACTCCGAGCGAGACCGAGACTGGGAGGTTCGCGAAAGAGTATGGAAATAAGCCCACGATAGATAGCCTGACCAGAACCCTCCTCTTCCTTGCGAACACGAGCGACGACTCGAGGATCATGAAGCGGGAGATCGAGAAGAGCAATCCAGACTACTACTTCATCGACAGATACTATCTCTGTTCGATAGTCTATGGATTCGCGTACTCAAAGTTAATGGGCGTGAAGGTGGATGAGGGGGACTTCGTGTCATTCCTAAAACTGGTCGAGAAGCTCGGCGAGAAGATCTTCATAAAGCCAAACCTCTACATAATCGTCGACGTGCCCGAGGAGTATAGGATGAGGAGGATAGATCGGAAGGGAGCTGGGGAAGGCTTGGAGGGGAAACTTGAAAAGAGTTCGAGGATGCAGGAATATGTGAGGAGATTTTATAGAGCGTTCATGGAGAAACATCCCGACAAGGTTTTGCGGATAGTCAACCCCGAAGGCAAGCTCGACGAGATACGTAAAAAACTTGTTGATGAACTCATATTCAGACGCGAATCCTTAAACAAAACTTAAATTTAACTGAGGTTCCCTCAATCTATAAAGAGGTGCGTGGAGGGATGTCCCGCCAACATCCAAGCTGAAGACCCCGACAACCGCTCTAGTGATAATATTGATTATCGGCATTGCTGTAGGATTTACGGTGGGTTGGTCTCTGAGAAATCTTGGTGAAACGCCTAAGACAACGACGCCGAAGGGAAAGTTCTCTCAACCACCGCCGCCGGGTAAAGAGATAGTGATAGTGCTGGGATTTGACGCGAGCTATCCACCATTTACCTACATAAATGAGAGAGGCGAGGCTGAGGGCTTCGACATAGATGTGATGAAATGGATTGCGAAGAAGTATGGCTGGAGACTTGTGTTCAAGCCTTGGGATTGGTCAACGATAGTGACGGCCTTAGAGAATGGGGATATAGATGTGATAGCCTCAGGAATGACGATAACCCCGGAGAGAGCTTCGAGGAAGATATGGTTCAGCATCCCATACTACTCGTATATCCATGAAATAGTCGTGAGAGCGGATGACAATAGAAGCCTCGAAGAGATCCTAAATTCGGATCAGCCGATAGCCGTCCAGATAGGGTCGACGGCTGAGAAGTGGGCGGATAAGTTGCTGAAGAAGGGATATAGGTTCAGGAAGCTCTGCCTAGGATCTTATGTCGAGGCCCTAGAAGCTCTCTTAGACGGTAGAGCTGTAGGCTACATCACCGACTCCGCATTCCTCAATCCACATCTCTCGAAGAACCCCGAGCTGAAAACGAAGATCAAGGTCCTCGCAACCCTTGGTGCTCCAGAATCCTATGGAATAGCGACACGGCCCGAAGATGTTTGGCTTAGAGAGAAAATTAACGAGGCTTTATCAGAGCTGATGAACAGCCCTGAATGGAATGAGCTGTTGAGAAAGTGGCATCTAGAATGAGGGCGGTGAATCTTCGATGAATCTGATGACTTTCTCCAAATACCTCCCATATATTTTTGAGGGAAGTTTATGGTCTCTCGGACTCGTTTTAGGAGGACTTGGAATAGGATTCGCGATAGGGGTCACGTTCAGCCTAATCCAAGTGTATGGTAACCCCCTTTTGAAAAGGTTGATCTCACTCTATGTCTGGTTCTTCAGAGGAACACCTCTCATAGTTCAACTATTTCTATTTCATTGGAGCATATTCCCGGCGCTGGGAATCAAATCAACTGCGCTGACGACGAGCATAACTGTTTTAGGGCTTAGAAGCGGCGCATATCAATCTCAGATATTCAGGGGCGCGATCGGATCCATTGAAGAGACTCAGATGCTCGCGGCAAGGGCCCTTGGAATGAGCAACTGGGACGCCATCTCATCCATAATCTTGCCGCAAGCCCTTAGAATAGCTATTCCTCAGATCTCGAATGAATACTCGATAATCCTGAAGGATTCGGCGATATGCTTCATTCTAGGGGTTATGGAGTTGATGACGAGAGCGAAGTATGCGGCCATAGCGACGGGAATCGCCCTAATACCGTATCTGATAGCGGGTTTGATCTATCTGGTGCTTACCTATATCGGTACAATGTTCTTCAATCTAATCTATCTGAAGATGAGAATTCCAGACTCTATGGAGGGCTGATAAATCATGTCCGACGAGATAGTTCTGAGGGTTAAAGACCTGTGTAAGAGATACGGGGATAAGGCTGTCTTAAGAGGTGTATCATTTGAAGTTGAGAGAGGTGAGGTTAAGGTGATAATGGGGCCGAGTGGAACGGGAAAGACCACCCTTCTAAAATGCATCGACATGCTCGTTAAACCCGACTCCGGGAAAATATGGTTAGAGGATTTAGAGCTAACCGATCCGAGAACAGATGTAAGCGAGGCGAGGAGGAAGATTGGATTCGTCTTCCAAGAGTTTAACCTATTCCACCACCTAACGGCGATCAAGAATGTCATGATAGGATTAACAAAGGTGAAGAAACTTCCAAAGGATGAGGCGAGGGCTATCGCGGAGAGATCGTTGTTGAAAGTCCATATAGATAGAGAGCTCTGGGATAGATATCCAGCTCAGCTCTCAGGAGGCCAGAAGCAAAGGGTCGCGATCGCCAGAGCGCTCGCCATGGAGCCCACGATAATGCTATATGACGAGCCAACCTCAGCACTAGATCCCCAGCTGACGAGAGAAGTCCTTGAGGTAATTAAAGAATTAGCTGAAGATGAGATGACCAGCCTAATCGTTACCCACGAGGTCAACTTCGCCTCAGAGGTAGCCGATGAGATCATGATAATGATGGATGGTAGGATAGTTGAGAGAGGCGATCCTAGGAGTATAATCTATGATCCGCGAAGAGAGGAGACCAGGAGATTCTTCAATAAGATCGTGAAAATCGGAGATGAGCTCCGATGAGCTTCTGGGACGAATTCCTTTCAAAGCTCTACCCCGGAGCCCTAACAACCCTCCAGCTCCTCGCGGTAACCATACCTTCAAGCATCATCTTAGGGATATTCATCGGGTTTCTGAGAGTTTACGGAGGAAAGATTGGAAAAACGTTGGCCAACCTTTATGTCTACATCTTCAGGGGATTTCCACTCCTAGTAACCTTGATGATTATGTTCTTCGGGTTAGCGGATATAGGGATAAGGTTAACCCCATATTGGGCGGCCGCCCTCGCGATCATAGTCTGTAGCAGCGCGTATCAATCAGAGTATGTTAGAATGTCAATACTCTCGATAGATGAGGGGCAGTCCTTGGCCGCGAGGTCTCTTGGAATGAGGAGGTCGGCGGAGATCCTCTACATAATCCTCCCACAGGCCCTCAGGATAGCTCTCCCCGGAATAGGGAATGAGGTCATCTACATGATCCTGTATTCCTCGCTTGCCTACGTAGTCGGGGTTAACGAGATATTTTCGGTAGCGATCAGCGTGAACTCAATCTGGTTTAAGCCAACTGAGGTTTTCTTGACGACCGCCTTAATCTACCTGGCCATGACCACCACAGCATCCTATGGATTGAAGAAGCTCGAGCGCAAACTATGGATCCCGGGATTCGAGACAGGTGTAAGGAGGTGATCTAAGCTTAAAGCTTGGATCTCTTGATAATGGGTTGGAGGCTGGGAGATGGTGGAGCTCATCAGGACCTTCATAGCCGTGGACTTCGATAATCCGGAGATAGTTTCGAGGGCTCAGGAAGTTCAGAGGAGGCTCATGGAGTCTGGGGCCGTGATGAAGCCCGTCGAGCCCCAAAACCTCCACACCACCCTCTGGTTCTTCGGAGAACTCGATAGAGGCAGGCTTCAACTGGTCTTGGATAACGCGAGGGAGGTCGCCTTCAAGGCGTTTAAGGTAGGTGTTAAAGGGGTTGGATACTTTCCGGGAGGCAGGAGGGTCAACGTGATCTGGCTCGGAATAGACGATCCGGCTGGAGGATTGAACTCCATAGTCGAGCAGCTTAAGGATAGGTTGACGAGGCTTGGATTCAGGTACGATGAACGCGGATTCACCCCACATCTAACCATAGGTAGGGTTAAGAGGGTGAAGGATAGGGCGAGGCTCCTCAGAGAATTGGATCGATTAAAGGATATGATGTTCGGGGAGCAGATCGTCGATAAGTTTAAGGTTAAGAAGAGCACCCTAACCCAGAGAGGCCCGATCTACAGCGATCTCCTGGTCGTGGAGGCAAGGAATAGGAATTGAGGCTTGAGGAAGTCTTAGCCGAGGCATTGAGGCTCGTTAAGCCCACGGAGGAGGATGAGGCTTTACTCAAAAGTATCGTCGACAGGGTGGAGAATATACTGGAGGAAGAAGCTTCAAGAGTTGAGGGAGTTCTCGGGGTAAGCCTTGAGGGATCGGCCGCGAAGAACACCTGGATAAGGGGGAAAGAGGAGGCGGACATATTCATCCACTTCGACAAGAGCATCCCCAGAGAGGAGATGGAGAGGAGCGTTATAGAGATCGGGTTTAGGGCCATTGAGAGGATTGGTGGAAAGCCCAGACTGATGTACGCCGACCATCCATATGTCGAGGGGGTGATAAATGGGGTTACAATCGATGTGGTCGCATGCTATGACGTGGAGCCCCCGAATTGGCTCAGCGCAACCGATAGAACCCCATATCACACGAGATATATCGTCGAGAGGCTCAGGTCTGGACAGGAAGATCAGGTGAGGTTGCTTAAGGGGTTCATGACGGGATGCGGGGTTTATGGAGCTGAGATAAAGGTTAGGGGTTTCAGCGGATACCTAACCGAGCTCCTAATCCTGAACTACGGAGATTTCGTGAACGTGGTCAAGAATGCGGCGAATTGGAAGCCCCCAATAGTGATCGATCTCGAAGGACACTATAGGTCTATCAAAGAGGTGTTAGAGATATTCAGGAATCAGCCGCTCATAGTAATAGATCCAGTCGACATGGGTAGAAACGTTGCCTCGGCCGTCTCCCTCACAAAGCTCTCCGAATTCATCCTCGCGTCAAAGCTCTTCATCTCAGATCCATCAATAAACTTCTTTAAACCTCGAGTCGGGAAGCCGTCCGTCAAGGATTTAAGAGATCTTTCGGCTGGAAGAAACATCTTATACATGCTCTTCAAGCTCGAGGCGGAGAAGCCTCCGGACGTCCTCTGGGGGGAGCTTAGGAGGAGCGAGGAGGGGGTTAAGAGGGCCTTGGAGAGGCTGGGTTTCAGGGTTTATAGGAGCGACTGTTGGACCGATGAGGCCGAGCTCTGCATAATCATCTTCGAACTCGACACAATCAAACTCCCAAACTTCGCCGTTCACAAGGGTCCGCCGATCCATCTAGAAACCGCCAAAGACTTCATCCAGAAATGGTCGGGAAAAGCCATCGGGCCGTGGATTCGAGATGATAGGCTCTATGTCCTCAGGAGGAGGGATGAGACGGATGCCGTGAAGCTCCTCAGACGAGAGCTCGACCTCAATAGGGTGGCGATCGCGAAGGGATTAGCATCGTCGATAAAGGGTGCGGAGATAGGTGATAGGGTTGACCGCTTGATCGACCATTGCGCCGACAATCCCCTCGCGTTGAGCTTCATAAACTCGTTTCTAAAGGCGAGGCCGCCGTTCCTCCAAGAAGATTAGAGTGAGGTTCATGAGGCTCTTAACGTTAAGAGAGCTTAAACGCGACTTAGACTTTCTACTTGAATTATCGTATCCATCGAGAGATTTAGGATATGCCTTAATGATCCTCAAGGAGCTTGAGGAGTGCGGGGTCGATGGAATCTACATCAAGGCCGAGGGGGGCGGCGAATTAGTTAAGTTGGGCAAGGGCTATCGGGGGATCGTGTTTAGAGGGAAGATGAGGGGTGAAGATGTCGCGTTAAAGGTTCTGAGAACAGACTCAACCATAAGAGATCTGATCAAAGAGGCTGAGAGCACCAGGCTCGCCAACAGCGTCGGAGTAGGCGCAAAGATCAGGGCGTCAAACAGACACGTGATCGCCCTCGAGTATATAGAAGGAGTGGATCTAGATGCTTGGCTAAAGGGGCTAGATATCGGTGAAGTTCGATCGTTGAAGAGGGTCTTGACCTCGTGTTTTAGGCAGGCCAGAGCCCTTGACGAGATAGGGCTCGATCATGGGGAACTCTGCGATGCGAGGCGACACATAATCTTGAGGAGAGATCTTTCCCCGGTAATAATAGATTTTGGGAAAGCGAGTAGGAGGCGGAGGCCATCAAACGTCACATCCCTCTTCAGCTACGTAACCTTCGGCCGACACTCCACTAAGATTCTCCAAATGCTCGGACTATCTAAGCCTCCGGTAGATTCTTCGAGGATGTATAAGCTTAGGATGGATGAGGCGAGCTTCAATAAGCTCTTAAGCTCGCTGAACCTGATTTAGCCTAGTTGAACGCCGTGAAGGAGGAGAAGGATAAGATTAGACACGAGGTCTGGAGAAGGCTCGAAGAGCTGGGCTTAGCCAGGTTTCCGAGACCCGTCTACGGTAGAATCCCGAACTTCATCGGAGCTGAGAAGGCGGCGTCAAGACTCCTAAATCTAAAAGAGTATATCGATGCGAGGGTCGTCAAGGTAAGCCCGGACTCTCCCCAAAAATATGTTAGATACAGGTGTCTGCTGGATGGGAAGATCCTGATAATGCCGACCCCAAGGCTTAGAAGGGGCTTCCTCATACTCGATCCCTCAAGGATTCCGAGGGAGATGTTTGAGAGGACCTCAACGATTCGGGGAGCGTTCAGATATGGAAGGATAATAGATCCTAAGGATATTCCGAGGGTGGATTTGATAGTCACCGGATCCGTGGCCGTTTCAAGGGATGGGATTAGGATTGGGAAGGGAGGGGGATATGGGGAGCTCGAATACGCGATCCTGAGAGAGCTTGGGAAGGTTAATGAAGATACGCCCATAATGACGAACGTCCACGACATCCAAGTCTATGATAGACTTCCATCAGAACCACACGATCTAACCATCGATTACATCGCAACCCCAAGAGATCTAATTAAGATTAGGCGGAGAAGAGCCAGGCCTAGGGGCATCCTATGGGATCTCCTCGATGAGGAGAAGCTTAATGAGATATCCTTATTGAGGAGGTTGAGGAAGGATGGCTTCCGATGGACTCCATAGCAATATCCATTATAGCTGGCTGAGCAGATCATATGTTAGAGATGTGGAGTAGGATAGCTGACAAGCTTAAGGAATATCCCGCCAGAATCAAGGTAGTTAGGTTAATGATAGAATATGGCCTGGGTATAAGCGAGGATGGTAAGGTTGTCGTAGGCCCAGTCGAGATAGCGGACTCATCCCTTGCCAGAGCGGCTGGGGTGGATAGGAGGGTTGTGAGACAGACGATACAGCAACTCTTAGGAGATCCAACCCTAAAGAAGATCTTCACGGGACTTAAGCCCGCTGGCGCGTTCCTCGCCCCAATAGCTAAGGAGCTTGGATATTCGGTGGTCGAGATAAGAGCGGATCCAAGCGCCGTCGGCATCTTGGCGAACGCGGCCAAGATAATAGCCGATGAAGGGATAAGCATAAGGCAAGCCGTGGCGGAGGATCCGGAGCTATTCCCCGAACCCAAGCTCATCTTGGTGCTTGAACAGCCGCTATCCGGCGACGGCTTGAGCAAGTTGCTGAAGATCCCGAGCGTCAAGAGCGTGACGACGTATTAACATAACCTCAACAATCTAAACCTGCTTGCTTAGATCGGAGTAAAGTTTAACACGGATAAAATTCATGGAGATTGAAGGGTTCAAGGATTTGAGGCTCGTAATCGACGATGATGTTAAGGATCGGTTTCCAGACCTGAACGTGCTGTTAACCGAGCTGGATTCTGTTAGGGTCTCGGAGTACTCTGATGAGCTTGAGGAATTCAAACTAGAGATATACGATAAGCTGAGGAAGAGGTATAGGCTCGAATCTCTAAAAGATGATCCGCTCGTGAAGACTTATAGGAGCTTCTTCTGGAGGATTGGGATAGATCCGACGAAGATCAGGCCGGCCGCCGAGGCTCTTCTAAGGAGGATATTGAGCGGTAGGGGAATCCCCAGAATAAACACCCTCGTAGACTCGTATAACCTCGCGTCCGCTGAGTCGGGAATAGCCTTGGCGGCCTTCGACTCTGAGAAGATAGATGGAGATATGGTCATGAGATTCGCTAGAGAGGGCGAGGAATTCCATGGAATAGGCATGAGGAAGCCGAAGATCCTGAGGGGCGGAGAGATAGTTATAGCGGACTCGAGCAGGCTAGTGGCCATCTACCCGTATCGAGACGCCGAGTATAGTAAGGTCACGTTGGGAACGGAGAGGGTGTGTTTGATGGTCTGCGGAGTCCCTGGAATAAGGCTTGAAGTTCTTAAGGATGCGGGGAAGCTCGCCGCAGACTATATCATTAGATTTTGCGGGGGAGAGCTACTCAGGGGGTTTGAGCTGGGAAAATCTTAAGTATGATGATTGCATATTTCTCAGCTGATCGGCTATGTTAGGCGGATATATGGGCAAGATACTTAGGGTTGATCTCACCACGAGAACGATCTCAGCCGAGCCGATAGATGAGGAGGTGGCGAGGAAGTATATCGGTGGAAAGGGGTATGCTGTGAAGATCCTCTACGACATAGCCAAGAGCTATGAGGAGAAGGGAATAGACTTAAGGGATCTTAATCCACTCGGCCCGGAAAACGTCCTGATCTTCGCCACAGGCCCCGCAACGGGGTTCCCAGAGGTTCCATCATCCGGAAGATATCACATTATGGCCTTGAAGGCTCCTCTAACGGGATCTATCGGCAGCGGAAACGCTGGCGGCGAGTGGGGGCCATTCCTGAAGTTCGCTGGATACGATATGATCGTGGTCCAAGGCGCTTCAGACACTCCAGTCTATCTCTCGATAACCGATGGAGAGGCTGAGCTTAGAGATGCATCCCATGTGTGGGGGATGAACACCTTCGATACCTGCAGGATCCTGAAGAAGGAGGTTGGGGGAAAGAATGTGAGCGTGGCGTGCATAGGTCCGGCCGGAGAGAACCTAGTCTATTTTGCACCGGTTATAAACGATGAGCATAGGGCTGGCGGTAGAGGTGGGCTTGGAGCGGTTATGGGATCCAAGAAGCTCAAGGCGATAGTGGTTTCAGGGACCCGGAAGCCTCAGGCGGCGAATCCCGAAAAGCTTAGGGAGGTTGGGAAGAAGCTCCTCGAAAAGATCAAGACAAACCCCGTGACAAGCGAGTCCCTACCAAAGCTCGGGACAGCGGTCCTCGTAAAGATAATTAATGGCGCTGGAATACTCCCATATAAGAACTGGCAGAGTGGAGTGAATCCAGAGGCCGAGAAGATAAGTGGCGAAGTGCTCGCCGAGAAATATCTCATTAAGAGGAGACCTTGCTGGGGCTGTCCCATAGGATGCGGTAGGGTTTCGAGGGTTGAGAAGGGAGCCTTCCAGATACTCTACACGGAGGGACCTGAATACGAGAACATCTGGGCCCTCGGAAGCTGCACGGGGGTCTCGGACCTCGAGGCCGTAATTAAGGCGAACCACTACTGCGATGAGCTTGGAATAGATCCGATAAGCATGGGCTCAACGATAGCATGCGCGATGGAGCTCGTCGAGAAGGGATGTATCCCGGAGGAGACCCTACAGGGATTGGATCTAAGGTTTGGGAACTCCGCCGCCCTAGTTGAAGCAATTTGGAGAACCGCGTATAAGGTTGGCTTCGGAAAGTACTTGGCCCTAGGCTCCAAGAGGCTTGCGGAGATCTTCGGGAGACCCGAGCTATCGATGAGCGTTAAGGGGTTGGAGATGCCCGCATACGATCCCAGGGGAGCTAAGGGGATAGGATTGGAGTATGCAACCTCGAATAGGGGTGGATGCCATGTAACCGGATACACGATCTCGCCCGAGATCCTAGGAGTTCCCGAGAAGATAGATCCATTAACGCCGAAGGGTAAGGCGAAGTGGGTCAAGACCTTCCAAGACTTCACATGCGTCGTGAACTCCGCCGTGAACTGCCTCTTCACAACCTTCGCCCTCGGGGCGGAGGACTACGCCGCCTTCCTCTCGGCAGTAATGGGAGTTGACTACACGGCCGACGACATAATGAGGATAGGCGAGAGGATATACAATCTTGAGAGGGTCTTGGTCAATAAGCTTGGATTCGATGGGAAGGATGACACGCTTCCACCGAGACTATTGAAGGAGCCTATGCCTGAAGGGCCTGCGAAGGGGCATGTAGTCGAGCTCGATGAGATGAAGAAGGAGTATTATGAGCTTAGAGGATGGGTCGATGGAAGGCCGACTCCGGAGAAGTTGAAGGAGCTTGAGATAGAGC
>Ga0190308_1000502_pt1 | contig 12432 bp, 17 predicted proteins | sample 48700756_MG_FD_165050 | JGI IMG/M metagenome (GOLD analysis project Ga0190308, IMG submission 165050) | Hydrothermal vent sediment bacterial communities from Southern Trench, Guaymas Basin, Mexico - 4870-07-5-6_MG | ecosystem: Environmental > Aquatic > Marine > Hydrothermal vents > Sediment ...
TCCCAGACTTTAGGCATTTTTCTTTTTAAGAGTAAAAATTTATTTTTATATTTAACGGCGCAATACACAGTAACCAATGTAAACGGCTCTCTGGAAAAAGAACTTTTATAGCCAAAAAATTTTTTGTCTTTCTTTAATTCAATTTTAACGCTTCCTATCATTTTTGCTACTTTTTTAAGTTTTTCCAGCAAACCCTTTTCGTCTCTATCCTTCACCTCTTTTAAAATTGAAATATTTTTATTTGGTTTTAAAAAGCATATCTTCACTTTTCCGTTATAGCCTATATGAAAATCAAGAAAATCAAAACAAATCCTTTTTCTTTCTGCTTTGTCAAATAAAAAGCAGTAATTGCAGGGATATTCTACTATCCCAACATTTTTTAAATCTCCAAAGCCAATCCAATTTTTTATAAAGCTGACGGGTGTGTAATACTTTCCAGAGAAAGGTTTAAAAGTCTCAATAATCCTTAATTGCACGCCATTTTTTCTGCAAAAATTGAAGATTTCAAAGAAATCAGAAAAAGTATCGTTGATTCCTTTTAATAGGCAGCAGTTTATTTTTACGGTAGCCCTTTTCTTGGCGAGCTCGATAGCCTTTAAAATTTTTTCAAAGTCTTCTTTACTTCCTTTAGTAACTTCGGACCATTTTTTATCGTTAAGGGTAAATAAATTGATGTGCAGCTCGTTTACATAATTTAGTATGTTCCTTTTCTCCATGAGTAAAGTTCCGTTTGTTATCAGGGTTACCCTAAATATTTTTGCAAGTGTTTTCAGGATTTCCTCTATGTCTTCTCTCATCAGCGGCTCTCCTCCCGAAACAGAGCAAGTTTTAAAGCCGAAATATTTCCTGCATGTTTCCGAGATGAATTTAAAGTCTTCCGCAAAAAACTTTATATCCTTTCCGAAGAAATTTCCTTCTTTGTGACAAAATTCACAGTTTAGGTTACAATTTTCATTAACAATAAATCTGACCTCTTTCATATTTTACAGTTTTTCAAATTTTTTAAATTATGAAGCTTGAATTTTCTATTGATATGGAAAGGTGCCTGGGAGAAATAAAAGATTTTGACAGGATTAGGAAGGTATATTGTAACAATCCTTACTACTTTTTTCAGCATTTTAAAAGCCTGAGGAATAAAAGCTCTAAGGAAATAATAGCATTTTTCAGAAATAACAGGGAGGAAATTGAAAAGGAGCTGATAAAAAGGAAGGAGGTGATAGAAAAGAGTTGGGAGGAGATAAATGATATTTTCTTTTCCGAAGTAGAAAGGATAACCGAAAATAGTTGGAAATACAAAAGGTATAAATGTCATGTTTGCTCGGTTTATGCAGGAAGGTACGAGATGTACAAAAATGAGATTACGGTTTTTGCATTTTTCTGCAAGGCTGATTGCTTGGCTGCAATTGCTGAGGAATTGGTTCATCTGCATTTCTGGGAAATTATGAGGAAATTAGGAACAGGGATGGAGGAAGAAAATTGGAAGGATTTCAAGAGCAATTTTTACTGGCAGCTTTCCGAATGTATCCCTTGTTTGATATTTTCCCATTCCGATGTTAGGCTAAGGCTGAAGTTTGGAAAATATCCTGATTGGAGAGAGGTTAGAAAGCTGTTCAAAAAGGTAAAGCCTTTCTGGGATGAAAGGAAGGGCTTTGAAGACTTTTTAAGGAATGCTTTGAAATTAAAAGATTAAATTTTTATTTTAATTTAGGAGATTGGAAATCCCGGCCAGGGCGGCCTTTTGCCCTGGTAGTCTAGTGGTCCAGGATGCAGGCCTGTCAAGCCTGTGACCCGGGTTCAAAGCGGGAAATCCTTCCCTGCACCCTGGAAGGGGGCAAAGCCCCCTTTCCAATCCCCCATAACTCCTTAATAATGGCTTCGCCACTTTCTAATCCCCCTTATTTTCCTCTCAGAAGTTTTTTCAAACTATTTTCTTTTTATTTTCCTTTTTTGAACCGGATGTAGTGAGGAAATATATGGCTTTTTTGTTTTTTATAAACTGCAGTATAAGTTCGGTTTTGCCAACTCTCCTCCTGCCGTAAATAGGGATAAACTCAAAACCTTCCTTTTTATATCTCTCTTCTAAAGCTTTCAGCTCTCTTTCTCTGTTGATGAAAGTTTTCGTAATCATTTATAATAATTTAATTTACTTATCAAAGTTGGGAGGAAATTTCCTTCAGGATTTTGGAAAGGTTTGCTGTTGCAACGCAAACAACGGAATCCGCTCCCCCGTAATAAACGAAAAGTTCGTCATCTTTTACCACCGCGCCGCAGGGAAAAACAACATTAGGTACCTGTCCTATTCTCTCGTATTTTTTGAGGGGCTCGAGTATAGGCTTTTCACACCTCCACAAAATCCTCTCAGGATTTTCAGAATCTATCAAGGCTAAACCAACTCTGTAAATCCTCCCGTTTCTCACCGCCTGGACTCCGTGATAAATAAATAACCAGCCGATTTCTGTTTCAATCGGAGGGGGCCCTGCACCTATTTTAAGGTCGTCCCATTTTCCCTTCCTCGGCTTCATTATTACCTTCGGCTCGCTCCAGTTTTTTAGATCTTTAGAATATGAAACAAAGATGTTGGGTTTGAACCTAGGATAGAGAACAAATCTACCCTTTATTTTTTTAGGGAAAAGAACTCCATTCCTTCCATCGCAGTTGGGAAACAAAATGCCGTGCCTTTTCCATCTCCATTTTTTGTTCAAAAAATCCCTTACATCTATGGATGCCAAAGCTATATAGGAGGCTTGGCCATTAACAGCCGCATATACCATATAAATTCTGTTTCCTATTCTAACCAGTCTAGGATCTTCTACCCCCGAGTTGTTGTATTTTACTGCTGGTTCTTCAAACTCTCCCTCTGGATTAAAAATCGGTTCCGAAGGCCTTTCATCTATTTCAAATCCGTCTTTGGTGGAGGCATAGCCGAACCTCGACACTCTATCCCTGCTAAAAGCCCTGTAAATTATATGGATTCTGTCCTCGAGCAAAATCGCTCCGGGATTGTAAACATATTTTTCCCATGCATGACCCTTTATTGGTCTTAAAATCGGATTGCCCTTAAACCTTTTGAGTTTTATCATAACCTTTTATTTACCAATATTCCTTTATGATAGATACATCCACCCTTTACATACTCACTTATGCTTTTGTAATTCCCTCCAATATGTATTTCTCCTCCTTTCATACCCATGTCGCTCCAGAGGATATCTCCACCGACTTCTTTTCCTACATTTCCTTCTACTATCAACACTCCACCTTTCATATCACTTCCAGGATAATCTCCAGCATCTCCTTTAATCCTAATCCTTCCACCTCTCATACCATACCCAGCATAATCTTTTGCATTTCCTTCAACTTTGATATATCCTCCTTCCATTCTCATCCCAAGTGATGGACCGGCATCCCCTTTAATCAAGATTTCTCCTCCTTTCATATAAGACCCTGCACCGCCGTCTGCATTTCCTCTAACTTCAATTTTTCCGCCTATCATATAATCTCCAAGACCTGTCCCCACATCTCCTTCAATTATAAGCAGCCCTTCTTGCATTCTTGCTCCAGCATAGTTTCCTAGATTTCCATTTATGATTAAAGTTTTTGTGTTATATAATCCAAAGTGTTCGAAAGGATACCTAACTTCCAATTCTATTTCCTTTTCTGGGCAGGCTTCATTGATCAGATAAGAAATATATTTTCCCCAATACCAGTAACGGTGTTTTTTAATAGAGCCAGAATCTTCTAAAGCTCTTATTAGTCTTTGAAGTTCTTCTTGTGCTATTGGTTGTGGAAAAAAATCTGTTGCAGGGCGGTGTTTTTCAGTTGTGCCAACATAGGGATTATCTTTTACCCATCTTTCAAATGCCTTTAGATATCCGTCAATATTCATAAACATATTCATGCCCGAAAATTTTAAAAAGATTAAATTGTAAAATTCACTCCTTCAAAATCTCGTACCTTGCAACCTTCCAGGCATCCGGAAAGCCTTTGTATCCGCAATTCCTGCAGGAAAATGATTCAACTACAATATTGCCCTGTAAAGTTTGAATGGTGTTTAGCTTTAATTTGTGCCTACATACCGGGCAAACCCTTAAAATTTTTCTTTCACTCTTTTTTGTTCTTATCCTAAGCTCGCCTATTCTATATTTTACAATAATCTTCCTCAGTCTAGGAATGGAGATGCCCTCCAAAAACTCCTCTTTGATTTTATTCTGGAGATAAGATAAGCTTTTTATTCTTCCATCCTTTTCCAAGGTTTTCCTTATAAAGTAGGCTATAAGGGATTCATTTATCATTGTAGTTAGCAACTATTAAAATTAATTTGCCTATAGCCTTTCTTAACCTTTCATAATCCCTAGATTTCACCTCTATTGTGTTTCCCTTTAAAAATATCCCTTCTTTAAAAGAAGGGGATGGATGAAAGATTTTAATAACGGTACCGTTAAAATTCGGGTCGAGAAAAACCCTGCCGGTTATATTGATATCCCTATTATACAATCTTTTTGAGAGATAGGCTAGGTAATAAGAGGCAGGAGCTGCTCTCGCAACCTCTACCGCGCTTCCGTTTTCCTCAAACAAAAAAACAATTTGATTGCTTTCAAAAATCAGCTCCCTTATTTCCGATTCATTCCGAGAAGGAAAATGCTTTGCTATGTCCAAATCTATTCCTGTATCGTAAGCTGGCCTATGCCAGCTATCGTTTAATAAAACGCAAATCCAGCGGTTATAGCATATTGCAGTTCTCTCCGAAATAGGCTCTAAATACTTTGGCAACCTCTGACTTTGATGCAGGATTAGAAGTGCAAAAAAACAGATTGAAAAAATGACAATCCCTAAAAATAGCAGGTTGCTTTTCTTTATCCTCATTTTCATAACTATCTTCTCAAATAAAAAATTTAATTCAAAAAATTGATATGCAAAAGGAAAAGGCTTTGGAGTTTATCAAAAGGGCAAGGGAGAACGCAAAGAAAAGAAATTTCATTCAGAGCATAGATTTAATAATAAACTTTAGGGATTTGGATCTCAAAAAGCCGGAGAACAGAATAAGGGACACAATTATTTTGCCCTATCCGGTAGAGAAGGAAATCAATATTTGCTTTATTTTAGATTCTCTGCTGCCTAAGGCTAGAGAGCTCGGGAAGGAAAATATAAAAGTGCTTTCAAAGGATGAAATGTCGAATCTTACTCCGAAGGAAATTAAGAAAATAGCGAATACTTACGATATTTTTTATGCCGAAGCTCCACTAATGCCTTTGATTGCAAGATATTTCGGAAAGTATTTGGGACCCAGAGGTAAAATGCCCTTCCCCGTTCCTCCGAATGCTCCGGATTTAAAACCTTTTATAGAAAAGGCTAAAAAAACGGTTTTAGTTAAGGTTATAAATACTCCTGTTTTGCAGGCAAGGATAGGGGTTGAATCGATGGACGATGATAAAATTGCCGAGAACTTAGTTTATATGATGGATAAGGTTAATGAAATTTGCGAAAAAAAGGGTATAAAAATAAAAAATGCCTATTTAAAGTTAACTATGGGAAAGCCCGTCAAGGTTGGGGTGAAATAGCATGGTGAGCGAGAGGAAGAAAAGGATGGCGGAAAAGATAAAGTCCTTTATTAGGAGCTATAGGACTATCTTTGTGTTTGACCTTCACTCTATCCCAGCTTCGCAATTGCACAAAATTAGGGAATTGCTGAAAGATGTTGCCAAGATATTTGTGGTAAAGAAGAGGGTCCTGCAAAAGGTGATGGAAGAGGAAAAACTAACCCTACCTTTAGAAGGAATAAAAATGCCCGCCCTGATTTTTTCTGATAGGTCAGTATTCGATGTGGTAAAAAAGCTAAGGCTTTACAAGCTTCCAATGAAGGCAAAGCCCGGAGACAAAGCGCCGAAGGATATTGTAATAAAAAAAGGGGTTACCCAAGTGCCCGCAGGTCCGGCAATAGCCACTTTCAAAGCTTTTAAAATGCCAACCTTTGTTAAAGACGGAAAAATAGCAATAAAGGAAGATTTCAAATTGTGCAATGCGGGAGAGGTTATAAATGAAAATATGGTCTCCCTTCTTAACCTGCTCGGAATAGAACCTCTGGAAATAGGGATAAGACCGAAGTGTGCATACTCGGAAAATGTTGTATATGATGAATTTGTGTTATCTTTAGAGGAGGATTGGTTTAGAGAGCACATAAAAAGCTCAATATCTAATGCCCTAAACCTTGCAACAAACATAAAAATTCCGACAAAGCAAAATATATCTTTGTTATTAACTGAGGGATATCTGAATGCAAGGAACCTCGGATTATACTTGGGAATACCCAGCAAGGAAACCATCTCCGAGCTTTTGGTCAAAGCTTCCAATAATGCGAAGGCATTAGAGCGCTCTTTTCGAAATTAGTCGAAGTTTCGGGATAAAGTATAAAAAATTTTCTTCAAAGTTGGAATAGGGAAGGATGCAGCTAATAAGGAATTTGTTTATGTTAGGAGGTGCTGGAAATAGCTGCAACACTTATCTGATAGATGGAAAGATTCTTGTAGATCCGGGGTTGCCCGCTTATTTTCCTTTGGTTATAGAAGGCATTTCCTCCTTAGGTTTCAATCCGAAAGATATAGATATTATTATAAATACCCACAGACACTTCGATCACATAGGTGCGAATAAATTGTTCAGGGATAGATGTAAGGCTCAGGTATGGGTGCATGAGGAAGAGGTTGACGGAGTGCAGGAAGGGAAGTATACCTATGACCACCTTTTTAATCATAGTTATTTGCCCGTAACCGTAAATAAAATATTAAGAGATGGTGATTTGATAGAAACACCCAACTTTTATTTTAAGGTAATCCATACTCCCGGACATACAAAGGGCTCTATTTGTTTATATGAAGAGGAGAAAGGAATTTTAATTTCCGGAGATACCTTGTTTGCAAACGGGGTTGGAAGGACCGATTTAAAAACCGGAAGTTTATTAAAGCTTATAAAAAGCTTAAAGAGCTTGAGCAATTTGAGGATAAAATATTTGTTGCCGGGTCACGGAATATTCAAAATTGGGGAGTTTGGAATAAAAAGGATTATTGTCAACCAAATAAAAAAATTGGAAAACAGATAGTTAGATGAGGTTGGATAAAGACCAGGTATTTTTGTTGGACGAAGATATTTTGAACAAAATAATCTCCCTTGCAAATTTAAAGGGGGATGATGTCGTTTTGGAAATAGGGGCTGGGGAAGGCAATTTAACCAAAAAGCTGGCTGAAAGGGTAAAAAGGGTTTATGCGATAGAGGAAGATTCTGGGCTGGCAAGGAAATTAAGACAAACTTTTGAAGGATGGAATAATGTAACCGTCATAGTCGGAAATGCTTTGAAAATAAAGTTTCCTTCTTTTAATAAATCTGTTTCAAATTTGCCCTACTCAATTTTAGAGCCTTTATTTAGAAAACTAACAAAGTACGATTTCGATTACTGCATATTTTTGGTTCCGAGCAAGTTTTATTACCGCCTAATTGCCAAAGAAGGGGAAGCATTATTTTCAAAGCTTTCTATATTTGCCAACCTTTTTTATAAGATAGAATATCTGGATAAGGTAGCGAAGGAAGCGTTTTATCCAAAGGCAAAAAGGGAGGGAATCATAATAAAGTTATCGCTTAAGCAATCGGCAGATTTAGGGGAAGAAGTGCTAAAAGAGCTTTTCAGACAGGATGATAAAAAGTTAAAAAATGCGTTAAGGGAAGGGCTGATAAAAGCTTTTAATAAATTCGGAAGCACTCTAACAAAAAGGCAGGCAAGGGATATAATAGAGAGGTTGGGCATTGATTCTTTCCTTTTAGACAAAAAGGTATCGGAATTTTCAACCAAGGATTTTCTTTTGATAACCAAAAAAATAAAGTCTTTCCTAGACAACCATACAGCTTAACAAATCCCTTCCGCCCTGCCCAAACCCTAAAACGCAGACTATTATCTTCAAAAAATTCCTGAAATTTTCATCCTCGAAATACCTATCTATTGCAAGCAATACAAAAATAGTAATCAGAACTTTTGCCAGCGGAAAGGTCCAGGCTCCTACCTGGAGGATTAAAAATCTGGGTAAAAAATGCTGCTCTATTCTTCCAAAAGATGAAGTTGCTAAGAAGGTAACGAACCCGTCAAATATTTGGGAGGATAAGGCTATTCCGTTGAGTCCTTTGAAAAAGCTGATAGCTTTGGATAGAAGGAATAATCCGAAGGCTGCAGGGGAAAAGAGGAAAAGCTGGAGAATGAAAGGTAAGGGAGTTTTTAAAGTAAAAAGGGAAAATACAAGCAGAAACAAAACGCTTCCGACCGAAAATAAAGTCAGTTGGTAGGGATAGGCAAATTTTTTTTGGATAATCCAGGCGATCACAAAAACTAGGAAAAAAATTGAAAAGATGGTTATGTATGCAAGGGGGGAAATGAGGAAGATAGAGGTTGTTATTTTTGCATCTTCAAGCACTCTCAAGGCTGAAGAAAAAAATATGAAAGGCAAAATAGCTATGAAAAAATCGGTATCAAATTTTATCCTGAATTTCCTGTCGAACATATAGTATATCGAAAGAATTGCACAGGTAAAAATTATGCCGTAGACGAAGGTATTTACAGGGTTATAGCCGGAGTTGCTCAAAATCGGCTCTATGAAACAACTTTCGAATATTTCTGATAGCATAAATTAAAGTTTTTCCGAAAGATATTTATGGGTTATGATTATAAGGTAATGCTGGAAAGGGCTTATGAGTTGTTGCCCGAGAGAGGAGAGGAGAAGGAAAGATTTTCCTATGAAAAACCGAACATTATTTATCAAGCCAATCAAATCGTAATTCCGAACTTTATCCAATTCTGCAATTCCATTCATAGGGACCCAAACCATGTTTCAAAATTTTTGTTCAGGCAGCTAGCGTGCTCCGGCAAAATTGAGGGAAATAAACTAATCCTTCACACCAGGTCTAAATTGATTGAGAGAAAGATTCAGGAATATCTTGAAAAGTATTTGTATTGCAGGGAATGCAAGAGACCGGATACAAGGTTAATTAAAGAGGACAGATTTTTAATTCTGAAATGCGATGCCTGCGGAGCTAAAAGGGTTGTTGAGGGCTAAATTTTATTTGAAAAACTTCCTTTTTGCACCTTTTAGTGTGCCGGAAACTCCTAAGCAAGAAAAACAAACCCTTTTGTCTTTTATCCTATCAATGGAAATCAATGCAAACCTTAAATGCTCTACATATTTATGGGAGCACCTTATTATTACCCTTTTCCCGTCCCATGTATCCTTTATTATTTTGAGGTTAATGTTCGCATAACCCACCAACCCGAATAACTCTAAAATCTTCCTTTTTAAACCTTCCCAAAATTCTTCCAAGCTGAGCTCTCCGAAATCTATTTTTACGACCACATACCTTTTCTTTTCCCTCAAACTGGACCTTAAGGTTTTAGGCTTCTTCCTTTTCATTTTCCAGTATTTCGACACCTATCACAGGTTGTTTCAATTTTTTTCTGTTTTCTTTAACCAGACTTTCCGGCAAAGCTGAAATAGCCTCTAAGCTTTTTTCCAGCCCGTAATCAAAGATGGAAAGTAGGGAAGCCAAATCCCTGCCCTTCCTTAACCCGAAAACATCTTTAGCTCCGGAAGTAATTATTACCGGTGCATTGCTTTTTTTAAAAACTCTGGCGCACTCTCTAAATTTTATCAAAACATTCCGATTCTCCAAATATTCGGCAAGGGAAATCTCAAAGAATACCTGATTCTCCTTTGCATCTTTGATGCAAATGTGATCTATCCCAATTCCTTTTTCATCCCAAAAATTACATAAAATATCGACCTCCTTCCTACTGCAGGCAAATCTGTTTATTTTGTAGTTTCCCTCGCTATTTACAAAAATCACCTCAACCTTCCTTCTGATTTTGATTATTTTTTCAAGCAAAGACCTTTCCTTTTTTCCTTCTACCATCATCCCTGTAATTATATCTACGCCATCTCCAAACTCTTTCCTCAGCCTTTCAATCTCTTTTAAATAACTCCCAACTCCGTACAGATTTTGAAAGTTATGCACCAAGCAAATTCCTTTAAACCCTAACTCCAAAGCCCTTTCAATAATTTTTTTGGCCTCTCCTTTTTTATACTCAACTCTAAGATCATAAAACTTTCGCATAAAAAACTTTCCTTTCTTAAAAATATAATGGCAAGGAGAAAAACTATAAAGAAGAGGGGTTCGAAAACCTGCGGATGGGGTGCAAAAAAGAAGCACAGAGGAAAGGGAAGTAAGGGAGGTTCAGGCTATTCAAACAGAGATTCGAGATGGTTGATGCTAAGGGAAAAGGTTCCGGAGAGGTTTGAAAGGAAAAAGAGGTTAAAACCCAAGAAGAAAAAGGTTAGGGTTATAAATGTTCAGGACTTGCCAAGACTAAAGGCAAAGTTGGGCAGGGAAGAGATAAACCTGATTGAGCTAGGTTATGATAAATTGCTGGGTAAGGGAAGAATAGAAGAACCGGTAAGGGTCATAGCAAGGGCTTGGAGCAAAAAGGCTGAGGAGAAAATTACTAAAGCCGGAGGAGCAGTTATAGCATTCGGCTCGGAAGAAACCAAATAGAGATCACATCAGAAAATCTTCATCAAACCTTTTGTAATCGTGTATTTCGCTTTGATCAAACCAGAGTTCTATCTCCTTTTTTGCCTCCTCCTCACTCCCCGAGGCATGCACTATATTATAAATTGCCTTTTCTTTTTTATCAGCATATCCAACCGAAACATGACAGTAGTCTCCCCTTATTGTTCCGGGCAGAGCCTTTTTCGGCTCCGTTTCTCCCACGATCTTCCTAACAATATCTACCGCTTCCACCCCTTCCAAAACCATAGCAACAACCGGGCCGTGAATGGTTAGATATTCCTTCAAAAGTTTGAATACCTTCTCTCCCTTTCTTTTAGCAATATCAGAGTAATGCTTGCTTACCAATTCCTCATCTGGCCACACCATCTTCATCCCCACTATTTTCAATCCGGCCTTCTCAAACCTCATTATAATTTCTCCGATAATTCCCCTTTTTACTGCGTCTGGCTTTAGTAACACCAAAGTCCTTTGAATCATAAATAAAAATTAGGAAAATTTAAAAAGGGTAGAAATCAAGACTAAAACAAAGAATAGGATTAAGGCATACCCCGCAATTTTAGGGAGCTTGATTTTAAATTCCGGCTTTCTTTCTCCCTTTTCCTTTGCCCTGAAGAAAATCAGGATGGAAAGGATGAAAAAAAGGCTTACCGTCACATTCCCCGTTATCCCCAAAATTTGGATGAAGGTTGCCAGATTTAAAAAAGAGAGCAGACAAGGAGAAATTGCTAAAAGAAAGGCTAGATTTTTTCCAAAACCAAAATCCTCAATATAACTCCTTTTTATGGCTGTTGCTAAGGAAATGAAAGAGGTTGCCATAGCCAGCAAAGCGAAAAGGTTTCCGAAGAGCAAGGGTAAATATCCGAATTTTTTTCCCAAGCCGATGGTCGCAATTTCGGTAATGTTTCCGTTTAAGGTACCAATAACAGCAAGGCAGAAGATGAAATAGAGGAAAATAGGGATTGCCATTCCCAAATAAATGGCTTTTTTCAACTTCCTCTTCCTTTTTATCATTTCCTTTATCTCAGGTATTACCCCTGCTCCGGCAAAGGCAAACAATAAAACACCTACGGGATAAAACGCTTCTTCTGAATTAAGATAGAGAAGGTTTTGGAAGTCAAAATCCAAAAATGAAAGTGCTGAAAGGGAGAGAATAAATATGATTATCAAAGGCACCAACAAGCCTTCGAAAAATTTTAGAGCATTCAATCCGAGATATACAATCGTCCCTAAAGCAAGGAGGAGCAGAATCTTTCCGAAGGTTTTGGGTAAGGAGAATAAAGCAAACAAAATGTCGCTGCATCCCTGCATGTAAGCTAACAACGCTCCATAAAACCCTAAAAGAATTGAGACAGCCATCAAATAAAATCCCTTTTTTCCCAAGTATTTTTCCGCTAATCCGATCATCTGATGATTCTCTTTGGTCCTTAAGGAAATTTCACCTATTAGCAGAGCAAGGAATAGGTTTAATAAGCCTAAGGAGATTAATTCAATGCTTCCGATTAAAAATCCTGGCTTCGATAATGCATAAGGCAATCCCAAAACTCCCGCTCCTATTACGGTGCCCGAAAATGTAAAGCCGGCAAGCACCCAGTCCGGAATTTTCATAAAGAAATTTTATTTTTGAGTTTATTAAATTTATGGGCCGGTAGCTCAGCCAGGTAGAGCGCCGCCTTGGCATGGCGGAGGCCGAGGGTTCAAAGGAAGGGGGCTTCGCCCCCTTTCCAATCCCCCAACTTCCCTGTGCTCCAATTGCCTCTTCCTCACTAAGAGAAATCATTCCCTGCACCCACTATAAAGTTCTTTTCCAAACTCCTCAATTTTTCGGAAATCCCTCCCGGT
>Ga0190308_1000509_pt1 | contig 12342 bp, 8 predicted proteins | sample 48700756_MG_FD_165050 | JGI IMG/M metagenome (GOLD analysis project Ga0190308, IMG submission 165050) | Hydrothermal vent sediment bacterial communities from Southern Trench, Guaymas Basin, Mexico - 4870-07-5-6_MG | ecosystem: Environmental > Aquatic > Marine > Hydrothermal vents > Sediment ...
GAATAAGGATTGTTTATGGGGATACCGATGGTATATACATCGCCTGCTCCAGATCCATAGATAGCGTTCCGGAACTTGCGAAGGCACTCAATGTGGAGGTGAAAGGGGGAAATGACCACTGGATAACATCTCCAGATATGGTGTACGATGCCATAAGAGAATGCTCCGATATTTGGAAAAAGAGGTTGAGATACAAGGGCTTTGAACTCGAACCCGAAAAGCACGATGTCATGATATTTGTAAAGCACAAGAACTATCTGATATTCGATGGAAAGGATGGAGGGGTTGAGATGATAACAAAGGGGAACAATTTCAGGGGCTCCGATAAAGCAATCATAGCAAGAAAAATCCTTGAGAGGATAATGATAGAGGTTCTGAAGGAAAATTGTAGATGGGAAACAGAGAGCGAGGCGAGGAAGAGATTGAGGGAGAGTATAAAGGAGAAGACCAGAGAAATCGTCGAGAAGCTGGATCTTTCCAATGTAGACATAGAGGACCTCACCCTCGTTCAATCGGTACAACCTGCAAAGAGATATCAGCTGACAAAGGAAGGGACTTTATCGAGCTATGGCAGGAGAGCCAAGGCTCTGGAAACCCTCCTTGGAGAGGCCATAAAGACAAAGGTCAAATTCAAATTCGTTGTAACGAAAAAGCCTCTTCCCGGAATCAAAAACCCATCCAAAAGCGGTGTGAAACCCATAGATTATATGTATCCCGTTGAGCTGATAAAGGACATCAGTGAGATCGACTTAGAGTGGTACAAGAACATGATAGAAAACTTCGTGAAGGGAGCGTTTGGATTATCCGATCTATCGCTGGCAGGACAGAAAGGGCTGGATGCGTGGATGTGATGAGGAAACTGGCTGGAATTCTCGATAGAATAGATGGGAAGAGTTACGGTTTCTACAGAGATATAGAGGGTAGATACAGATTTGAAAACTTCACTCTTTACATAGAAAGGGTGCAGAGCGACCCCTTTGCGCCGCCATCGGACTTCGGGATAGCGATAGATAACGATTTTCCCGAGGAACTGTATGATGGGTCAAGATTGACAGCTTTTGAGGATTACCTTGCAAGAAAATTCCATGCCGTATCGTCGAGATTGAGCAAAAAATGCGGCAGTGGTAGGAGTGGAGTTATATCAATACTAAAACCTTCACAGCAGATTCTGAGAAGGAGCTGTGTAAGGGTTGGGGATAAGATTGAGGTGCTGTTTCACGTTGGTTTGCCCGCTTATGGTAGAAGGATAGCGGGAAAAGAGGCCAAGAGAATCCTTCTGAAAGCGATACCCGATATTGTAAGAGAGACACTCCTCTTTAAAAAAGAGGAATATGGTAAAATAAAGGAGCATGTTGAAGTTTACGAGGATGCAACGTTCATAAGGAACTCTCTAAAATCAAGAGGACTCGTTGCTTTTATCGCCGATAACTCCATTCTTCCAAGAGAAAGCGGCATTTCTGAGAAACCCCTGAAGAAAGCCACGAGGTTCATTTCTCCAGATTCCATGAGAGTGGAGTTCAACTGCCCCAACAGAGATATCACGGGCATGGGTATTAAGGAGGGCGTCACACTCATAGTTGGGGGAGCATACCATGGAAAATCAACCCTTCTGGATGCCATATCGAAGGGTGTATACAACCATGTTGTGCATGATGGCAGAGAGTTCGTGGTCACGAGGGAGGATGCTATCAAGATAAGAGCGGAAGATGGCAGATACGTGGCAAATGTGGATATATCTCCCTTCATCTCCAACCTCCCAAATAATGTTGATACATCCAACTTTTTCACGGAGAACGCATCGGGGAGCACCTCACAGGCTGCGAACATATCTGAAGCCATCGAGATGGGAAGCAGGTTGCTACTCATAGATGAAGATACCTCGGCAACGAACCTGATGATGAGAGACAGGAGGATGCAGGAGCTCGTTCCCAAGGATAAAGAGCCAATAACTCCCTTGATCGACATGATACCCTCCCTCAGAAAAATCGGAGTATCAATCGTGATGGTCGCCGGCGGCATAGGCGAGTACTTTGATGTGGCGGATACGGTTATCATGATGGACGGTTACAAACCTCTGAATGTGACGGATAAAGCAAAAGAGATAGCGAGAAAATTTAAAACCGGTAGATTAGCAGAGAGACCCGAGGAGATAAAGATAAAGAAAAGGTGTCCTCTGGTAGAGAGCATAAATCCATACGTGAAAGGAAAGAAGAAAATTAGGGCAACTGATATTTCCAAGATAAGGTTCGGGAGATATGTGATAGAGCTGGATAAAGTTGAGCAGATTGTGGAAATAGGGCAGACGAGAGCCATAGGCGATATCATACTGGAGTTGAGGAAACGTTTTTCGGGCAATAGACCGATGGTGGACGTCCTCAAGGAGGTGGAGGGAAAAATTCTCGAAATTCTACCGAAGAGAGGAGATTATTCCGAACCCAGAATCTATGAAATAGCCTCCGCTATAAACAGGTTGAGGAGTTTGAGGTGCAGACAGCTGGAGCCAGATCAATCTATATGATGTTATCCGCTATGTTTTCGGGCTCTCTCTCGCAGTAACAGCATTTAATCCTTATGGGATCTCTCGATATCACCCTGAATCTGCTCTGTATCGGTTCTCTGGCGTTTGATATGCAGTTTGGGTTCGGACATCTAACTATTCCAACTATCTCATCCGGAAGATGGACCTTGAACTTTTTCACAACCTCGTAATCTCTTATGATGTTGATGGTTGCCTTTGGGGCTATCAGGGCGATCTTGTTCACCTCCTCCGGTTTAAGTTCTCTGTTCTCGACCTTCACTATGTCCTTCTTTCCTATCTTGCTCTTCACGTTCATGACCACGCTCACCACCGAATCCAGGGTCTTTTCAGGTATGCCCAGTATATGAAGAACCTTCACGGCATTTCCCGCGGTTATGTGGTCTATGACAGTACCTTCCTTTATCAGGGGAATTTTCAATTCCTTCTTCTTCACTTCACATCAACCCCCAGGAGGAGAGAGAGCAGAGCCATTCTCACCGGCACTCCATAGAAAGCCTGTCTGAAATAAAGCGCGTGCTTTGTTCTATCCACCTCGGGGTCGATTTCATTCACACGGGGAAGGGGATGCATCACTATGACATCATCCTTTGCATGCCTCAATAAATCCATATCGATCCTGTAACTGCCCACCACCTTTTTGTACTCTGTAGGGTCGGGAAATCTCTCTTTTTGTATTCTGGTTACGTATATCACATCCACATCCTTTATCGCCCTCTCTAAATTTGTGAAAGACCTCGGCTCGGCACCAAGATCTCTGCAATCGTTCACTATCTCCTTGGGCATCTTCAAACTTTCCGGGGAGACAAATATCAGCTCTGCACCGAGGAGAGCAAGGGCATACGCGAGGGAGTGAACGGTCCTGCCATATCTGAGATCACCAACAAGGGCAACCCTCAGCCCTTCAATCCTTTTCTTCTCCTTCATGATTGTAAAGAGATCTAACAGGCACTGCGTCGGATGCCTTCCCGCCCCGTCTCCGGCATTTATCACCGGAGAATCCGCAAACTCCGCGGCCAGCCTGGCGGCGCCCTCCATCGAATGTCTGATCACGATTATATCACTGTAAGAATCGACTATCTTCACGGTATCTGCAAGGGTTTCACCTTTCTTTATGGACGTCATCGCCGGCTCCGAGAATCCTATCACATCTCCACCGAGCCTGTGCATGGCGGTTTCGAAACTCATTTTGGTTCTTGTGCTCGGTTCAAAGAACAGTGTTGCGAGAATCTTTCCATCCAGGGCTTTCGTCCTTTTCTCGCCACTCGCAAAGGGTAGCATTTCATCCGCTTTTCCGAGTATGAGAAATATCTCCTCCTTGGATAGGTCTCTAATGGAGACCAGATCTTTCCCCTCGAGATTCATCAGGGATAGATGAAAGGTTTTCTTGCTTAATAAAATTTGGGATTTAGATGTACTTCGAAATCTTTTGTGAACCAGTAAAAAAACTTAGTGTATGCTATATAATAACACGATAGTTGTTGGGGTATCCACGATCAACTTCGCAATACCTAACACCCAAAAAACTAAATAACACTCCATATTATGCGGGGAATATGTTCGTCGTTTCGGGTTCTGCATCCAGAAGCGTGGCCACGCATTTGGCGAGAGAAATTTCCGCAGACCTTGCCGACATAGAAGTGAGGAGATTCAAGGATGGAGAGTGCTATGTCAGGGTAAGGAGCAATCTTGAAAATGAGGATGTCATAATAGTTCAGACAACCTATCCAGATGAAAATATAATTGAGACCATTCTCATAAGAGATGCAGTTAGAGATTTCAATCCCGATAAGATAATCCTTGTTGTACCCTACTACGGTTATGCAAGACAGGACAGAAAATTCCAGGATGGGGAAGCTGTAAGTGCGAGAGCCATCGCCGAAATCCTCAGTACAGATATTGATACCGTCCTTCTGGTTGACCCGCACAAGGAACATATCACGGAATTTTTCAAGACAAAAGCCCTTGCATGCTCCGCTATACCGGAGATAGCAAAATATCTCATGAATAAAAACGTGGACGTGGTGCTCGCTCCAGATAGGGGAGCAACATGGAGAGCGGAGAAGACGGCGGAGATACTTGGTTGCAAGTGGGATTTTCTGGAAAAAACCAGGATAAGTGACGAGATCGTTGAAATCAAGCCAAAAAACGTGGATGTTAGTGATAGGGCAATCGCAATCATAGATGATATAATCTCCACGGGCGGAACAATGGCGAAGGCGGTTAGTGAAATCAAAAGGCAGGGGGCAAAGGAGATATATGTTGCCTGCACCCATGGTCTCTTCATCGGAGAGGCAATAAACAAGATCACCTCAGCCGGCGCCACGGAGATAATATCTACTGACACGATAGAGAGCAGCTTCAGCAAAGTCAGGGTCGCTCCTCAGATCGCATCGGCGTTAAGAGATAGCATTTTTAAGCTAAACTATATATAAGGTTAGATTCTACCAGATTCGGGCGGTGATCCGATGGAAAAAATCGAAAGAAAGGATGTGATAGTTGCGATATGCCTCGCCCTTGCAATATTCGTCACTCTTTTTCTGGCGGCATACTTCAACGCATCATCAGGAGAAGCGTTAAATCCTTCCGGCAAAACGCTGGAGGACAAATACTATCTCTCGGGACCCGACCCGTATTACAACATGAGAGTTGTTGAGAAATTATATGAGACGGGTCATTATCCCTACTGGAATATCCATGACCCGGACCCTCTGTTGAACTATCCCGTGGGGAAGGCAAATTCGAGACCTCCCCTGTTCAATACGTTATTTGTAATTCTCGCAAAAGTTCTCTCCAACTTCATGAGCTCTGCCGATGCCATGGGATTATCCATGCAGTTTTTACCCTCTCTGTATGGTGCCCTTCTGGTTATACCCGTTTACTTTATTGGAACCTTGCTGTTTGGAAGAAAGGCGGGCCTCATTGCCGCCCTTCTCGTTCCCCTTATCCCCATACATATAGGTTCAGGTCACGGCTCCGCATATTCCTTAGCTGACCACGACTCATTTATTCTCTTACTCGGCACAACACTTTACTTCTTTGTCCTGAGGAGCTTGAACGAGGAGAATTTTAAAAAATCCATAATATTTGCATCGATGGCGGGAGTTTTTCTCGGCATGGAGGCTCTCTCCTGGGCTGGAGCCTACTTCTATTTTGCTTTCCTTGCTCTCTACTTCGTCATACAGATGATAGTGGACATAGTGAGATACAGGGCGAGCACCCAGAGATTCCTGATAGCCTTGTCATGTATGGGTATCGGATTACTTCTGGCGGTACCCTCCTACCTTGCCAAAGGTTCATTCAACTACATGTCGATAATGTCTTTCGCCGCCGTCTTCCTGTTTGGACTCATATACCTTTTCCTTTCCAGGAAAAAACTGCCATGGATAATAACTCTTCCCTCCATTGCAACTCTGGCTGGTATAGCTCTCTTCATCCTGTACATGATAAAGGACACGACAAATCCACTTCTTTATCCATTATCCAGATTCGCAAACCACATATTTGGGGGACTGGCATATGTACAGAAGAGTAAAACCTACCTCACCATCGCAGAGGCTTCAACTTTTGGCATAAGTAGAACCGTTATGTCGTTTGGTCCAGCTCTCTATCTCATGGCGTGGTTCGCTTTCATATTCCTGATAATATGGAAGAGATTTATCAAGAAATGGGACGCTGTTTCCATCTTCATAATGACATGGTTCATAGTTGAGAACTATCTCACCGGCTCCGCGGGTCGTTTCCTCAACGACCTCGTTCCAATTGTTGCAATTCTCTCCGGAGGTATCATCTGGTATTTGACGGAAAAGCTGGACATAAAACAGATGAGGAAAACCATCGCGAATATAAGTAGTTTGAGAGATATAAGAAAAGCCATCAGAGCATCCCACATAGCCTTTGTTGTATTCGTGACTTTCATCATAATCGTGCCGAATGCGTTCCTCTCACTGGATGCCGCCGTGCCGTCCATGGAAAAACAGAAGATATTTGGAAAGGGTTATCAGGGAGCCTTTGGGCTGAGTCTCCATACAGAAAAATACTGGGAAGATGCCTTTAGATGGCTGAGGGCGCAGGATAAAAGCGAGAGAGAGGAGAAAAGACCCGCCTTCATATCGTGGTGGGACTATGGATTCTACTGCGCCGCGATGGCAAAGCACCCCACGGTTGCCGATAACTTCCAGAGCGGGATAGAGGCTGCGGGTAATTTCCATACATCGGAGAGCGAGAAGGAAGCGATATCCGTTCTCATTATCAGGCTGGTAGAGGGAGATATGTCCAGACACAACGGAAAAATTTCCAAGAAAGTGAGAGAGGTTTTTGACAAGTATCTTGGTAATAATTCCACCAAACTCATCGATATATTTGAGGACCCGATTCATCACAGAAATACGACGGAATCTTCCTACGGTAAAATTATAGGTGAGGAATACGGTGGTAAAAAATACAGAGTGAGGAAAGTGAATGCAATGTATCACGATGCCACATCATTCCTGATGGATCACCTCGATGAAGACGAGATAACCATGCTCTACAGAGATCTTCAGATAGCAACGGGCTGGCAGATAAGGTACTACGGTGTGGAGGGATATGATGTAAACATATTCAACGTATTTACATTCCTCTCCGATAAGGGTGTTTTTGGATATGAAACGACCAACGACAGATACTTCAAACTCAACTACAAGGATAAATACGGTAAGACCCATACTCCCGAAGAAGTCAGAAACCTGAGCAAGGAACTATCTAGAGAGGACTTTCTCGAACTCGAGCTCAGACCATTTATAAAGAGAAAAAATCCCTTCTATAACTCCATGGTATACAAGGTCTATCTTGGTTACGTCCCGAGAAATCTATTCGATTTAGCCGCAAACAGGTCGATAAGCTTCGCAATAATCCCGTTCCTATCTGACAACTCTACGGATCCGTTTGGACCTGGAAATTACTATTATCAGCCGACAGCCGGACTCAAGCACTTTGTGGTGAAATACATATCGCCCTTCAATCTCACCAAATCCCTCTTCTTCCACAGAGGGGATCTATGCTTCGGTATGCCCGCGGTCGTGATAGCCAAGTTCTACGAGGGAGCGGTTCTGAACGGTACAATAACGTGCATGGGTAAACCCATGAGATCACTCCTCGTCGTTGTGAAGGATGATTACAAACAGCTGATACAGACGAAACTCACAACTGGAAGAATCGTGAACAGAACGATAGAGAAAATACCTCACGATAGAACGACTACAGACAACGAAGGAAAGTTCAGACTCATTGCGCCCGCCGGGAATATAACACTATCCATCGAAGTCCTTGGAGAAATGTACAACAGATACACCCTTAAGACCATAACCTTCAACAGTTCGACGGATCCCTCTTTCTATCCGATATCGGAGGCGGAAGCCACACGCAGGCCCGGCGTTGACTACAACAGAACCATCAACATAACCATAGAGCCCGCATCACTGGAGGGTGTTGCCTTTAACGATACAAACGGAAATGGGACATATGATGAGGGTATAGATGAACCACTATCTGACGTGACCATCAAACTGGTTGACACCATGAATAATCGGGAATACGCACTGAAAACCGATTCAGCGGGAAGGTATAACATATCCAACATATTCCCTGGAATCTACAGCATAACCGCTGAATACGAGGGTTTTGAGATACACAACAACTCGGCATTGTTCCTTAAGGAGGGTGATAATTACTACAACATCAGGAAGCCGACACCGGCGAACGTGCATGGAATAGTGTTCTTCGACAAAGATGGAAACGGAAGTTACGACAAGGGAGAGGAACTCGTGGGTGCAAATATCAGCATAGTGTACACCAAGACGAACCTCACTGTGAGTACAACGGTTACAAATGAAACCGGATACTACGAGTTCAGGGGCATGACGCCGGGTGAGTACGAGATAAAGGCGGTTTACATAAACGAGAGCACCGGATATCCACAATACTCCAAGGATATAACGTTCTACCTCGCAGAGAACGAGACAATGGTGCAGAATATATCAATGACCTACGCTAAAGTGAAGGTGTCGGGTTACACCCTCTATAACAATACACCTCTTGACAATGTTACCATCCAGTTCACACCGATCGGTAACAACACATCACCGCTATTCGTCACAACCGAGTCGAGAGCAGATGGATACTATGAGGTATCCCTGGTACCGGGAGAGTACAACGTCACCGCAAGCAAGGATGTGTATGATAATGAGACAAACGTTACGATACACTACTACAGCGAACCGATGATACTAAAGATCGCGCCCGCGCAGGCGCCGATAACGAACTACAACATAACCTTGGTGGCGAGAATCGAAGAATCGAGCAGGTGATACATTTTAATAGAGTGCGACATTTAGTCAGAGCATGCTCACCATAGAGGAGGGAACGAAAGCGGTTAGATATGCGAGGAGAGTCATAGATAGCTATGTCAGGGGGGAAGAAATTCCAGATGAGGACCTCGGGGAAAAGTTCAGAGAGAAGTCGGGCTCCTTTGTTACTATATTGACATACCCGGACAGAAATCTCAGGGGATGCATAGGTATACCCGAACCAGTATATGATTTGAAAAGCTCCCTGACAGAATCAGCAAAATCCGCAACCCGAGACCCGAGATTCCCACCTCTCAGGGAGGATGAACTTCCAAAGGTAATAGTCGAGGTCACCATACTCACTCCACCGAAACTTGTAGAGGTGAAGAATCCGAGAGAATATCTCGAAAGGATAAAGGTGGGAAGAGACGGTCTCATCGTTGAAAAGGGGTTTTACAAGGGTTTACTTCTTCCCCAGGTACCCGTTGAGTGGGGCTGGGACGTTGAGGAATTTTTATCCCAGACGTGTATCAAGGCGGGTTTGCCTCCAGATGCATGGATAGATGGTGATACAAAAATATACAGCTTTCAAGGTCATATATTTGCCGAAAAGGAACCATATGGTGAGGTAGAGGAGAGGAAAATTGATAGAGAAAGTAATTGAAGGGAAGGCATACGTAAATGGAACCATTCGGGAGTGTTGTATAGGTATAGACGGGGGAAGAATTTCATCGATTAAAAAAATCCTGGAAGGAGAGGAAAAAATAAGGGTGAAGAAAGGCATCATCCTGCCGGCTGGCATAGACATGCACGTTCATTTCAGAGAGCCCGGCTTTGAGTACAAGGAAGACTTCTCGACGGGCTCTTTATCTGCTCTTTATGGAGGGATAACATGCATAGCGGATATGCCAAACACAAATCCCCCGACCACAGATTTGTTTTCTTTCAAGGAGAAACTCTCTATAGCGGAGAGAAAATCGTACGTCGACTTTGTACTCTATGTCGGGATAACGGAAGGTAACATAGAGAAAATAGATGATCTCGGTAATTTGTCCAGAATTTTCAAAATCTTCCTGGGCGAGAGCACGGGTTCTCTGGTTTTGAAACCGGAAAAAATGGAAAAACTCAGAGAAATCAAAGAGAAGAAACTTTTTGTTTTTCATGCCGAAGATGGTGAGTGTCTCGAGAAGAGCGCATTTCGTGCCCGCAATCTGAAGGAATACGCAAAATCGAGACCACCACTTTGCGAGGTCGTTGCGGTGAAGAAAATAATAGAAACCCTCGGTGGTGCAAATCACAGAATCCATATTGCTCACATCTCCTCATTATCTGGATTAAAAGAGATGGAATCGGCGGGAGATAACATCACATCTGGAGTAACCCCACATCATCTCTTTTTCAATGTTGAGCGGGATTTTGCAGAGGAAACCCTTTACAAAGTCAATCCTCCATTGAGGGGAAAGATAAATCAGGAGGGGCTGCTGGAGGCATTTCTGAACGGAAAGATAGATGTGCTGGAATCAGACCATGCCCCCCATACCATCGATGAAAAGGAGATGGATTTTGAAGAGGCGCCCTGCGGTATACCGGGTGTGGAAACCATGTATCCGGTAATGATGTATTACTTCATCAAAAGATTTCTCCCCCTCAACAAACTCATATCTGCCGTTTCTGAAAAACCGGCCGACCTGCTGGGTGTGAACAAAGGAAAAATAGAGGTTGGAAGAGATGCGGACATGGTCGTTTTCGATCACAGAAATGTGAGAAAGATAGAAGATGAGGATATCCATTACAAATGCGGATTCACACCATTCAGGGGATTCAAAGCAATATTTCCCGATAAGGTGTTTATAAGGGGGGAAGAAGCCATAGATGAGGGTGAGTGTCTCATAGAGAGAGGTTTCGGTAGATATGTAGGGGGAGCGGAATGAGGGGAGAAAAAACCCTGGGACTATTCTTCAAAGGTTTGTGCATGGGCTCTGCGGATATAATCCCGGGAATCTCCGGAGGAACGGTGGCACTCATTCTGGGAATATATGAAGAGCTAATTCACTCAATAAAGACCGTGGATTTGAGGGTGATACCATATGCTTTTTTTGCCATTTTCAGGAAAGATTATAGAGAGAAATTGAAAAAAATTCTTCTTTCAATAAGATTCGATTTTCTGGTACCACTGCTTTTAGGTATAATAACAGCTTTTCTCTTACTTGCCTGGATTATAAAGGAAAAGTTATTACCTTACTATACGTCTGAAATATATTCCTTCTTCACTGGTCTAATTTTGGCATCTGCTATTATAGTATGTATGAGGATCGGTAAATTCAAACCCGTGAATCTATTTTTCGTACTGGCTGGATTGATATCTGCTTATCTATTTTTGAGTGCGGCAGGTTTGCACTTGAATCATTCCCTGCCTGTGATATTCCTGTCGGGTATTCTCTCGCTTTGTGCCATGATTTTACCAGGGATATCTGGAGCTTTTGTTATGGTATTTCTAAATCAGTACGAATACATGCTTGCAGCTCTCAAGAGTTTCTGTCTTCCGCCAATCATTGTTTATCTAATTGGAGCGTTCTTTGGAGTGATAGGATTTTCCCATTTACTGTCAAAGCTCCTAAGGAAATCAAGAGATGCGGTTCTTTCCTTTCTTGTTGGTCTCATGCTTGGTGGTCTTAAGGCTCCGGTGAGCAGGATAGAAACGATAGATATATCCACTGTAACCTGTTTCATAATCGGTTTAGTTCTTGTGATATCTGTGGAAATCTACGCAAGCAGGAGGAATAGAAATGGACCGGGAGTTGATAAGACTGGCGAACGAGATAGCTCACTCCATAGCAGATAAGATGAAAGATGAGGATAAAAACAAATTGAGAAAGAACATAGGGGTTGGAGCGGATGGAACGCCCACAAAACTCATCGACAAAATCGCCGAGGATATAGCTGTGGAAAAGATACAGGAAACCTCCCTGCCCGTCAATCTGCTAAGCGAGGAGGCGGGTTTTCTCGACTTTGGTGGAATCTACACGATTATCCTAGATCCCATAGACGGCACGAGAAACGCAATCAGGGGAATACCCTTTTATGCGGTATCCGTAGCGATAGGAAAGGACAGGTTGAAGGACGTGGAGTACGGAATCGTTATAAACATACCGACGGGGGATACCTTTTTTGCCGAGAAAGGGAAAGGCTCGTATCTTAACAACCACAGGATTATTTCACCCCAGTACGTACCAAAAAAACCCCTTTATTCCATAATGATGAGCGAAAACATTCCGAGATATATTTTTGAGAATCACATAAGGTCACTGGGCGCCGCCTCCTTAGAGCTTTCTCTCGTGGCCATGGGATCTATAGATTGTTTTGTCTGCATGAAAGACCATCTCAGAGTCACCGATCTGGCTGCCGGCGCGCTGATAGTCAGGGAGGCGGGAGGATACATCTACAATGCCGAGGGTGAAGAATTAGATATGGATATGGATG
>Ga0190308_1000514_pt1 | contig 12270 bp, 18 predicted proteins | sample 48700756_MG_FD_165050 | JGI IMG/M metagenome (GOLD analysis project Ga0190308, IMG submission 165050) | Hydrothermal vent sediment bacterial communities from Southern Trench, Guaymas Basin, Mexico - 4870-07-5-6_MG | ecosystem: Environmental > Aquatic > Marine > Hydrothermal vents > Sediment ...
CAAGCTAGGTCTTCTTATTCAAGTTTTCTTTATGAATCCTTCTCTTGGCGAGAAAACTACACCATCCCTTATAAGTGTGGCTATTATCTTGCGTATTTCAGCCTCATCCATTCCGTATTTTTCGTTGACCTCTCTAACCAAATCCTCCTTTGCCACCATGCCTTGTACACGCTGAAGCTCCACTAAAACATCAAGCACGCTCGCTATTTTATCCCTTAAGCTCTTGGGCTTTCCAGTCAGGATTATGTCTATGTCAGCCTTTTCGGGCGAAGTTAGGTCTATGCCTATCTGCTTGAGGCTTTTTATCATGATGTTTATAGCCGCCTCCGCATCTTCCGGAAGGACCTCATTCCTCAACGCAACTCTAGCCCTAGCCTCGGCTATTCTAATTAGAGCCTCTAACTGCCTAGGGCTTATGGCTATTGGAGAGCCTTCCACCTCGCCTCCAGCCTTTCTCATCTTCAAGTAGAAGTTCTCTATGCGTTCAGCCGCCTCCTTTGATAGGACGGGGTTCACCCTTCGTGCGAAGGCTATGTATTTCCTCAGCAAATTGGGCTCGATTATGGGTTGTTGACCTCTAACCCTGTGAATGTTCACTATGTGTTCACAGAGCTTCTTGTCCAAGTCTGGGTTCGGCTCGTCCCTAATCACGAATATTAAATCGAATCTAGAGAGCAAAGTTACTGGAAGGTTAATGTTCTCAGATACTGGCCTATACGGGTCATATCTTCCCAACAAGGGGTTAGCTGCGGCGAGAACCCCGCAACGGGCATTTAGCGTAGCCACTATTCCACCTTTTGCAATAGAAACGGTATGTTGCTCCAACGCCTCGTGCATGGCTTCCCTATCCTGAGGTCGCATCTTATCAAGCTCATCTATGCACGCGATTCCCTTATCCGCCAGAACAAGCGTTCCAGCTTCCAAGGTGAATTGACTGCTCTCCTTCTCGCGGACTACGGCTGCTGTCAGACCTGCCGCCGAAACCCCCTTACCGCTTGCGTAAAGACCTCTTGGTGCTATTTTAGCTACATACTTCAAAAGCTGGGTTTTTCCAGTTCCGGGATCGCCTATTAAGAGTATGTTTATTTCGCCCCTTATTCTTATGTCCGGAAGCTGCTTCTCCACTCCGCCGAAAAGCAGGTACATTATGGCTTCTTTTATGTCATCGTTTCCGTAAATGGAGGGGGCTATCGAATTTACTATCTTCCTATGTATCCAAGGGTCTTTGGCTAAGTCTTTTATTTTCATGAGCTCCTCTGCTGTCGGCTCAACTTCCGGCTCCTTACTAAGCCCGCTAATGCTGTTCGCCTCTATGAAGAGGTCGAAGACGTTCAGTTTTCCGCCCTTCACCCTCCTAGTTTGAGTTCGGGGAATTCCGACAACGCATATGGTGTCGCCTGGATTGGCGGTCTGAACCAAGTCATCTAGCAGTTTTATCCTTATGTGAGTTGGAAGCTGACCGGGAGGGAGCTCCTCGGGTTTCTCCTGCACCCATATATCCTGCACATTAACGAACTCGCTTTCCTCTTCCACGAAGTCGAACGGTCCCTTAGCTTTACAAGATGGGTTAGTGCAGATTAGAGGCATTTTAAGTATGGAAGTAGTCTGTTCTATATATTGACGAGTTCCGCAGCGCCGACACTCGAAGCATGCCTTCAATACCTTAGGTTTGACGGTTGTCGCCTTTACAACCATGCCCTCAACGGCTATGAGTTTGCCTATGTGGGGTGCGCCGACCTTCCGCAGTTCAACCCTATCGTAAAGGTTGTAGATCCTCACCTTTACCTCTTCTAGCATTTCGGCGTAGTCGGGAGCCTCCACTTGTAGCTGGCTGTAGGCAGCCCTTTCAAGAATTGGAAGGTTCTCGTCTGGCTTGTTGATTAGCAAACGGGCAAACTCATCGTCAAACTCAACCAGATCTGAGAAGTCAACGCTAATTATGTTCGAGCTTTCAACCGCCAAAGAGGCAAGCCTTTCTCTATACTTTTCCTGCTTGAAAAAATTTGTGAGTTGCTCCTCAGGAAGGAGAGTATGTGCTCTAGCATCATCATCTTCAGCCATAATAAAATCACCATGAAGCTCGAACTTTTGCCACTTTTTCTCTTTTTGTTATATGGATCCTCAGGCTTTTAATGAGTTCGTCATCGTCAGTATGGGCAATCGAGACTTCATATTTTAGATTGCAGGTGCCATCCCACTTACAAAACGGAAGCATCCAGACAGATCGATTAACCTTACTCCAATATCTAAAACTGCAAGGAATTCTCGGATTTTTACACACAGAAATAACTCTACCTCTGATCCTCAAGTTTTTTCCTCCTCCAGAAATCTATCAATTCAGCGATGGTTTCGTCGAAGGTCTTAATTTCCCCGTCTCTGGCAGTCAGTTCTCCTTTTACCTTGGTCAGAAGTTTATGAGTTTCCTCGCTGATTTTGAGGGTTTTACTCATGAAGACACCAGTTAGTAATCAGCACACCAACTATTTAAATTTATATAAAAAAGGGGAGTTGTCAGGCGTCACCCGCGAATTTAGCTTGATAGTTGTACTCAGTGTCCTCCTTCACTTCAGGAGCTGTGTGTACATACTTGTATTTCCCAGTTTCATCCGTCTTAGCCGTACCGATTTTGTTGTTGTTCTCGTAGATCTCTATGGTTCTGTTCGGCAGAGGGGCTCCATCCGATTTGAAAGTCAGCGTTCCAGTAAGGGTCATTTTCTCTCCGCTAGTGTATTCGGTTTTATCCAAAGTTAGCGTCAGTTCGGTTGGTTCAGCTTCTGGCTTAGGATGGATTGTGACCGTCACTACCGGCGACTCGCTAGGCTGTCCTTTCCTTTCAGGACCTCCGGTGAAAACTCCCGTCCAAGTCATGTCTTTGGTCATGTAAACATACTTCTTTTGGGATGTGCTTCCATCCTCCAGCCATTTGACGAAAGTGTAAACTGCACTATCCTTTGTCTGCGGACTTGGGAAGTAAAGCCTGACCCAGTCCCGTTCGTAGAATTGCCCCTCATAGGGGGTGGTGTACTCCTTCCAGTTAACGGAAATTTTCAAACCAGTTATAGGCGTTGAGGTCACTTTTAAGGTGTAGACTTTCTTCTTCTTGAGCTCGAAGTCAAGCGTGTAAGTTTTATCCGGCTCAACCGTCAGCCTCTTCGATTGGCTCCAATAGCCAGTCTTAGATGCTGTAAAGGTATATGTGGCGGGGGCCAGCACTTTCAACTCGTAATTTCCGTTCTCATCCGTGGTTGTCGATTTGCCGCCTCCACGGACAGTAGCCCCTTGAATAGGTTCCTTGGTTTCCGCATCCGTAACTGTTCCCTTCACAGTACACTCGCCTTGAACCAAGAACACCTGCGGGAGGCTTTCCTCAGTTGGATGTGTTTCATCTCCAATAAACTTAGCCTTATACGCGAACTTTCCGTAATTGCTAAATGTTATGGTGAAGAAGTCAGTCCAGTACAGACCGTTCTGGAAGAGTTTCAGGGTTTTCTCCGCAACAACATTCCCCTCATGATCGATAAGCTGGACTGTTTTGCCCGAGAGGTCGCATTTCTGCGGACAAGCAACAGCTATGGCAACGGTAACTGGCGCATTAACTTTTACTCTCGGCTTTCTGATGAGCATTACCGCTGGTCTATGCCATATCTCCTCAGTTCTTCTTCTGGTCGTATCGCCATACAGTTTTGAGTCTTTGTCCTCCCCTTCAGTAAGTTCGTCATGTGTTATCCATTTTATAACAGCTGACCCTCCCCCAACTTTCTCCCAGAATTTAACCCAAAGGCGTGCCAACTCCTTCCTCAAGTAGAACGCATCGGCAACAGTAGCAGTTCTGCCGTATAAGAACTGGCTGAAGCAAACGGTATCGCAGAATGCTTTATCGTAATTATCAATATCCTCATCTTCGACCCTTTCGACCACGAAGGTATAGCTTATCCAGTAGCCTTGGTAGGATAAGCCTCCCTTGTTGATTATGTCCCCGCCAAGCCTTTGAGCGGTCATGCATGAAAGCAGATAGCTATCCCTTCCAGCCAGCTTTTGGCAGTCGCAAGTAACGAATATCTTATTGTAGTTCTGTCCAGTGAAGACATCCGCGTTGCCGTGCCCCACACCTGTGAAGTACACTGGATTGTATGTGTCGATTGCCTTCTCGACCTCGGATTTAACCGCCAAATCGCCAGCCAAGTCCGTTACATGAAGTCCCAACCTCGTGAAGTCGTCAACTGCCTTCTTCAACCACTGCGATCCGTACCAAGTTGCTGTTTCGAAGTCCGGTCTTGTGATCACTATTTCCTTCTCATTCACCATTCCAACTCACCACTCAGCCTTTTATGAACGAAGGAAAGGAAGTCCCGATAAGCCTCGACGAGGAACTTGCCAACATCGGTGTTGGCTTTGATGTGTTCCGCAGCATCTTTGAAGCTGAGCTCAAGCGCGGGCAAGCCCAAGCTGAGCATTCTAGTGTCAGGATAGTTCGCTGCCAAGTTTTCATAGTACTTTTCCGCGGCGACCTTCACATCTTCCATGTTTGGGTTTTCGTCTACCTCCTCTAGAGATGTCAACTCCTCAAGTTTCGCCACTCTTCCAGCTTTGGTAACCACGAACACCTCGGCGTATGCTGGTTTGTCCTTAAGAACTTCTTTCAAGTCCATCTCGCTCACCAATTTTAAAGGTTTGATAGCAATATATATGCCTATTCATTTACAACAGTAGTATCTTCTTGTGCGTTTAGGCATATTCATGTTTTTAAATTGGAAAAGTTTTTGAAGTTCAGAGAGGATTTTTCTTTGATGAACCTTGAAGGTTAACGTAGTGGCTCTTTACGGGTCGAAGGAGAGGCATATAGGCAAGCCCATTCCTACTGAAAAGCTGGACGAAGTTAGGAAGCGATTTCATCAGGCCGTAAGGGATTGTTTCGTCATATCAGAAAGGAAGGTAGATGAGGAGAAGTTCTTAGAGTCCATGAAGGAGACGGTTGCTCGCAGGCTAGTGCATGAGGTTGGTGACTACTATTACAGGATTCTGATAGTCAGGGGAATTGAAGTTGATAAGGTGAGGGAGTTCTTCGTTCCGTACGAGTTCTTGGCTAAATTTAAGGAGCCCGTTTTCAGCATTTTGCTGATAAACGAGTCGAAGGAGGAAATGTTCATCGCTGGTTGCTATATTCCGTCCTTTAACGAGATTATCGACCCAATAAGTGGCGGACACTGGTTATTCAAAGATTTATAGTGAGGGGTAAAAACGGGAGATGTAGTTTACACGATTGGCTACGGCGGCAGAAAGCCCGAGGAGCTAGTCAAGATTCTGAAGGAACACGGCGTAGATTTGGTTGTCGATGTTAGGCGTAAGCCCAAGGGCTATTTGACCGTCTATTCCTATCCGCAGATTAAGAGTTGGTTGGCGAAGCATGGCATAGACTACTTGCATGAGGCTAGGCTTGGGAATCCCTATGAGACGGTTGAGGAGTACGAGGCTGATGCCGAGAACCTGCTCGGCAAGCTGGATTTGATGGGTATGTTGAAGGAGTGGGGCTATCCGGAGAGGACTATCGCCCTACTGTGTGCGGAGAAGAATCCCGAAAGGTGTCATCGAAGGGTGATAGCGGATTGGCTAGCGAAGCTGGGTGTTAAAATCGCCCACTTGTCAAGCGGGTTTGTAGGAATTAAAGTTGGAACTCCTTGGCCGTCTAAGAGGTTTAAAATGCCACCTTTCTCCTCTAGGTGAGGAAAATGACGAGGTATAATGTGATTGTTTTTAATTCTAGGGATGAGTTGAAGGTTGCAACAGCAATTGAGGATTTAACTAAGGAATACAAGGGGCGAGAAGAGTTCGTTTCTTCAGATGAGTTTCTGAACGATTTAATTAAAAGGCTTGAGGAGAAGGGCATTCCGAACATAGTGTTTTTCGGTTTGGAGGCTTCGAGCATAGAAGAGGCAAACAGAATAGTCGGCGAGCAACTTTCAGTAAGGAGTGACTGGAGAAACAAGCTAAAATTGGGTTTAGAAGAAACATATTCGTGGCAAGTTTTCCCAGTAGTGGAAAGGGAAATCGATTTTGCGGTCAAGAATCTAAGAGAAAGACACTGGCTGTTTGGAGATTTGGTGTCTAAGTGATTCAAGATTCTCTATTTTGCCAACTCCTTTACGAGCTTTTCAATTTGTTCTTCTTTTAAGTACATACGCAGTATTTTTAAGGCGAGGATAATTTCTTCTTCTGTTTTTGCTTCTTGGAAAAAGTTGTAGTTGTTTAGTGCTTCAATAATTGATTCGTTAATGTATGTTTCTATTTTAAGCGGGTCTGGATTTTCGATTAGGCGTTTTGCAAGGTGTCCTCTGAAGAATAAATCAAAGGGAAGCATTAAATAGAATTTTTCTCCTTCTTGCCTGAAAACTCCAAGTTTCGCCAATTTCTTCATCATAATCTCAACTTTGGACTTCATTTGTCTCACTTTTAGTAAGGAACAATAATTGCTCCTATCGGTTCGAAGTTGGGCGGGTCCCCTTCCAGCTTTTCTATTCGGACTGTGTATCCGCTTTTTGTTCCAAAAGGCTCAGCAAGGATTAGTGCGGGTTCGTCTTTGTGTATATAGAATGTTGCCAGTTCTTTTCCGACGTTAGTTATCAAGTATTTTCCAGTACAACCTTTGTTCTTGAATCCTCCTATCAACATCCAATATTTCTCCCTCGGCTTTAATGTTTGGGTGCTGTTGGTTCTTTTGATCTCAACACCCCAATCCTTAAAAGAGTAGCAGAGCGTGCCGTAACAACCTTCAGGTAGTTTCTCCTCTACTGGATAAAAACGCAAGGCAGCATTTACCAAGTCTTTCCATTTTTGGCTGTTGAAGATGAGGTATTCTGGAGTGTAAGCATATGGAGGTTTGATTGGTATTGCTCTCATCCTTTTTATTGCCTCTTTGGCTGAGTTTAACGCCGATTTTAGATTCCAGAGTTCGTTGTCTATTTTGGCTAGCTTTTTGGCTCTTTCAGCCAAGGCTTTTTCCAATTCTTCCTTCACAATTTCCCTAATTTTCTCTTCGAGTTTAACTTTTCTTTTAAAAATCATCTTATTTCATCCTCTTTTGGTTCCCATTCTGAGCAAGCGATAACTTTTCCTTCTTCATCCCATTCAATAAAGGCGATGCTGTTGGTTCCTTCAAATTCGCAGTAGTCTACTATGTCATAGTAGTGCTTGCATGACTTACAACATTCTATCCACTCTACGTTATCACAGTCTATACAATAGCAAGTATTTTCAAGTCCGCAGGCTTGACATTCACTCTTATCTTTTATTTTACCTATAGGCATTTTAAATTACCTCTTCTAGTTTTTGTTGCCATATTTCTTCAGCTTTGCCCATGAAGATGTGAGCGAATTCTTGGAAGGTTCTTCCGATTATTCCGACTGTGGTGGCGTCTATTTGCCTTACTTTTTTGTTGTAGCTGAAGAATTTGTGTCCACATATGGTGCATTCGTTTGGTCTGTCTGGAGCGAAGATAAACTCATCTTTTTCTGGAGCGAGGAGGGCTTCGCATTTTGGACATTTTATTCGCCAAGGAGATTTGGTTTCTTCGGGGCGTACAAGTTTTACTGGCTTCCCAAGTTTTAGTGTCTTTTTTTCCTTCTCTGCCATTTCATTTGCAACTTCTTCGGCTAAAAGCCGCAATTTCTCTTCAGGCTTGACAAAAGCAACAAGCTCTAGTATTCTAGTTACGATTTCCAAGAGCATTCCTTTTTCGTCCAGCCAGCTAACTTCTGCTTTCTTCATTTTGCTCTTCTCCTTCAATTAGTTGTTTTAGCCTTTTAATTAAACAAGATTGGTGATACATTCCAACGACATATTGGTGCCCCGCACTATCTATGAGTACTCCAGCGGGAGGGTCGCTCCAATCAGACTTTATTTCTTTCCCACATATCCTACACTTCCACTTCAAAATTCATTCCTCCAAATTATTCTTAGTCTTTATGAAGTTTAATGAAGAGTATAATGGGGAAGATTCTATGTCAGGAGTGCATATGATTAGTTGATGTATTTTGTCTTCGTGGTAGACGAGGAATATTGTTACAAAGCCTTCCTTTTTCCCCAAATATTCTTCTTTGCCTATTGGACATCCGTCGCTGAGTTTCCATCCGCAGGCTCCATAGGTCATGGTTACTGGGTTTTCTTCGGTCGGTAAGTCGCAGATTAGTTCGCCGACTTCTGTTTTAAGTACTGGACATTTATATGTTATTAGTGAGCCGTCAATTTCAGAAACCTTATGTTTAAACCCGACAAGCTCTATTTTTGGTTTATATCCTGACTTACTCAAAATTTCATTCCTCCAAGACAACCTTTTTAGTTTTTATGTTTAGGCATATTTATGTTTTAGGATATACAGTCCTGTTGTCGAGTGGATAAAGTAGCAAATATCTCCGAAGCAGTAGTCTGTTCTGCATATGTTGTACTTATCGCATTCGTCCAGCTAAACTCGTTCGTAGCCCACTTTTTTCCAGTATTCTGTTTCCCAGAATTTTTCTGAGCCACAGGCTCCGTTCTCTTCTCCGATTAGGATTATGTATGGGACTTTTTGGTTGAAGATTTGTATGTCCAGTTCTTCTTGGTATGGCAACCAGCTCGCTATCACCATTATTGGCTTGTATTTTTTGATGGCTGATACTGCGTCGATTATTTCCACGTGATTTCTGGGAGTTATCTTCCATTCTCCGCTGTCTGTTGCTACGATGTTTACGCCGTAACTTCTTAGCCAGTAGCTGAGCATTCCGTCCCCAGCGGCAACCTCCAACACCAGCTTGTTGCCTACTCTTTTCTTGATTTCGTTTGCGAGGCATTCGATGTACTCCTTGTTCCAGAACTGGTAGATGTAGTTTTCATGGGCGAAAAGAAAAATTACATTTTTATATGCTTTGAAGACCGCTTCCACGGTATCGTAGCTAGGTAATTTTTCGTAGTAGAGTACATCTTTAAGCGTTGGGACATCTTGGAAGAGCCAATGGGGCAAGGTTCTTCAAAAAGATTAAAGAGGGGATTCGGTAAAGGTTTTTGGTGGAATGTCTCACTGGTTGTTTGAAGATATAGGTAAAGGCAGGGTTTCTGTCGTTCCGCTAGTTCAGCCTGACGGCTCCATCATAGATAGGGAAACCAAGGATTGGCTTGAAAGGGAGCTTGAAGGGAAGGTTGAATTGCTCGTCGATTGTATGTTGTGGGTTAAGAAGGCTGATGAGAAGTACGGTGCGGATGCGAAGGCGAGTTTCTGGGTTGATGATTATCAAGTGGAGGTTTGGAGGGAAGGTGAGAAGTTCGTCATAGTTGTTTCTTCTCCACCTTCGGAAATTCCGTTAGCTCTAGTTTCAGTAAAGCCGTTTGCGACTGTTTCACCCCGAGAATGGGAGGAAAAGTTTAAGAAGTTCGAAAAGTTTTGGAGAAGATAAAAAATTTAAGGAAGTAAAATAGAAGAATTTTTGGTGGATTAATTGACTGTTTGGAGTGCCACAGTTAGTGATGTAAGGCATATTTTGGTGTTTAAGGAGTATTTGGTTGAGAATTTTGTTAAGAATGGTGGTTTTGAAACTGGAGACCTTACGGACTGGAACGTTGAAGGTTATGTGGATGGCATAGGAAGTAACGGGGCTTTTGAAGGGCAACATTATTTGATGATTTCGGCGAACAGGTATTCTGGATATGTTTGGCAGAGGTTGCCTACATCCGATATGAAAATTTTTGGTTTTGCTTGGAGGTTTAATAAAACAGTTTCTCCAATGTATCAATACGGCTATATTGCGTTTTTAGATCCGGCAATATGGAATTGGAGCAACCTATTAAAAATTTGGATAGATCGAATCGTCGATAATAGGCTTCAAGCAGTTATTGGAGATTGGCAAGGGGAGATTTCAGCAATAAAAGATGAAGAGGGCTATTACGATAGTGGGTGGCACACCATTATTGGAGTGTTAAAAGAAGGGGAATTGTTCGATGTTTATTTAGATGGTAAATGGATTACTGAATTTGAAATGAAACGTTATCTAGGAATAGCGATTGGAGCATTTGGGAGTACAACATCCATAATTAGTGGCGTTTTTAATTTTGACGATATAATAGTAGGGTGATTACTAAAAAGTTTGGAGTATGATGTGAACAGAGTTTTCCCCAAGTATTTCGAGCTTTAGAGCCTCTTCTTCTTGGAGAACCACTTGTCTGGTGAATTGCCTAAGGGGAAGGGCAGGTCTTTCCCGTAGACGTGAACGGTGTGTTCCTGACCTCTGAAGGTGACATGGGGGTTTTGGTCGCTCCTAGAGATGTGCATGGGCGTATATCCGGGCGATTGCTTGTCGAAGTTGAACACCTTATGCCATGGTTTTCTCTTTTCCTCCATACAACCACCTCGCATTTATATCTAAGCATATTTGTATTTAAAATTTGTTCAATAATTGCTCTATAATATTCTTCAATAGGAAAAGCTAGGTCAGAAACGCTCTGTAGGTTACGGCTGTTTGGCTTTCGGTTTTTATAGTTATGGTTTCCACCAAGAGTTTGCTTTCTGGGTTCAGAGTGAAGGTTTCCCCGTTTTTTATTTTTATGTCCGATCCGTCGTTTATTTGGATTAGTATGTCGCCGTTGTCCGCTTTTATGTATCCGCTGTCCGCGTATCTGCCGATTTCGTTTAACATGTCAAACCTTTTTTGTTTTCCTTCTTGTACTGTGTCTTCTATGCTGAAATAGTTGAAGTAGTATCCGGTTTTGGCTTTTTCCTTGCCCATTTCCAATTCTATTGTGTTTGTTCCCACCATATTATCCTTATGCTGAGGTCAGTTGTAGTTCCGCTCTTGTTCGTTACCCTCACTATAAAGTTGAAGTCGGGTGGTATGACTGCAGTTTCGCCCACTTCCGCGGTTCCACCTATGGCTCTGACTAGATGCCCTCCCGGGCAAACCGTGTTCAGTGTTAAGGTTCCAAGGGTGTAGGTGCCCCCATATTCGGCATTTACTACTGATGTTATTGTCTTTTCGAAGTTAAGGTTAACTGGGGTTAGTTTCGTCCCATTGGCGACTATTTCGTTTCCTCGGTAGATGTCTATATGGGCTTGACCGAAGCTAACTACCTCAATCATGACTATGAAGACTTCTCTGCCTGAGTTTGCTGGGTTTTCAAAGTATAGGTCTGCTGAGGCGTCGGCGGCTACCCCTTCAAAACGATGGCTTATTGAGAAGCCGTAGCCTTCGTGAATTCTCTTGAAGAAGTTTCTCTCCATAATTGCTGTTCCGTCTTCGAGTTGGAGCATGGGGTTCTGTATTGATTTTGTCACTCCTTCTGTCAAGGACATTTTAACCAAAAGTATATGAAGTTCTGAGTTTTTATAAAGAGTAGCTCATAAATAGTTGTCTATAACTTTATTCTATAATTTAATTCTAGGTTAACTTAAATACAGGTTTGATAAAATCATCATGGTGATAAAATGGGAATTAGAGAAACGCCCAAAATCCACGATGCATGGCTTTGCGACTGCCCGAATTGTTATGCAAAAAGGATAAAAATACTAACAGAATTGTACCGCAACATGTGAAATAATTTTTTCCTTTTCATCTCCCAACAATTATTACCATGGCTCAGACCAGTCTATTTCTTTCATAGCTGGAACTAAGTTCTCCAGTTTTTCTAATATGCGTATGTATAGCTCTCTTTTTCCGGTGTAGTTAAATTCATGCTTTTTCGATAAGGTGAACTTATCTATCCACCCTTTAAGCCATAGCTGCTCTAGCCAGTAGTAAAGCATTTTTTGATTTTGAGGCTCAACGCCGAATTTCATGCATCTTCGTCTATACCTATTTTTAATATGTGACCAAGCCGCTGGGAAGTATGGGGGCTCCCCCTTTAATTCGCCGTGTTGCTTTACTGTTTCCTCCACTATACAGCCAAGTAAAAGGGCTGCGTGATAGGGTAAGTCAAGTATTTGATTTCTCCAAAAACCAATTTTCTCCTTTTTCCATGCTTTTTCAACTCCGCGTTTATCAAGTTTTCCAGTTTCAACTATTGCCGCTTTAGTCAATTCCAAAGCCTTTCTAAAATCACCCCCTATTCTGCTTATCTTTTCAGCTATGAAGTCAACGGCTTCATCATCTACCTTCAATCCATCTATATATTGTAGTCTTTGTAGGAGAAGTTGTTTGATTTCGTTTTTGGAGTATCTGGGAAAAAATAGAGATTTGAACTTCAGTCTGCTCATACACCAATCTGAAAGCGATTTCTCCGCGAAGGTTATTGGTTTGGTTGATATGATATGAA
>Ga0190308_1000518_pt1 | contig 12228 bp, 9 predicted proteins | sample 48700756_MG_FD_165050 | JGI IMG/M metagenome (GOLD analysis project Ga0190308, IMG submission 165050) | Hydrothermal vent sediment bacterial communities from Southern Trench, Guaymas Basin, Mexico - 4870-07-5-6_MG | ecosystem: Environmental > Aquatic > Marine > Hydrothermal vents > Sediment ...
TAATCTAACACTGCTTCATTTATTGGCAAGATAATCACTTGTACTGGAGCTAACCATAGGGGAAAATCTCCACCATAATGCTCAACTAGTATCCCAAAGAATCTCTCTAATGAACCAAGAATTGCTCGATGTATCATAACAACATATTTTTCGGTATTATCCTTATCAACAAATGTCGCTTTAAATCGCCTAGGTAAATTGAAATCTAATTGAATAGTAGTTAATTGCCACTTTCTACCAAGTACATCTGTCATAAAGATATCTATCTTTGGCCCATAAAAAGCAGCTTCTCCCTCTTCTACTGTGTATTTAATACTTCTTTTTTCCAGCGCACTGGCTAAAGCTCTCTCCGCTCTTTCCCAATCCTCATCTCTACCCATATATTTCTCTTTATTCTTAGGATCTCTAATTGATAGCTTTGCAGTGAACTTGAAATCAAATGCCTTCATTATTTTCGTCGTTAAATCGATTAGATTCATTATCTCGTCTTCTAATTGCTCGGGAGTACAAAATATGTGAGCATCATCCTGCGTGAAACCCCTAACCCTCAATAATCCATGTAAGACCCCGGACCTCTCATACCTATATACTGTTCCAAGTTCAAAGAACCTTATCGGAAGCTCCTTATAGCTCCTCTTCCTAGACTTGTATATGAGTATATGACCGGGACAATTCATTGGTTTGATAGCGTATTTCTCATTTTCTATCTCGAAAATAAACATATTCTCTCTGTAATATTTGAGGTGTCCAGATACCTCATAGAGGTTTGTTTTCGCTATGTGAGGTGTATAAACTAATTGATAGCCATGATTAAGATGGATGTTTATTAAGAAGTCCTCTAGAAGCCTCCTCATAAGTGCGCCCTTAGGCAACCAATATACAAGTCCAGGACCAGCTAATTCCTCAAAAGTGTTAAATAGCTCGAGTTGTGGGCCTAGAACTCTATGATCTCTCTTCTTTGCTTCTTCGATCATCCTTAAGTAGTTTTCTAGCATTTCTTTTTTAGGAAAAGCAATACCGTATATTCTCTGCATGCTTGGGTTTCCTTCTATACCTTTCCAGTACGTAGATGAGACATTTAGTAACTTAACATGCTTAACAATTCCTGTAAACGGTAGATGAGGACCCCTACAGAGATCTTTAAAGTTTCCTTGCTCATATATTGATACATTATCCTCATTCATCTCGCGCAATAATTCTACTTTAAAATCTTCATTCATGCTGGAGAAGAGCTCTATAGCTTTCTCCCTAGGTATCACTATTCTATTTATTCTGTAATTCTTGGAGATAATCTCTCTCATTTTCTCTTCAATCATTAATAAGTCATCTGGTGTGAATGGTTTACCATTGGTATAGAATTCATAGAAAAATCCATTTTCGGTTGGGTGTCCGATGCCTAATTTATAATCTGGAAAAAGCTCTTTGACAGCGTGGGCTAATATATGTGCTGCTGTATGCCAAAATACATATTTTCCATCTGGATCATTAAAATCAAGAATCTCTATTTCGCCATCCTCATCAATTATGATGCTTAGATCAACAAGTTTGCCATTATATCTTGCTACTAAGCCGTCTCTACCCCCTAAGGCATCAAGAATCCTAACTCCTTTCTCCACATTGATAACAGCGCCATCTGGAAACTTTATTTTTATTGGCAAATCTTTCACCAGTATTATTAATAAAAAAACAAATAAGATATCTCCGAATTAATAGTGATAATAACTTAAATCTCGCAATAAACTTAATTATCTTTGATTCTCATTTATAAAAAGGTTTGCTAGAATAAGAAATATAATCAACTCTTAGCGAGGCGATGTATCTTGCCTAGAGTTAGATTAACTTGGTATGCTGAATCTATAATTCCGTATAGATTTATCAAGAATATTAGTGATAATGAAAAAGAAAGATTGATTAAAGCTGTTGAAAGAAAATTGATTGACAAAGAGCTAGCTAAGTCTTGCATTAGTAAGCTAAGAGAACTACATTTAATTGGAGAGTGGTTAGTGGAGCTATGGTACTTCGAGATATTTGAGGATAGAAAGGATGATGCCACTGGCTATAATTATGAGAAACCCGGCATAAATGTGTGGCGGGCTGAATGGATAACAACGGCAGTGCCATCTTCGGTTTTAGAGAAAGATGTCGAAATAGTTTCTAAAACAAGAACATTCAAGAAAATTAAAGTAGATAATCTAGAGTTAAGGGTCGAGGCATACTTCACTCTAAGCGAAGAGGACTAGATTTCATTTATAATTAGTTCCCAATACTTGTTTAGTAAACATACGTCAACTGGTGCACGATTATTTTTTAATTCACTTATTATTGAGCACTCCGCGCTGAATTCTAAAATATCCACATTTAGAAGTTTTTTGATTTTATCCAGAATAGCGATTAATTCTTTATCTGTATAGTTCAATACAGGATAATGAATTGTAGTTTTCTCCGTCTTTAACCACTGTAAAAGACTTAACATTTTTTCATCGAGGATGCCTCTTAAACCAATAGCGATTCCTTTCGCTTTCTCTTCTCTAGCTATATTTTCAGACAGATTCACCATATATTTAAGTAGGATGTACCAGGAGTATTTTTTTGGAACGCTTGATATTATCTTGTTTAATTCAGTTTTAATTGGAATAATCCGTAATCTGCACATATCTTCGCAAGACTTAATGAAAATATCATTCAGGGAATCACTTAATTTAGCTACTGATTGATCATCACATATAGCAAAATGCACGGCGGTTATTGGGCAGCCTCTCTTCATTAATAACCATAATGCTGCAATTGACTCACGGTCGAATCCAGTCAGCAGAATTACACGTTCTTGCACTCCAACTGGTAATCCCCCTGCTGTATGGTAAATCTCAGTATAGATAAAAGCTTCACTTCCTCTTACCTCTATGTATATCGGTATGTCTGGGTTATCTAAGTTTACGCCTAGACCTAAATTTTCTTTCACGTACCTGCCTACATCGTATCTTATCTCTGTTGTTCCAAAATCACTGCTTACAACTTTCTTAGAAATAATTGCAAAAGATTGAGGCTTGATTCCCTCCCTAATCATCAATGAATAATAGTGCTTAGCTATTAATAAAGCGGATTCCTTGATTTCCTCTAAATCGCTTTCACATACTCTGGCCGGAATTAAAGAACTAATTCCAAAAACTGGTTTCAGTAGATTAATTACATCATATGGCTTATTTGTTCGTATGAAAATATACCCACGTCTCCTTTCAACATCTCCTAGTTCTCTAACTTTATTCACTACTCTATGATAAAGCTTTTTCTCCCATATATAACGAACAGCCTCGCTTTTAATTGGTATTTCCCCAGAAATCCTTATGATAACCGAATTTAATGGTAAGGTACTGCTCAAACCTCATCACTACTTACTTAGATCTAAGCTCATCTAGCAATTCTTCACTGAATGTCTCAATTATGTTTACACCGGCACTAGCACCAATGACATCAGCACCATTCATTATGAATCTTAAGGCTTGTTCAGCGGTCTTAATCCCTCCTGCTGCCTTAATCTTAGCTTTATTTCCAATAACGCTTCTAATGATACGCACATCACTCAAGCTGGCGCCTCTAAGACCGAATCCTGTATTTGTTTTAACAAATTTAGCGCCATTTTCAACTGCAATTAGTGATGCTTTCTTGATTTCTTCCTCTGTTAAGTAGCTTGTCTCGATTATTACTTTGACTGGAAGGGGATTGGCTTCTATAACTACTGATTTTATGTCGTTTGCTACGTCATCATAATTACCAGATTTAAAAGCTGAAATATTCATAACCATGTCTATCTCATCAGCACCCAGTTGTTTCGCTATCTCAGCTTCCTTTACTTTAACTGGTGTAGAAGTGTATCCCAGAGGAAATCCAACAACTGTAACAACTTTTATGTTTTTGTTCCAGAGCAATTCTCTAACGAATGGCACCCAATACTGAGGCACGCAGACCGCTCTGAATCCATATTTCTCTGCTTCTTGAATAAACTTCTCGAAATCTTTCCTTGTTGCTTGAGGCTTTAGTAATGTGTGATCTATTCTTTTTGCTAATTCATCTTTAGTGCTAGGTATATTTATCATTGTTAATCACGCTAATCACACATTATTTCTTAAGTACTTCTAATATCTTATTTAAATGGTCTCTAACAAAATTTTTCTTGAATAATCTAATTATTGGTGGTCCCTCTTTTTTATCTAGAACCACGGTATACAAAGCTTGATAAATCTCTTTAGTCTTTAATTCTATCTCTGTTGAAATCTTCTTGACCAGTTCTCTTAGCTTCTCCATGGTTATATCAACCGGATCGATAACTAGTGCATCTGCTAGAAAAACTTTAAGAGCTTCTCTTTGTTTATCAGTAAGCTTATTTAAAGCATCTTCAATAGGAGGCATAGAAGGCTTATAGAAATCATTTATCCAATTCCATACTCTCATTAATCTCTGACGTATATCCTCTATCTCCCTATCTGACAGACCTTTAGGTAACTGTCTCATTCTTGCTAGCATTTTTATGCCATCGTCAATATCTTCCATCCATATAGCAGCTTCTATCATAATGTTGTATGGAATCCTGTGTGGTTTTCTCGGATGCATTCTCCCTAAATCTACTTGAGATAGGATATAGGTAGCATATGTCCTATCAGCATCTGGCTTAGGTAACTTAATCTTACCACTTAATAAATCATAAAACCTTGATTCTAGCTTATCATAAGAGTCAACATAACTTGGGATATCCAAAGGAGAAAAATCAACATGCTTTAAGCTTTCTTGATAGATATTCTCTATCTGTCTCCTTAATATAATGTATTTTAGTACTTCTGGTGGAGCGTATTTTAGCCATTCCTTCATTCCGAATCCTACACCTCTCCTCTTAGAAAACTTTAGCTTGGTTTCTCTACTGATATCTTCAGGAGGAACCCAATAGAAAAAATCATAGAATACGGATAGTGGTGCCTTCTTATTAAAGAAAGCCCTCATCAATGCCTTGCCAGTGTCATAACTACTTCCACTAGCCATCAGATCTTTCCCCATAGGTTCAAAATGAACATTAAAAACTATCCACCTTAATGGCCAATCAATCCTAAAAGGTGGTTTTCCTTGCGCTTTTTCTACATCAGCTACTCCCTCATGACCACAGTGATTGCACTTATATTCGACGTATCGGCCGTCTTCAGAAACACTAATTGGGATAACCTCTTCATCCATTCTACCGCATACCTCACATTTTGGTCTGAATGGAATCCATTTTTCACCGTATAAACTCTTATGCCCTGCTTTTTTACGAACTTCATTTATTATGCTTCTCACTTTCTCTCTTTTAACGAGCACTCTTTTTAGCAATTCTATGTATCGTGAATCATTATGAATCTCATGTGCTCTAATTGCATCTATCTTTAAACCATAATCCTTGAAACTCTCTATCACTGGAGCTATAAAGTGCTCAGCAAAATTTTTATGGCATCCCCATGGATCATCTATCTCATCGAACGGTAATCCGCGAAGCTCCTCCTCTCTCTTTTTGAATTCCTCTGGAGCGAAGATAGGAGCTTGTCTAAAGGGATCCCTAGAATCAATAGCAACTATGGCCCTACCCTTATATCCCCAATACTCTAACACTTGAATTAAAGCATGAGTAATGCATAGATCATTAAAGTTACCTAAGTGAATCTTCCCAGATGGGGTGAATCCAGCTTCCGCTACATACTGTTTCTCTCCTGGAAAATTCTTTATGACTTCTTCAGCTGCCCTATATATGAAGTGTCCATACAGCTTTCCCGAAGCAATTTTAATAATTTTGCTCAAGATATTGTTACTCAAATGTATCACCAGTAGAGTGATGATTATGGTGTTCTTATAGAAGATTTAAATATATAACTGTGTAATCATCTTTTAATAAACGTAAAAATATATTTGAATCTAGTTAATGATTATAGTTGGTGTAGCTTTTGAAGTTTTATTGCGAAGTTTTTACTAAAAATTTTCTTCCCGCAATTAGAGCAATTATAGCTGAGAATCTAACTGAGAAACATGGTCTGACGCAAATAGAAGCGGCTAAGAAAATGGGTCTAACCCAAGCAGCTATAAGTCACTATCTACGTTCTAAGAGAGGCGCTAAAGCATACAATATCTTAAAACAGAATGGTGATGTTCTTAGTTATATTGAGAAGTTAGCAGAGCTTATATATCAGGGAAAAGGTGCAACGAAGGAAGCTTATGAATATGTCTGCAAGATATGTGAATGGATTAGATTGCGAAAGGAAATAATAGATGAGGTAGCTAATGTTGATGAAGAGATAATGTTCCCTGATAAACATGAAGATTAGTTATTTAGATATTTCTTCTAGAATTAATCCCTTTGTTTCTATTCCTACTAACTTAACCGATACTGCTCCTATTAGGTGGAGTATAAAGAAGGCTATATAAGCTGTCATCAATTGCACCCCACCAAGTGATAACACCTCAGTTATCATAGGCGCAAGTATCCCAGCTATCCTGCCTGTTGCTGCAGCTATCCCAGCTCCAGTTCCCCTATATTCCGTTGGATAGAGCTCTGGTGTGTATGTATACAAGCCAGACCAAGCGCCTAGGTTGAAGAATGATACTATTAGGAAGCCCATGAATAATATTGTCCCGATCTCATAGCCCAATAAACTTACTATTCCTATTTCTAAGTAATCTGATGCCCCAACTATTATTGATCCAACAGCTGCTAGGGTTAGATATATCTCAAGCACTTTCTTTCTCCCTAATCTATCTAGAAGATAAGCTGCGCTGTAATATCCAGGAATCTGAGCTATTGTTATTATAATACTCCAGAAAAGCCCCCCAATGAGATTGTATCTATCAGCTAGTATTTTAGGCAACCAGATAAAAATGCCGTAGTATGTGTAAACAAGTATGAACCATAGTGTCATTAGGAGGAGTGTTCTCACTAAGTATTCATGCTTGAATAATTCTCTCCAACTGACTTTTCTTGTTTCTTCTGGCTCAATCTTTATCTCTTTATCTGAAGGAATCAAACCATTTCTCTTTAGTAGATCTATTGCCTTATTAATATCACCCTTCTTCTCCAAGTAACGTATTGATTCAGGAAGAAAGACTAATATTAGTGGTACTAACACTAATGGTACCAAACCCCAGTAAAAAACTCCCTCCCAATCAATTGACTGAATAAAGACTAATGGTAAAAATAGACTTAATAGTGCTCCCCAAACCCATGCCGTCTCTATTAACCCTACAAAAGTCCCTCTATACTTAGCTGGTATGTATTCTGATATATATACTCCTGGTATCGGTAATGCTCCACCTAGACCTATACCCGCAATAAATCTGTAAAGTAGCATCATGTTATAGTCATGTGTTGTGCCACATAGAGCGGTGAATACTCCATGGATAATTATAGCTAAAAGCAAACTCATTTTCCTACCAATGATATCAGATAGTTTTCCTATACCTAATGCACCAAAGAACATTCCAGCGAAACCTATGCTTATTAAGAGACCTGCTCCGCCCCAAATATTAGTTAGTTCTGGCATCATCTTTTTGATTAATCCAGATATTAATAGAACATTCATTGCAGTGAACATGTAAGCTAAGAAAGCGATCGTTAATATTACGTAGTGGAACTTAGTTAGCTCTGTTTGTTCCAGGAATTTTACCAGCAACATAATAACTCACCTTTTTAATTCCTATTTTAATACTAGCAATAAGATTTTTTAGAATGAGGAAAATTTTGTAGTGCCTTTAATAAAATTGTAAAATTTGCTGATAATTATGGTGATAACGCATGGATATTGATAGAGAAGCCTTTATTAAGAGCCTTAAAAATGTAAGAGACATAGAAATTAGAAAAAATATTCGTGTCTCTGAATTAATTGATTCATTTGGGTTATCTGGGGGATTCACAGCAAAGAAGATTTTTGAGGCAGCTCAAATACTACTGGATATGATTAATGATGAAGAAAGTACCAATTTCCTGTCTTTTCCAGCGGCCATAGTTGCAACTGGTACTAGAGGAGTTCTCAAGGAACTAATATCGAGAAATCTCTTCAATGTGATTGTTACTACATGTGGCACAATTGACCATGACATAGCTAGATGCTGGAGAGATTACTATGGAGGTTGGTTTGAAGCTGATGACAAGGAGCTAGCTAAATTAGATGTATTCAGGTTAGGAAATATATTCATACCGATGGAGAATTATGGTTTAATAGTCGAAGAAGTAACACAAAATTTTCTAAGGGATGTTTATAATGAAGGAATCCGTGAAATAGCTACATACGAATTGTTAAGTAAACTAGGCGAGTACATAAATAATAATTGCCCAAATAAAAAAGATAGCATCATATGGTGGGCTTGGAAAAATAATATACCTATCATTGTTCCCGGAATAACAGACGGGGCTTTTGGCTATCAATTATGGCTCTTTAGACAAGATCACAGAGATTTTAGAATAGATGTTTTCAGGGATGAAAGTAAGCTAGATGAAATCATTTATAACTCAAAGAGAACTGGAGCCTTAATAATTGGAGGAGGTATTAGCAAACATCATGTTATATGGTGGAATCAATATAAAGATGGGTTAGATAGAGTTATTTACGTAACCACAGCTGTCGAATGGGATGGATCTTTGTCTGGAGCTAGAACTAGAGAAGCAATCTCCTGGCATAAGATTTCTCAAAGAGCTAAACACATCACAGTTGAAGGCGATGCCACGGTGATTTTACCGCTATTAACAGCCTATGTAATTGATAAATTACTGAATTAACCATGTGTAATTGGCATTAATATTTAAGTTAATTATTATTGTACTATTTTTACCTACTCAATAGTCATCGATGGGATGTAGATGAATGAAGAGCAACTAGACAAAATCATTGATAGCGTTCAGTTCGTCGAAGAATTAATAGGAAGTAAACTTAATTTCATTGGAATTCTTGATGATTTCGCAATAATCGAGACTATAAATGCGTATATATTGATTTTGAGTCGTGATTTAAAGATTAATATTGAAGATAAAGGCTATTATTATGCTTTTAAGTCGTTACCTAGACGAATAGCTAAGATAGGCATTAATTGTTCAGGTTATTACATCGAGCATGACGATAATATAATACTGATTGCGCCAAGAGATAAGTGTACTGGTAGTGTTAGGTTCCCGGGACCGAAAAAAGAACGAATTGGTGCTAAAGATGTTTTAATGACAAGTTTATTGTCTATGTTTGATGATGAGAGCGGTTATGTTAAGTATAGAGGTAAAGTCATAGGCGTATTATCAACTAATTATGTTTCTCCAGTAGCAGCGTTCGCTTTGATTACTCTAGAAAAATTAATTAAAGCTGGAGCGAAGATAGCTAAGCTAGATGATAAGGTTCTGGAGACTCGCTGGCTTAAGAGAATTAAATTTGGTGTGAAACCAATAATATTCAATAAAGTTGAGATTGATTTTGAGGAACTAGAGAGAAGAATCGCCATGTTGAAGATACAGTTTACATCGGAGCTAGCTAAGATACGTAAGCTACTCGACAAATTTATAAGCAATGTGTATGAAACGATGGTTGAGTATTTTAGAGGCTCTGAGAAATATATAGGTAAAGCAGCTGTTGTAGAAGGAAAACTATCTGAATACGAGTTTAGAGTAGTTTTATCTAAATTATTGACAAATCTAATTAGTGAGGCTTGTTATGGAGAGGACGCATTTAATATCGCACTAGCATTAATAGCGGATCCCGTTAAAATATGTTTATCTAATAACATGGTACCAAAAAGCAAGATGAAGATAGAAGCGCTTGATAAACTAACTGACATGAAGCTACATCCGTTATTAACTACAGTGTCAATGGTTACTGGATTAGGAGAGATATTGAAATTTAAAATCAATAAATACGAAGGTATAGCTATTAAGGGTAATCGAGATGATCTAACCCTAGTTGCTTTAGCCTATAAATCGTGATAAGAGTTGAGTAAATTAAGAGATCTTAATAAAAAATACAATCAATTAATTAATCGTATAAGTGAGATAATTAAACCTAGCTCGAAAATAAGTAATCTAGATTTCGTTATCACCCTCTTTCTGGCGTATTTACTATCAGATCAGTATGAGTTATCCAGTAGAAGTTATACCGTCTCAACAAGTAAAATCAAGTTACCTGATCTCAAGGAAATCGATTCATACTATTATCACTACTTGTTTTCTAGATATTTCCTTGAGAGAATCAAAAGAAAAACTGATTCCATTGAATATGTGAAGAAAAAGTATAAACTTGCGATCAAGCATCTAATCAATCTTAACGATCACTCAACTCCTATTAATCTGCTTGGAACAATCGCTTTTAAAGCCATAGATAATAGAGACTTAGACTTCATGGAGATCATAATAGATGAAGCACGTAAATTAGCAGGCCGCAGAAGAACCTTAATCCTGGCGGAAATTCTAGGTCAAATATCACTTAAATTAGCTAAACTCGGGTTGTTCACAATTAGCTATAAATATCTTTCTCAAGCCCTGAATTTCTTCGATAGACTTGGATATCAGAGAGACATAATTCGTTTTCAATCCAGATACATACTTAAAAGAATTGTCAATCTTGAAACTAGTTCCATTTATGTTGAGTTATCTCAATTGCAATATGAGTTTCAAACATTAGTTGAATTACTTAGATTATCGTCATTAGATTCTCATAACTATTCAAGTAAAACAAGAAAAATAATATTCAAGCTAGTTCTAGAATCCTTATCTAGGGATTATTGGAGTAAAAGAGATTATTTTCTAGAAAGTCTAGTTGAGACTCATCATATTTACGATGACGATGACTTAGAGAATCTAAGTAATCTAGCTAAAAGATTTAATGATAATATATTAGGAACCCTTGTTAACATTATTAAAATCATAAATGAATCTCACGTTAATAAGGATAACTTAATCAAATTGATTCAACTTAGTTACGAACTCTATAAAGCTGGTAAATATAAATTAGCTTCAGATATCCTAGTCTCTATAATACTTAAGAATAATTATGATAATTTGGACTTTGAGGAGATCAGAGCTATCCTAGAAATAATAGCATTCTATTTGGAGACACAGGGATTATTTGAAGAGATATACTATTTGTTTGGTGAAGTAGCGAGAAGAGAGATCTCACGGTTACGTATTAATAACGCTATTTATTTTCTACAGTCATCTGGTAAGTATAGAAGCACAAGTCAATTACTCCGCTTAAAACTCCTGTTTGAGCCAGTCATAAGAGCTACAATTAGGATTTATGGTTATATTCCAGAAGAGGTATATAATGCACTTGATGAAGAATTCAAGAACTCTAATTACTTGTTAGTAGGTTATTTATATTCAATTATTGCAGAGGAGTTTCTTAACTCAGGTCTGATAGAAAAAGCTGTCTCATTTATTAATAAAATGTTGAATTATGGTATTCCATCACCTTACTTTCTTTCAATAATTGAAAAATTACTGCTTAGTGGCTATTATGATTATGTTTTTCATTTACTTCATGAAGTATCGTATTTTGAGATGGGTAATGATGAATTAATAGCAGAAGTCATTAAATTAGCTTTTGCAAAAATAGAGATAAATATTGGTGAAAAGATTTTAAGCGAGTTCGCTGACAAGATACCTAGAGAGAAATTAGGTAAAGTACTAGCTGATTTAAGCATTATATTATTAGATAATGGATTAGAGGTACATAGCATTAATTATTTAATGAAAGCTATAGAGTTATTGAATTTGAGCAAGGGTTATTTAACAATATTATATACGATTGCTAGATTTGCAGCTAGATGCGATAAGATTGCATCTATAATCCACTTAATCGAAAAACTATTAGAATATATTGAAAAGCGCGTCGGTGATAATCAAGATGAACATCCCTTCTCTTATTGAATGCAATAAGATTAATCCAGAATTATGCAAGTTACTAACTAGCGTGCTTAATAAGATTCGCCCCAGCGAGGCAGAAAAAACACATGTAATGACTTTTTCTGAACAAGTGAGAAAAGAAGTAGAGAGAGCATTACTGGATATTGATGTGCCATATAAAGTTGAAATACATGGTTCAATAGCTCATGACACTTGGTTATCAAATGATCGAGATATTGATATTTTTATTCTCTTGGAGAAAAAAGTCTCTAAGACATATATTGTTAGAGAGATTCTTGATAGATTGAAGAAGAGATTGGATTACAAGTTCGAGCAGAGATATGCGG
>Ga0190308_1000521_pt1 | contig 12211 bp, 12 predicted proteins | sample 48700756_MG_FD_165050 | JGI IMG/M metagenome (GOLD analysis project Ga0190308, IMG submission 165050) | Hydrothermal vent sediment bacterial communities from Southern Trench, Guaymas Basin, Mexico - 4870-07-5-6_MG | ecosystem: Environmental > Aquatic > Marine > Hydrothermal vents > Sediment ...
CTGGTATAGGCTCGGCTCGATCGAGGTTCTCAAGATTCTTAAGAAGAGGATGTCTTACGAGCAGCTCTCCTCCATGCTGAATATGCCTCCGGCGGTTTTATCGAGGTACGTGAACGGCCACGTGCTCCCGAGCGTCGAGAAGTCGAAGCTCATTCTCTCGATCTTCAAGCGGGAGTTCCTAGTGGATGAGGTTATGAATAGGCTTAGCAGGGATGAGGTCGGGGCCCTAGACACGAGTAGGATAATTCACGACCCGCTCTTCCTCAGGCAGATAATCTTAGCCGAGTACGAGAAGCTCATGGGGTTTAAGGTGGATAAGGTGATGACCATGGAGTCGGACGGGATCCCCGTCGCCTATCAGCTCGCCCTAATCCTCGGAACCGAGATGGCGATAGCTAGGAAGAGCAAGAAGATCGGGGTGAGGAACTTCGTGGAGGTTAAGCAGATCTTCGAGTCCGGGGCCTACCGCTACATCTACCTCCCGAAGGGCCTCGTCGAGAAGGGCGAATACGTCCTCCTAGTCGACGACATAATCAGAACCGGGGGAACGATGAAAGCCTTGGTGGCGCTCTGCAGGGAGCTCAAGGCCAGCATCTCGGGAATCTTCTCGATAATAGCCTTGAGGGGGGCTAAGGAGAAGCTCGTCGAGGAGCTCGACATCCCGATCGAGTCCTTCATAACGATCTAGCATGAAAGCTATCTAGGCCAAGAGAACTCCGCCAAGCCCATAATCCTTAGGGAGTCTAGGAGACCCTCGGCATAGGAGATCGCGGCGAGGCTATCCGCGAGCCTACCCTCGGAGAGGAATCTCCTCGAGTCTTCGAGGTAGTCTTCGGCGAGGCCCACCACCTCGCGGATCTCGGAAGATGCTTTCAGAAGTTTCATCTCCTTCAAAGCCTGCTCCACGTTGAATACGTATTTCTGGACCCTCGATCTCATGCATCTAATGGGCTTATGCCTTTCCACGATCTCCCGGCTTGCCTTGAGAACGCTTACCAGCGCCTCGGCCTCGGCGAAGTGGAGGATTCCGGGGAAGATCAGGCTGTGAGGCGGCGGCGGAAAACCTTTGTCCATGGCCTCTCCCAGAGGGCCGGCCCATCTGAACTCGTCGCTGAATCCTATCCTCGCTAGGCAGATGACTAGCCTATCGTCGGTGATTAATCCTCGGCCGAGCTTCTCCTCGGCTTCCGCGAGCATCCTGAGGGCTTCCGGTATTCTTAATCCCCCGCCGGCCGTGTCTAGGAGGATGAGGGTGTGGAGACCGCGCTCCATGTTCTCTAGGATGGCGCGGTAGCACGTCTCGACCCCGACCCCGCTCCTCGGAATGGTTACGGTTCTGCCGAACTTGTATGCTTGGAGGAGGGAGGAGGAGATCAGGGCCGTGTGAGCCGAGACCCCGTGGACGATCCTAAATCCTATCCCCCTCCTAGCGGCTTCTAGGATTAACGTTAGGTGTGTTGTGGCGATCAGCGGGTCTCCGGGTACGAGTACGCATACGTCGCCTTCCCCCGCCTCCTCGACTATCCTCGAAGCTCCTTCTTCGAGTAGGCTTCGATCGGCCTCGATCAGCTTTTCTCCGAACTCCCTTCTTAGATGGTTGAGTAGGCTTTCGTCGATCGGGCTCGTGTAGGTGTCGAGGTAGATTTTATCTGATCTTGCGGCGGCTTCCAAAGCTCCCTTTGTTAGGTAGTTTACGCTTCCGAGGCCCATGCCGACTAGGTGTAGGGTCATGTGGTCGATCACCTCGATTCGCGTTCTAGCTTATGCTTTAGAAGGCCGTGGGCCGCGAGCCTAGCTATTCTAAGGGGCTCGGGTATCCTGCCGAAGAGAGTGTATCGGTCTACCAGCTTGGCGGCTTCGTCGAGGTCTATCCCCACGGCTCTCATGTAGAGTTTGAGCCCGTTTCTATTCGTTAGCTCGATTCTAGGCCCGTTCCTCTCGTAGATCTCGACTCTCTTCTCCCAGTCCTGCGGGAAGTATTTTATGAAGTATTCTCTTATCCCTGTGCTCGGCCTATAGCTTAGGGAGATTACGGGTAGCCCCGTCTCCTCGTGTAGCTTGTTTAGGTCGATTACGTTGAACCAGCTTATTATGCATCCGTTCAGCATTAAGGCGAGTATGTCCTCCCTCTCGAGGGAGCGGTACATTTCTAGGATCCTCTCGGTCGCGTCCAATCCCCCGACCGTGCATTCCCCGAAGGCTATTCCGTCGATTATCATATCCCTTCTCATCACTATCCCGGCTAGGATCGCTTTATCGCTTAGGTTCTTCCTAAAGCTCTCGGCTACGCCGAGAACCCTCACGCCCTTCTTCTCCAGGGTCAAGCCTCTCACTAGATCAAGCGGCGTGGGTTGATTTCTGCCTTCCCCTATCTCCTCGCCCTCCCCCTTCTGAGCTCCTCGAGGATCTCCTTCGCCCGATCGACTCGAACCCGCTTCTCCCTAACCATCCGCTCGGCCACTTGGTCTATCTCGTCCCCCACGGCCCCGGCCATGACCGCGATATTCTTCGCGTGGAGGGACATGTGGCCCGCCTGTATCCCCTCGGACGCCAGAGCTCTTAAAGCCGCTAGATTCTGGACTAGGCCGACGGCCCCGATTACCTCGGCGAGCTCCCTAGCCGACCTAACCCCGAGGATCTTCAAGGATATCTTCGCGAGGGGGTTTGTCCGGGTCGCTCCGCCGACGATCCCGACCGCTAATGGAAGCTCCAAGCTCCCCACAAGATTTCCCTTTTCGTCGAGCTCCCAAGTGCTTAGGGGCTTGTAGGCTCCGAACCTGCAGGCGTAGGCGTGGGCTCCGGCCTCGACGGCCCTCCAATCGTTCCCGGTCGCTATCACGACGGCGTCGATCCCGTTCATTATCCCCTTGTTGTGGGTTGCGGCTCGATAGGGGTCCGCGTCGGCGAACGCCCAAGCCTCGACTATACCCTCTGCCACCTCCCTCCCGCCTACGGCTTCGACGGGGATCCTAGTCCACGCTCTAACAAGCCTCCTATCTGCTAGGTTCGAGATTATCCTAAGTCTGAATCTTCCTCCGGTTATCGAGGCGAGCCTAGGGGCAACGGCCTCGGCCATGGTGTTCACGGCGTTCGCGCCCATGGCGTCCTTCACGTCGACTATTAGGTGGACTATCAGCATGGGGCCTAGCTTGCTTTCGATAACCCTCGCTTCCAGATCCTTCGCTCCCCCGCCGAGCTTTACCAAGACCGGGTCCTGCTCGTTCGCGATCCTCAGTATCTCGTCCTTATTCCTTAGAACCTCAAGTCTAGCTCCGTATGGGTCTTTTACGCCTACGAGCTGGATCTGGCCTATCATTAGGGATTCGGTGCTCTGGGTATAAACTCCGCCTCCCTCCCTAGTCATCTTGGCGGCGTTCGAGGCGGCTGCCACGACGGAGGGCTCCTCGATCGCCATCGGTATCAGGTAGTCTCTCCCGTTTATCAGGAAGTTTACGGCTATTCCCAGGGGGAGCTGGAAGACGCCCACGACGTTCTCGATCATCCGGTTCGCGGTCGCCTCGTCCAAGGCCCCGAATCTTCTTAGAAGCTCCTGCTCCTCGGGGGTTAGGTTCGCGAACTCCGCAACCCTTCTAAGCCTCTCCTCGGGCGTGAGCTTATAGAATCCGGGTATCCTGCTCGTCCTACCCATCTCGAGCCTAAGATCCTATCCGGCTGGATAATAAGCTTCTAGTAGCCTATCTCCCGAAGCCTTTCCCTAAGCTTTCTGGCCGATTCGAGAAGTCTTTCGCGAGCCTCCTCGAGCTCGATTATCTCGATTATCCCCGATCTCCCGAGCCTGGCCGGAACCCCTATCGCCACATTTCTGAGGCCGTATTCTCCGTCTAGGATCGCGGAGACGGGTAGGACTTCGCGGGAATCGGTTAGGATTGCTTTCGCGAGCTTGTAGATCGATGCCGCCGGCCCGTAGACGGTCGCCCCCTTCCGCCTTATCACCTCCATCGCGGCGGCTCTAACCTTCTCCTCTAGGCTCCTATCGGCTCCTAGGACGAACATCCCGTCCCCGTGCTCTCCCAAGACGATTCCGCCGCCTTCGCCCCTCTGGAGGCTTCTAAGCCTCGCCGTATCCAAGACTCCCCCCATCCCCATTATCCTATTCCTCGGGATGCCGAGGTTTCTCCAGAGGATGTAGGTCGTCAGATCGACCGGGTTCGTTACGACCATTATCGGCGCTTCTCCTAGGACGGGCTTAAGCCTCTCGGCTATAGACTTCATTATCCCCGCGTTTTTCTGGAGTAGGTCTAGTCTGGACATTCCCGGCTTTCGAGCCGCCCCAGCCGAGACTATTATGAGATCGCTTCCCTCGAGTAGCTCGTAGTCCGAGCCCCCGGCGACCTCGACGCTTTTTCCGAGGGCGTGGGCTGCGTGGGTTAGATCTAGAGCTTCTCCCTTTGCTAGATCCTCAGCTACATCGACTAGGGCTAGCTCGTCCGGGTTTAGGAGTAGTAGGATCGTGTAGGCTGCCGCGCTTCCAACCCTACCGGCCCCGATAAACCCTATCTTCAAGCCTGGGATGTTCCTCCGAGGTGGTAGATGGAAGGGTTTGAAAAATAAAGGGAGCGCGTGGAAGGATTTTATGAAGTGTGGAAGGCTTTCGCGGCTTACTTCTTCTTTCCTTCCTCCATCGCTCTCCTAAGCATCTCGACCGCGCGCTTAGCCTCCTCGATCGACGACGCGTCCTCTAGGGTCGTTACGTCTCCTAGCTGGGCCCCGCTCACGACCGCCTTCAGCAGCCTCCTCATGATCTTACCGCTTCTAGTCTTCGGCAGCGATGAGACGAAGAAGATCGCCTCGGGGGTCGCGACCGGGCCTATCGTCTTCCTGATGTGCAGCCTCAGCTCGTTTCTCAGCTCCTCGCTCGGCTCCTGGCCCGACTTCAGAATCACGAAGGCTACTATCGTCTCTCCCTTAACGGGGTCGGGCTTGCCGATTACGGCAGCCTCGGCTACGGCTGGGTGGCTTACGAACGCGCTCTCGACCTCGGCGGTTCCTATCCTGTGGCCCGCGACCTTGATCACGTCGTCGGCTCTACCCATTAGCCAGAAGTATCCCTCCCTATCCCTCATAGCGTAGTCTCCGGTGTAGTAGATTGCGGGCGGCTTGATCTTGAAGTCCAGATCCTTGTTGGGCTGGAACTTCGACCAGTAGACCTCCTTATAGCGCTCCGGATCCCTCCACAGGGTCATCAGCATTCCGGGCCATGGAGCTAGGATCACGAGGTATCCCCTCTCGAAGGGCTTCACGGGCCTTCCATCCTCGTCGACGACCTCCGCGTGGACTCCGGGCAGCGGGAAGGTTGCCGACCCGGCTTTAAGCGGGACGAGGTCTATCCCGGCCGCCGGCGAGATCATGAAGCCCCCGGTCTCGGTCTGCCACCACGTATCGATTATCGGGCATCTGCAGCCCCCGATCACCTCGTAATACCATCTCCAAGCCTCCGGGTTTATCGGCTCGCCCACCGTCCCGAGTATCCTCAGGCTGCTTAGGTCGTGCTGCCTAGCCCACTTCTCGCCGAACTTCATATGCATCCTTATCGCCGTCGGAGCCGTGTAGAACGCCGTTACCCCATACTTCTCGACTATCTCCCACCACCTATCCGGGGCGGGGTAGTCCGGAGCGCCGTCGTACATTATCTCGGTTAGGCCGTGGAGGAGCGGGCCGTAGACTATGTAGCTGTGGCCCGTTATCCAGCCTATGTCGGCCGTGCACCACCAGATGTCGTCGGGCTTGAGGTCGAACGCCCATTCGAGGGTTGCCCAGACCCAGACTAGGTATCCTCCCGTCGAGTGGACTACTCCCTTGGGCTTCCCGGTCGTCCCGCTAGTGTATAGGATGAAGAGCGGGTCGGTCGCTTCGACTGGCTCGGGCGGGCAGTAGGGCTTCGCCTCCTTCATTAGGTCGTCCCACCACAGGTCCCTGCCCTCCTTCATCGGGGTATCCTCTAGCCCGACCCTCCTGACTACGATCACCTTCTCGATTGACTTCGTTTGAGCTAGGGCTTCGTCCGCGGTCTTCTTCAGGGGGATGACCTTGCCCCTCCTGTAGAGGCCGTCGGCCGTTATCAGGATCTTGGCCTCGGCGTCGTTTATCCTATCGGCTAGGGCCGCTGCGCTGAATCCCGAGAAGACTACGCTGTGAAGGGCCCCTATCCTGGCGCACGCCAGCATGGCTATCGGGAGCTCGGGGATCATGGGCAGGTAGATCGAGACCCTATCGCCCTTCTTGACCCCGAGGCTCTTCAGGGCGTTCGCGAACTTGTTTACCTCCCTCCAGAGCTGGTAGTAGGTTATGGTTCTGGTGGATCCCTCCTCGCCCTCCCAGAAGATCGCGACCTTATTCTTCAACCCCTTCTTCAGGTTTACGTCTAGGCAGTTGTAGGATGCGTTTAAGACCCCTCCGATGAACCATCTCGCGAAGGGCGGATCCCATTCCAAGACCTTATCCCATCGCTTGAACCATGCGAGGTTGCCTGCGACCTCCGACCAGAACTCCTCCGGGCTGGCTAAGGCGCGCTCGGATAGCTCTCGAAGCTTTTGACCGTAGTAGCGGTTCTCGGCTTCAGCTTCCGCGGTGGAAGATTTCCCCTCGCTCATAAAATATCACCACACCCCTGTTTTGGCGGTAGCCGAGTCCTTCTAAAAAGGATTTCGCGTTCGCGGCTGACGCGGCGCCGCGCGCAGATTTATCTACTGGAAGCGGCTTATCAGGGCTGATGGTGGAAGCTGGAAGAGCCGGAGAAGACCTCGTTAGTATAGTCGAGGTTAAGCCGATAACGGGTCGGGATTTGATAATCCTCGAAGGGTTTCCGGACGTGGGCTTGGTCGGGGCGATAGCGGCCTCCTACCTCGTGGATAAGCTCGGCTTCGAGGAAGTCGGGTATATCGATGCGGAGCTTCTTCCGCCGATAATCTCGGTTAGGAACGAGCGGATCAAGGAGCTCATCAGGATATACCTCAAGGATAATCTGGTCGCGATAGTCTCCGACGTCCCGATCCCGCCGGCGGCGATCAGGCCCATGGGCCAGAGGATAGTCGAGTGGGCTAAGGAGAAGGGGGCGAAGCTCATCCTCTCCCTCTCGGGCCTCCCGGAGCCAAATAGGCTCGATCTGGAGAAGCCTCGGATCTACGTCCTGGGGAGCAGACCCGAGGTTACGGAGATGCTCGCCAAGCAGGATGGGGTGAGCAGGTTTAGGGATGGATTTATTGCGGGGATCAAGGGCGTCATTCTTAGGGAGGCGATGAGGGCCGGGATAGACGCCGCGATAATCCTAGCCCAGTCCCACTACAATTATCCCGACCCCGGCGCCGCGGGCCAGGTCGTCTCCTACCTCTCGAGGATCCTGAATATCGAGGTCGATGTTAAGCCCCTGCTCGAGAGCGCCGAGGAGCTTAAGCTTAGGCTGAGAGATCTTATGAGGAGGACTGATCAGATGATGAAGGGGGTTCAGAAGTCTAGGGAGCTGGAGCTTCCGCCCGTCTACCTGTGAGGTGGTTCGGGATGGAGGAGTGGAGGAGGAGTTTCTGGAGGAGGGTTCTCGGCGAGCTTAGGCGCGTGGAGGAGGAGTTCGGCAGGGTCGAGGAGGAGATCTTCAGGCTTATGAGGGAGGCTGAGGAGAGGATGGGCTGCATAACCCCGCTCTACAACCTATACGAGTCGGGCGACGAGGTGATCTTGACCGCCGATCTTCCGGGAGCGAGTAAGGAGGAGATAGACCTGACCGCTGGAGAGGATTACTTCAGGATAGAGGCTCCGTGCAGGTCTCCGATCAGGGGCGGGGAGAGCAGGAGGTATATCCTCCACGTTAGGCTTCCGGTTCAGATAGATCCCGAGTCGGTTAGGGCTAGGTATAAGGAGGGAGTTCTCGAGGTAGTCGCTAGAAAGAAGGTTAGGGGATACAGGATTACGGTCGAGTAGCGAAAGCCTTCACGACCGCGGCCCAAGCCTTCGCGACGTTATCCGGATCGTATCCCCCGCCGCCCAAGGCGAGAATCCTCCCCTCGCATTTCTCGTGAGCGAGCTTATGGAGCCGCGAAGCCGCGAAGGCGTGGACCTCCTCGCTGTAGCTTAGGCCGGTTAGCGGGTCTCCGGCTAGGCCGTCGGCTCCGGCTTGCAGGATTATGAAGTCCGGACTCGATTCCGCGAGAAACTTCTCGGCCATCAGGTTCCAGGATTCCTTGAACTCCTCGGTTCCGGCCCCGGGTAGGAGGACTACGTTGAGCTTGGTTCCAGCCGCCTCCCCGGCCCCCCGCTCGTGCTCGAAGCCCGTCCCAGGGTAAAGGGTTCTCCCGCTCTGATGGAAGTCTAGGATCCGCACCCGCTTATCGGAGTAGAAGCTGTAGAAGACCCCGTCTCCGTGGTGGGCGTCTATATCGACGTAGAGTATCTCGCTTAGCCCGGCTTTCTCGAGCAGGTATTTTACGAGTATGGCGGCGTCGTTGAAGATGCAGAACCCCCCGGCCGAGGCCCTCCTAGCGTGGTGAAGCCCCCCCACCGGGTTGAATCCGTGATCGACCTCTTCTCCGAGGATGAGCTTGGCCAGCTTCAGGGTGGATCCGACCACGTAGAGGGACGCATCGTAGCATCCCTTGAAGGCCGGGGTATCCCCGTAGTCGAGGTAGCCCTCCCCCCTCTCGGACATCCTCCTAACGAAGTCCACGTATCCAGCCTCGTGGAATAGGAGGAGATCTTCCTCCGCCGCCCGCTCGGGCTCGACCGGAACTATGGATCCGCCGAGATCGCTCCTAAGCGCGTTAAGCCTCTCGTAGAAGGCGACGACCCTCTCGTATCGGAAGGGGTGGGGCTCGGGGAAGCTGTAGCTTAGAAGCTCCCGGCCCCAAGCTACACCCACCTTGCACCCCATAATGCTTTCCACCCTACTCCCGAGATCCCTGCGGGCTATCTCCGGGTGGAATTCTGCTAGAGCTTTAAGTTAAGTATTAAACCTCCTCCTCGGGGCGGGGATCTATAAGAGATATATCGGCGGCGGATGGTCTATCGGCTATGGGTAGGGTCGATCTGGACGATAGGGACTTGAGGATCCTCGAGATTCTTCAGGAGAATGGTAGGGCCTCCTACTCGGAGATAGCTAGGAGGATAGGGATGAGCGAGGCCGCGGTCTACTCTAGGATTCAGAAGCTTCTAAGGCTCGGGGTCGTTAAGAGGATTCAAGCGATTCTAGACGCCGAGATGCTCGGCTACGGGGTAACGGCCTTCATCTCGATAACCGCTCAGCCCGCGAAGTACGAGAAGGTTCTCGAGAATCTTTCGAGGATTCCCGAGGTTCTCGAGGTTCACGACGTTACCGGCGAGCACTACTGCCTGGTTAAGGTTAGGGCTAGGGATAATCAGGCGCTCGCCGAGCTTCTCGATAGGATAGGTAGGCTCGACGGCGTGAACTCGACCGAGACCAGGATAGCTCTCAGAACCGTTAAGGAGGATTACAGGATCCCGCTTAAGGGTTGAGCGCTCCTACGGGTATAGCCTCTCGATGAGCTCGCGCAGGTTCTTGAAGACGTGGGTCGGCTTAAGCTCCGGCGGAATCCTCTCGAGATCGCTCTCTTTCATTATCCCGGTTAGAACTAGGGCCGTATCCGATCCGATGAGCTTCCCGGCCTTCACGTCCGTATCGACCCTATCGCCCACCACCAGAACCTCGCCGGCCCCCAGGCTCATCCTCCTCAAGGCGATCTCCATTATTATCCTAGAGGGCTTCCCGATTATCGTCGGCTTCACCCCGGTCATGTATTGGAAGGGCGCGATGAAGGCTCCGGATCCCGGCTCCGGCCCATTCCTCCCCGGGTGAATCGCGTCTGGATTCGTTCCGATGAAGACCGCGCCCCTGAGCAGGGCTCTCAGTCCCGCCGTAAGCTTCTCGTAGCTTATCCCGCGGTCGTGGCCCACGATTAGGTAGTCTGCCTCGCTCCACCTATCGAGGCTTAGAACCTCGTGGCCCACGTGCTTACAGTACTCGACCACGCCCCGGCCCGCCACTAGGAGGACCTTGCTTGGCCCAGATCTCTGATGGACGTATATCGCGGATGCCTCGCCGACGGTTAGGAACTCCTCTGGCCTGCATTCTATCCCCATGGCCTCGAGCTTATTGGCGCAGTCCTCGGAGGTTACCTCGGGGTTGTTCGTTACGTAGAGGATCCTGACCCCGACCTCTCTAAGCCTTCTAAGAGCTTCTACCGCTCCCTCGGTTGGCGTTCCATCAACGTATACGCACCCGTCAAGATCTAGGATCACTCCGCGATACGCCACTTCCACCATCTCCAAAGCCGGGGTGAGTATATGGAATTCTAAAGTATTGCCTTGATGGAAGACTCTTATCCTGCTCGGAGGCTAATGGTTTGGGGTAGGGGTACGCGGGATGGCGAGCGCGGCTTATAGGAGACTCGTTCGAAAGCTCACGGTCGAGAACCTCTGGCTCTACGTGCTCAGCCTTCTTAAGAGCGGCCCGCTCTACGGCTACGAGATTAGTAGGAGGATAGAGGAGAGCTTCGGCTTTAAGCCCGGCAGGGTTACGTGCTACATGGTTCTATACAAGCTTCAGGCCGAGGGCTTAATAGCCTCGAAGAAGGTTAGGGCGAGCGGCGGGGAGTCCTCCAGGAAATATTACGTCCTCACCAAGAAGGGCGAGCGGGCGCTCGAAGCCGCTAAGGAGTATCTCAGGGGGCTTTCCGAGAGGCTTTAGTTCGCGGCCGCGAAATATTTCATGCCCGTGAAACAGTTATATACGGAAGGATACCAATATTACTACGCTATGTCCAAGGTGAAGGTTGCGATCATAGGGGTGGGTAACTGCGCTTCAGCCCTCGTTCAGGGGGTTTACTATTACCGGGACGCCGACGAGAACGAGCTCATCCCGGGGCTCATGCACGTTAGGCTTGGGCCGTACCACGTCAGCGATATAGAGTTCGTCGCGGCCTTCGACATCGATAAGAACAAGGTCGGGAAGGATCTATCCGAGGCCATCTTCACCCCGCCGAACTGCACGAGGAAGTTCGCGGAGGTCCCTAAGCTCGGCGTCGAGGTCATGAGGGGGATGACCCACGACAGCGTGGGCAAGTATCTTCAGGGCGTCGTTAAGAAGCATCCATCCCCCACGGTCGATGTCGCGGACGTCTTGAAGAGCACGGGAGCCGACGTCGTCGTTAACTTCCTTCCGGTTGGAAGCGAGTCGGCTACGAAGTGGTATGTCGAGCAGGTTCTCGAGGCCGGGACGGCGTTCGTTAACGGTATTCCGGTCTTCATAGCTAGGGAGCCTAGGTGGCAGGAGATCTTCAAGAAGCGCGGCATCCCGCTCATCGGCGACGACGTTAAGAGCCAGGTGGGCGCGACGATCCTTCACAGGGTTCTCGTGAAGCTTCTGGTCGATAGGGGCGTTAAGGTGGAGCGGAGCTATCAGCTCAACTTCGGGGGGAACACGGACTTCCTGAACATGCTCGAGAGGGAGAGGCTTACCTCGAAGAAGATCTCGAAGACCACGGCGGTTACCAGCCTGCTGCCCTACGATATAGGCGAGGAGAACATCCACATAGGGCCGAGCGACTACGTTCCGTGGCTCAAGGATAGGAAGTGGTGCTACATCAGGATCGAGGGCAAGGGCTTCGGCGAGTGCCCGCTGAATATCGAGGCCAAGCTCGAGGTCTGGGATAGCCCGAACTCGGCCGGGGTCGTGATAGACGCGGTGAGGTGCGCGAAGATAGGGAAGGATAGGGGCGTCGGTGGAGTTCTGATAAGCCCCTCGGCATACTTCATGAAGAGCCCGCCGATCCAGTACCCGGACGACGTCGCTAGGCAGATGGTTGAGGAGTTCATCGAGGGGAAGCGCGAGAGATAGGCTCCCCCTCTTTTCCCCTTCTTTTTACGTGAACTCGCCGACGGGCTTAAAGATGCTCGAGAGCCTATTGAGGGCCTTCCTCTTATCGGTTAGGGAGAGGTCGGCTTCCTTTATCGCCTCCACGAGCTCGTAGATCCACCTATCCTCGACGGATTTTTCGACGACCTCGTTGAAGAGCGTCGCGGGATCCTCGAGGCTCGGGTATACGTCGCATAGCTCGATCCCGGCTCCGGCTAGGAACCTCACCATCGACGGGCCCACCCCCCGGATGGATAGCAGCTCCTCGTAGTCTCTCGGGGACGCCTCCTGCACCTTTAGGAGCGACGCCCAGCTCACCCTAGGCACCTTGAA
>Ga0190308_1000523_pt1 | contig 12186 bp, 1 predicted proteins | sample 48700756_MG_FD_165050 | JGI IMG/M metagenome (GOLD analysis project Ga0190308, IMG submission 165050) | Hydrothermal vent sediment bacterial communities from Southern Trench, Guaymas Basin, Mexico - 4870-07-5-6_MG | ecosystem: Environmental > Aquatic > Marine > Hydrothermal vents > Sediment ...
CTATTTAATTAATAGAGTTTTTTGAAATTGATTTTAGGTTATTTCTCTTTTTTAAAATAATCATTTTACAGCGTTTTATTAAACTAAAACATTTATATAATTTTTTTGATCATTTTTCATTAGCACCTTCTGGGTGTAAAGAAAGCATTTATATGCTTTCTTATGCTCAGAAGGTATTCTCTTATGCAAAATTTAGGTGAAGAATGTGCGTTTGAAATATATAGCAATTTCATTGTTTCTAATACTTTTGCTTCCAGTTTCAACTATTTCTAGCGCTAATGCTGTTGCTAATGATACGAAAATCATCACTAGTTCTAACAATAACGTAACCTTCAGTAGTGAATCCATAATGGATGCAGATAATCATTATAGAGTAATCATTCTGTACGATAAGTACAACGAGATAATACAGTACTCGGCTTATAAGATTCTGTTCGTTCTCAGGTTAGCGTATCCTTACGTGGATATAAAGAAGATAGATAGCTTGTATGAAATAGAAACCACTCTCAATACTGGGGACTATAGAGTCGCGATAATTTACCTTAACTCAACCTATGATTCAGTATTACTAGGCGATTGGGAGTATTCTTGGGAAGATTTCGGGGGCATGCTATCAAGAATTGATGATGTCGACATCGTTTTATGTACCGGTAATACCTATAGGCTAGATAAGTGGAGGAAATCATTATGGCATTACGATGATTACGAGTACACGACACCAACTGGCATTGAGGTATTCGCTGTATGGGAGACAGCTAGGATATTCAAGACTTTTGGTGAGGAATACGATGACATATCCCGTGAAATGGAGCAAAGATCTATTGAGTATTTTGTTCAGAATATGAAGCAGTTATTCCACGATAATGTGGCTCCAGAGGTCAAGATAGGTACTGTTGATCCCGACTTAAGCGAGTTGAGAAAGAAGGCTTGGTTAAGCAAGCATCCTCCTTCTTTTCAAATTTCGAAATCCGCTATTAATGAAACTGTTATGGATTCTCCAGCTATCTTCGCACTCAAAAATGTAACTACGGAAGCTGATGATGACATCGACTTCATGAAGATACCAATATTCTCGGGTTTAAAGGGTCCCGCAGGTGACTTCGTCGATAAGGTACTTAATTTCCTCGTTAACTATGTATCTGATACGTTATCGATAGATACTTCTTTCGTGAATGACTTCGTTAACTTATTCAAGCTACTATCCGAGTTCATTGGGGATCCCTCTAAATTAGGGGAGGGTTCACTTCTTAAAAGCTTCTTAGATACGCTTAAGAACGAATTCCCGTTTCTAGAGAATTACACTAAGTACTTTGATTTGTTCATTGACGGTTTCTACGCATTAAAAGGAGATCTATCTAGTATCCTAAACTTCATTCAATCTGCCATAGAAGCACTATTCCCTGAAACTGGCGCGACCATAGACATGTTAAAGGACATTCTAAAAACAATCCTCAGCATTAGCTCGGATGTGATGGATCTAGTGGGTTACGTTACTGATAATAAGATTAGCTTGATTCTTAATTGGATGACAACAAAGCTAGCGAATCTTTCCATCATGTCATTACTCAAAGAGATCCCCGGAATAAGTGACGTCACTGATTTATACAATAATATCACCTCAATCATTAAGATTGCGACAGACATATTAACGGTTGATAACATAACTGATTTTGCTGACAAGTTATTCGATGTGGTAGTCAATAAGTTAAAGATAGTTACTGACCTAGAAATAATCGATGTCATGGAAAAAGTGAAGAGCACTCTCGCATTGATTCTAGTTTTCGTAGAGAAGAAAGAGGACTTCTCAATAAAGGCATTGCTAGAAGAGGTCATCAAGTCCTATATTGATACATCATACATAACTGACTTAGAAAACATGGTTAAGGAAATCATGGATGAGATAGATGAAGCTATCAAAGAAGCTAAATCCGACCTAAACACATTCAAATCAACTATAGAAGGGATAATCAACAAGTACACGACTTCAGACCCAACAATGAACACAGCAAAACAACTAATACTAAAAATAATCACTTTAGTATCAACTATAGCTAATCCCTCCTTTGACATTCAGCAAGTAGATAGCGTCATATCAATTATTGATGACATCATTAACTTATTCCTCGATGAACCCATTGAGATCAAAGAGAAGGTATTCCTAATAATCAATGCTACGATTCTACCATTTGGCTTATTGGCTGATTCATCCAGAGTTCTAAAAGCATTCTTCAAGAAAGTTGATTTCCTGATGGATGTTAAGCAGGATTTACTTGAATTGTTTGTTGATTTAGTGAAGATGATAATACAGCAGAACTTCCCGAGCATTAACATTGACGATATTCTAGAGCAAATTGAGGCAGGCATGAAGATAATTAGAGGCTTGATAGATGTAATCGGTAAAGTTAAGGAGAGACCATTTGACGGCGTATTCACTGTGCTTATGTTTGGGGCCTCATACGCTCTCAAGGAATTGTTCCCTGAGTTATCTATCGGTAATATCACAAAGATTCTAGAAGTGTTATTACCAGATGTTATGGGTTTAATAAAGACCCCTTCAGTAGATGAAGCAATAAAGACTGTTACGGAAGCTCTTAATGCCTTAGCATCTAATAGCACAATTGTAGATACTATTACTCAAGTACTAATGTTCCTGCTTAACATTAGAGATGTATTAAGAGATGGAGTTAAATGGTTAACCAATAAGATTCTAGATTGGATTTCTGGTAAAATTACTGAATTCATAAGCAAGTTTACTAGCAAACTAGAGAATCTAATAAATAACTTCGCTTTTCTCGATGTTAGTGGCGAACTACCCATAAGTCTTGGTGGGCTAGATCTACTCAGCTTCGGTTACTCGATAGCAATTAAGGCTAATTTTGACATTAATGAGAAAGAATTAGTGAATGATTTCAAGGATATCGTCCTTAAAGGCAAGTACTTGGATCTATTAAACCCAATAGAGACGTTCTGGAAAGTAATTAAGAGAATAACGATAATACCAACATTCGAAGCTGGATTCAAGCTCAAATCAGTGTTTTCTGATGATAATAAATTACTACAGAAGGCTATTGAATCATTAGGTGTCACAATTAACGTTGAGGGAGAAGCTAGATTTAAGCTCCAGTTACTAGCTTTCAAGTCAGGTTCATTCGATCTAAGCGAATTCACGAAACTTCTCGAGTGGTATATGAGATTCAAGTTAGAGACTTCCAGGACATTCACTATATTCGATCTAATAGGTGCCTCAACCCTTGGATCAATAGCTGAGGAAATCGGTTTAGATGGCATCACAGTAACCTTGACTCTTGGATTACAGATAGAGATTAATATAGGTTCGACATCGAGTGATGGAGGGGAGCAGTCTACATTAACAGTCGAGTTAACTATAGCTGGCACACTACATATAGGCTTCGACATCGCGATAGCAGCAGTAACACTAGACTTCACTCTAACGATTACTTTCAGATTCTCGCTAGACATGACTCATTCCGTGTCCTTAACCTTCACTGTGAGTGTATCGTATCTGCTCAAAATACACTTAAAGTTCTTGTTCGTTGGAAAAACATACAAGTTTGGTGGAACAATATACTCGTATACGTTCCCTAAGCCAGGAGAGAAAGAAAGTGATTTCACTGGTGGATTTGATACTGATGGAGACGGATTAAGTGACGATTTCGAAAACAGGAGTTTCGGTTTTGCCCCGAACAGAACTGATACTGATCTCGATGGAATACCCGATAACGTCGAGTTAAATGGATTTGGTACTGATCCACTAGATCCCGATACTGATGGAGATGGATTAACTGACTATGAGGAGCTCTACGAAACTCATACAGATCCATTGAATAGGGACTCCGATAACGATAGATTAAATGACTATGTGGAAGCTAGAGTATACGGTACTAATCCTAATGAAGTAGATACTGATGGAGATGGTCTAGATGATTACTTTGAAGTAAACTATGCTTGGGACATAGAAGCAGTTACAATTAGTATAACTGGAGTACAAATCGGCGGCAAAACTTATTACGATCACACAGATCCCCTTAATCCAGACACAGATGGGGACGGGTTACTAGATGGACAGGAAGGACCAATGGGTGGTTATTATGGAGACGTACTAAAATCATTCGGCGATAACCCAATCATATTTAACTACGGTTACACTCATCCATTAGACAATGACACTGATGATGACTCATACCTACAGATGTATGATGGCAGGATAATGGAACCAAAAACATTCCTAATGTCAATGACAGACAAGGATGAGATAGATGGAATAACAGCTATCTTCATAGAAGACGGTGAACCAGTACTAAAGACTTTCAGAACTAGCCCAGTATGTCCAGACACCGATCAAGACACTGGTTCTGGAGCAGTTATTCTCAATAGTGATAGCTATGAGTTATCCTTAACCCCGCCAACTAATCCATTGAATGGAGATAGTGATGGAGACGGTCTTAAAGATGGAGATGAAGGGGTAACATCACCATTCTCAAATAAAACGGATCCCCTTAATCCAGACACAGATAGCGATGGCTTAGGTGACTTGCAGGAGATACTTATGGGTCTTGATCCAGCTAACCCCGATAGCGATTTCGACATGGTTAGTGACGGAGACGAAGTCCTTAAGTATGGTACTAATCCCAGAATGGCTGACAGTGATTTCGATGGATTAACAGATGGCGAGGAACTATATTACTTCCACTGCAACCCCATGATCAAGGATAGTGATACAGATGGATTAACGGATGGTAAAGAAGTGCTTGTTTACTTCACTAATCCAATGGATGAGGATACAGATAACGATAACTTGACCGATCTTGATGAGGTAATGTACCATCATACAAACCCATTTGAACCAGATAGTGATTACGACGGTATACTTGATGGCGAGGAAGTCTACTTATATAAGACTGATCCATTGAACTGGGATACTGATAATGACTCTATAATCTATCCAAATGAGTACGGTGAAATGACGTGGCCGATGAGTGATGGAATGGAAGTGTTCATCTACGGAACTGATCCACTGAGAACAGATACGGATAACGATGGAATCAGTGATAGCTTGGAATTATACTTAAGTAGCGGTAAGATACCTAATTTCGAACCAATTAACCTAGATCCACTAAACAATGATACTGATGGAGACGGATTAATGGATGGTGTGGAACTAAGGATAAAGAATGTCTCGGATATAGTGTACCCATACGTCTCATACAACCTGTCATATCCACATGGATGCATACCTATAAGCAATGATACTGATGGAGATGGAATAAGTGATTACGACGAAGTGATGATCTATGCAACAATGCCTGATAATAATGACACTGATAACGATAACCTCACGGATTATGAGGAGATATTCGTTTATAACACGAGTCCAATCTTTAATGATACTGATTTCGATAACTTATCAGATTGGCAAGAAATCATTGGCGTAAACTTGACCTTAAACGCAGCTGCTCTATATAAGTTGATAAAGCTTGATCCATCAGACCCAGATACTGATAACGACTTGCTCCCAGATGGTTACGAAGTTCAAGTAGTTCACACAGATCCAACAAATCCCGACTCTGACGGAGACGGGGTACTAGATGGCTATGAGTTCGATACTGATGATGATGGCTTATCGGATGGCGAGGAGTTCTTCATTTATGGTACGCCATACTACGGTGGAGGAGGACCATATAACCCAGATTCAGATAGAGATGGTCTCAGCGATGGTATTGAAGTTCACATTTACGGAACAGATCCCGCTAATCCAGATACAGATGGTGACGGTTTCTCTGATGGAGCTGAGGTCGCTGTTGGTACAGATCCCTTAACTCCAACTAGTTATGCAGAGTACTTAGCTGCTTTAAGACAATTACTAGGAGATAAGCTGATTAAGGTACTATCGCCAGTTGGCAGAATTATAGATAAGTACGAGGACGTGAGAGTAATCAACGGTACGAACGTTGAGTCAATGTGGTTTAGATTCGTGAAGGATGATCAGTACTCAGATAACTACACCATGGTCTATGATAGTGACAACATGCAGTGGGTTTACGATAACATTACTTGGGAGAGAGGAACTTATAGATTAGAAGTATTCGCTAAGTTACCTAATGACGCTGTAATATACACTGTAGTGACGTTTGAGTTCGAACCAGTGCCCCAACCAAATGTCTGGTTGTGGTTGGCTATCGGTATAGCTTCTGGATTTGCTCTAGCATTATTCGTCATAATGATTCTTCCAAAGATACTGGAAGCAAGAAAAGCTAGGAAGAACACGCCTGTTGAAACTCCTATGAATGAGGAGGTTGATGTGAATGAATAAGAAGATAATTGTTTTAGCCATAGCATTCATGTTTTTAGTTGCTCCTATTTATGGGGTATTCGCCTTAAGTTACAATAATACTAGTACCAGTAATCAATTAGTTAATTTCAATAGTGCTAGTGACGTAGCTGATGGCTCTCTCGACAAAAACGTACTTAGTGACTTTCTAAAGAATAATGATTTCAGTACATCAATGATTGAGAGTAATTACACTAGCACTAATTACCCAGAGCACTGGGATTTCATAAAGTACCTAAGCGATAATCCAAACGAATACAAGAAGATTTGGGAGCCTTGGATAACTAAGGCAGCTATACATGCAATAGCTCTCTCTCCAGATAGAACATTCATGGCTGTTGGTGGTGGATACTTGTATGACAATGAAATCCACATCTATAGATGGAATTTCATGACTAATAGATATGATAAAGTATGGGACTCTGGAGATCAAATCATTAAAGGCGATATTTTATCACTAGCTATCGCTGATACGGATAATAACAATCTAATAGAGATAATAGCTGGAAGCGCTGATGGTCACATATATGTTTTCGAACAGAGACATATCTACGATCCAATAACGAACACTGAAAACATGTTTGATCTCGTATGGAAGAGCGATTTCATCGGGCCTGTATGGGCTGTTGGAGTATTTGATGCCGATAATGATTACATGAAGGATATAATAGCTGGTACATGGTACGATAAAGTCTATTTCTTCGAGTACTATAATCACTCTAGATACCCATTTACTCCCGATCACTGGATAGAGTACCGGAAAGTCTGGGATAGCGGTGATTTAATCAATTCCCATGTCACATCACTTGGTTTCGGTGACTTGAACGGTAACGGTTTACCAGATATTCTAGTTGGTCTTCGTGATGGTGGATTAGTCCTTCTAGAGAATAATGGAACAGTAATCGATGTTGGAGGCTACATGTTCCCATTAACCCAGGATAATAGTTATAGGGAGATATGGAGAAATGAAGAGGCGGCCTTTACGCCAATACTAAGGATATCTGTTAACGATACGGATCAGGATGGTATCGATGAGGCTTCAATAGTAGCTGTAACGTTAGGGGCATATATCCTTGACTACAACTGTTATACCGAGGAATTCAACCTAATTAAACTATACTACCCCCCAATGTCCTATGAAGTTGGATTAGGGGTGAAGGGAGAATATCCAATAGATAATTGGGTTGACTGGATGGTCTATGGAAACAACGTGTTTTACTACAATGGAACAGCGAATATGACTGAACCAATAGAGAATTACAAGGAAAGCACTGGTATAGAGTATAATAACACGGCTATGGGTGGACCCGCTGACGGCGAGTTCTCAAGATTCTTAACTAATAGTACAATTAACGCAACAGCTATCTTGGATTTCGGAGTTCAGGAAGAGGCTGTTGGTGATGGAACAAACGCCAGTGATATCTACATAGTGTTTAGGATAGTGAGCGGTTTCGATAACACGGTTTCAAGCGATAAAATTAAGTTCTACGCATCATACGATGGAACTAGATACGTGGAGTTAACTAACTACACCGTTGTTTCGCACTCATATGAGTTCAAGGTTTTCTTCGATATTGATCCGATTCTAGCGAATAATAGTTGGAGACACATAAGGTACCTTAAGATACTCGTTTATAATGGTGGTAAGTACGCTATAGATGCAATATACACTTATTACATAGATAAGCAATTAACTGATGTTGTCACTACCCTAATAACGCCTCTAAAAATAAACTATGGCAATGTCGAGAACTACATTCTCTTCGGCACAATACAGGGCAAGATCATAATCTATTACTATAACTTATCAAAAGGAAAGTACGAGATGATTTACGATTCGTACTACGAGGATAACTTCCTGATGAATACGCACATATGGTACATAATTAAGACTATGACAGACAGGAAATATCCATATTGGATAAAGAGCGCTAGCTATAGCTTGGATTACTACGGTAAAACATTTAACTCGTACGATTTATACGATGTAGATGGCGATGGCGATCTAGACCTAATATTAGGGACGTATAGTAATGGATTAATGTACTATGATAGGTATTCAAACGGGTTCGCAAGAAACACATTTATCGAGAGCTATGTCTTTGGATTAGTAAACAGTACATTATCTGGAAAGAGTTATATAACAGCTAGAATGGGTGACATCTTACCGAAAGATGGTCCAGAACTAATAGTATCCTACTACGACCCAATTGAAGGCTCTTATATGGCATACCTATACTATCTAGATAACCCATTCAACATGTCTTATTCCCCTACGGCATCATACTCTCTCGGGGATATCGAGGTAACGGGTAAACTTAGGCAAGAATTCCTCATCACAAGCTATGGAAAAATGCCTACATTTGATTTCGCTGATGTCGATGGCGATGGTAAAACTGATCTATTGGTATCAAATGGTAAACTATATCTATTGAGATGCATCAGTACTGACCCCTTAAGTTACGTGCTTGATGAATACTACTTCAAGGAGATAAACGATAACTTGCATAGAGCTTTAATAAAAGCTCAATTCGTCGACTTTAATAAAGACGGTGTTTTAGATATCATAGCTAGTTACTTAGGGAAAACGGGTTCGACATACTACGAGAATATAGGTACTAACAGTGATCCTAAGTGGGTGGAGAAGAAACAGTTGTTTGCGAACTCTGTTAGATCAATGAATCCAGTCACTAACTTCGCGTTTAATAACTTCACGCAATCAATAGTGATCTATGATGAATACAATGATAAATTCACGCTTGTGGCATACAATATACATAATACTAACATATATTACTTCAACGGCGAGACGTCGAACATAGATACACTAGCTATAGCAACATATCCGTTATTAATGGAAGTAAACTTTGGACCAATATTCTCAAGCACATATCGGAACTTCGGTTATCATATAATTGATGTCTGGTCAACTCGAGAGGAACTCAGGGGATGGACTCAGGCAGTAGCTCATGCGGACTTAGATGGAGATGGCAAGGGAGAAATCATAATTGGTGACTTCGATAATAACGTGTACGTATTCGAGCATCTAACAAATAATACGTATAAGAGAGCTTACAGAACTAGAGACCTATACTATGAAGTAGAAACAAACCTGAGCCCATATTACTCTGGGGAACTAGGTGGTCTCCAAGGAACATTCAAGAGAAGAGTTTGGGAACATGCAAGGTACATAGCTGCTGATACAGATATTGATGGAGACGGCAAGCTAGAAATGATTGTTGCAACGAAGTACCAGATATTCGTATTCGAGCACGTGAAGTACGAGAACTATGAACTCGCGTACCAATACACATTACTAAATCACTCGCTTTGGACATACGTTTACCTCCTTACGGACGGTATATCTGCATTCGCTTATACTGGAGATATGGATTACAATGGTTATGGAGAGATCATTTTTGCAGCGGGACCCTACTTATTCTTGATCGAGCTATCTTCAAACGGTAAATTCGTAGAGACTTTCAATTCATTATCTCTTAACTCGGCAATTGAGACATCTACATTTGGTGTTTATGGCGGAGTAGCTCCCAGCACCCCAATGTTCTTGCTTCCTGGAAACAGTTTCACCTATATTTATGACTACTACTTCGAGAATGGATTCGAGAACTATGGTTATTTAGAGATAAATGCATTAGCTGTTGCTGATATGGATAATAATGGTCATAAAGAGATATTTATTGGCGGGAGAAACATTAGCAATAACTGCGCTATATGTAAGCATGGTTTCCTGTACTCAATAGAAAATGTTTTCGGGACATATTACTTGAAGTGGGTTGCCCCAGATAATATCACTTGGAGACACGAGATCAACAGTTTAATCATTGATGATCAAGATTATGACGGGTACAAAGAATTAATCGTTGGTGGTTCTAAGGGAATCGATATATTCGAGCACTCAGATTCAAGCTACCTAGTCTACTTAAAGACAATTACTTCGGATCTAAATCACCCCTTCAGGAGAAATAGCGCGATAATAAACGGTAGCGGTTCATTCGATAACTTTGGTATTCAGTCTAACGATATAGTAGTGATGCCAAATGGAAGAATAGTTTCGTTCTTCGTCTCCTACTACTCGGTCTCAGGTCTTCAATCAGAGATATACTATACTTTTAGCGATGATAATGGTACTACATGGAGCCCAATAACATCACTATTCAGCGGGGCTGGTTACGGAACAACTATCTTGTTCGAGAAAGATGTATCAGCCATATGCTATAGTGGTGACGAAATACACTTAGCTTGGTACACGTCCGCTTCAGATGTGACGTCTCAGTACAACATCTACTACGCAAAGATAAACGGAACAGACTTCTCCATAATTAGTGGGCCGATTCTAGTAGTTTCAGATGATACAGACTCATTAAGAGGTATCAGAATATGGAGGTACCCTGTTGGTTCTATATTCAGTTATTATTACGATGTGGGTATAAGCTACTACAACCTAAGTGATTACAACATGTATTTCTATCTCTACAAGCACACATCGTTCCCGAGCTTGAATTACTGGACACCACATCCAGATACACCAAAGATCTATTACAGAATCCATGACATATTCTACATTATGTACATGTACGATATTACTTACGCGGGCGACAATAACTGGGTAATGGTATTCACTGGGTTAAACTTGAATAAGACTGCTACTGGATACGACATATTCGCAACTACAGCGAACTCAACCTTTAACTGGAACAGACCAGTAGAGGTTTTCAGCTCAATAAACTTCGATGGGTATCCAGTTATTGAGTATTACGAGGCTACTGATACACTCGTAGCGATGTTCATGGCTGGAACAAGCGCATATAAATACGATGTGTACGCTACCTCGTCAATGGATAATGGAGTTACCTGGACTAAGGCTAGAGAGGTATATAAGTGGCATCCAGGAGTAGTAGAGATCTGCAATGTTACCCTGAGATATTACTGGAGAACCAGAACGGGCGCGTTATACGAGATATCTAAGCATGAAACATCAGTTCTCGCGATGAGCGTTAATTCAAAGGGAGAATTCGCATTCTCGTATGCCGTCTGGATAAGATACTATGTAGGAGACAAATGGGACGATGTTTACGATATCGTCGCGGGTTACAGAGATAACGTTGATTGGGCTAACACCCTATTGGGCAATGTTAGGGTCTTAGCGGTAGGGGATACTGATAAAGATAATAGAAGAGAAATAGTATCTAATTACTACGAGGATGGCTTTACTGTCTTCGAGATAACTAGTAGTAAACCTGGGTATAGGAAATACAACCAGACATTCATCTACGAGCACCTAAATAACACTGTCTTCGATATCTCCATAGGTGATAGCAATGGTAATAATTGGCCAGAAATAGTTGTTGCAACAGATTTCGGTAACGTGTATTCCTTTGAGTTTAAGTACAGTAATTGGATTGCGACATCGATCACCATTCCTAAACTGGTTAGCGCTGAGACAACAATAACAGGATCATTAAGCATAACGGACTTCACTTCAGCTAACTTCGATTCAGATGATTCACTAGAATACTTCTTTGTGCATGATGGGAGTCAAATCTCAATCTATGATCTAGATACACAATCACTTCAAACCATCAATACAGTTAATGTGATTACGTGTTCCCTAGTGGCTGATATTAATAGAGATAATTTATCAGAGATAATCGTATCTCTGGATAATGGAACAATAATGATTTTCAATGGGCTTCTGCACGTAATAAACAAGACTAGTTACTTTGCTGGAAATCTATATATTAGAAGGGATTACTTAGTTGCAGCTAATGATTCAGCTTATGTAGTCATTTACAAAGTAAGTACATTAAGCGTTATCT
>Ga0190308_1000527_pt1 | contig 12136 bp, 10 predicted proteins | sample 48700756_MG_FD_165050 | JGI IMG/M metagenome (GOLD analysis project Ga0190308, IMG submission 165050) | Hydrothermal vent sediment bacterial communities from Southern Trench, Guaymas Basin, Mexico - 4870-07-5-6_MG | ecosystem: Environmental > Aquatic > Marine > Hydrothermal vents > Sediment ...
GATTTTACTCCGATAAATTCCATGTGTTTTATAAGAAGCCTAATTCTATAAGGAGGAGATAAAGAGTAAATAAGGCTTTTTAAGAAAAAAAGGAAAATTCCACCACAATCACTAAGAATTTTAAGAAAACCCCTTCCTAAAAGAAAAAAAGGATTCATTCTAAAACAGCTCCCTTAGCTCCGGACTGAACCAAATTAGAATATTTTTTTAATATTCCTTTTAATTTTCTTTTAGGAGGTTTCCAATTTTTTTTTCTCTTTTCAAGTTCTTCTTGAGAAACTTTCAACTCAAGTTTTCTCTGAGGAATGTCTATTTCTATAATATCTCCATCTTTTACAAATGCAATCGGACCTCCTTCTGCTGCTTCTGGAGAAACATGTCCAATACAGGCACCTTGCGTTCCACCACTAAATCTTCCATCAGTTATAAGGGCAACTGAATCACCTAATCCCATTCCTATAATTGCAGAAGTAGGAGATAGCATTTCTCTCATTCCAGGTCCACCTTTTGGACCTTCATATCTTATAATTACTACATCACCTGGTTTTATTTTCCTCTTCAAAATAGCTTCATAAGCCTCCTCTTCAGAATTAAAAACTTTTGCTGGTCCAGTATGCTTCAGCATCTTTGGAACTATAGCACTTGTTTTTACAACTGCTCCATCAGGTGCCAAAGTTCCATAAAGAATTGCTATCCCACCTTCTTTATAATAGGGATCTTCAACTGGTCTTATTACATTATGATCAAGAACCTCTACTCCTTCAAGATTTTCTTTTAAAGTCTTTCCTGTAACGGTTTTTACATCAAGATGTATTATTCCCAGTTTAGATAATTCTTTCATCACTGCTGGTATTCCACCTGCAAAATGGAGATCAACAACTCCATATTCTCCTGCAGGAATAAGTTTTGCAAGAACAGGAGTTTTTCTGGAAATTTCATCAAAAGTTTTTAAATTAATATCAATTTCTGCCTCCTTAGCAATTGCCATGAGATGAAGAACTGTATTTGTAGAACAACCCAAAGCCATATCAACAGCTATAGCATTTTCAAAAGATTTTTTAGTAATTAATTTTTTAGGAGTTAAATTTTTCTTAACAAGCTCCATCACCTTTTTACCGGTTTCCTTAGCAAGTCTTATTCTATCAGCAAATACAGCTGGGATTGTGCCGTTTCCAGGAAGAGCAAGACCTATAGCTTCGGAAAGACAATTCATGGAATTTGCTGTAAACATACCTGAACAAGAACCACAGGTTGGACAAGCACAGGCTTCAAGCTCTTGCAATTCTTCTTCAGTCATTTCTTTAGCTTTAACTTTTCCAATTCCTTCAAAAACTGAAATAAGATTTACCCTTTTTCCTTTATAATTCCCTACCAACATAGGACCACCAGCTATAATTATAGAAGGAATATTAATTCTAAACATAGCCATTAACATTCCAGGAGTAATTTTGTCACAACTTGTTACTAAAACCAATCCATCAAAAGCATTAGCCATAGTCATTATTTCTATAGAATCTGCAATAATTTCTCTACTGGGTAAAGAATACTTCATCCCTTCATGATTCATAGCAATACCATCACACATACCTATAACACCAAACTCTACAGGAACCCCACCTTTTTCCCTAACCCCTGCTTTCACCGCTTCTACAATTTGTCTTAAATGAATATGTCCAGGAACTATTTCATTAAAAGAATTAGCAATACCTATTAATGGTTTTTTTAACTCTTCATCTGTAAAACCAAGAGCTTTAAATAAAGATCTATGTGGTGCTCTTTCCAATCCTTTTTTAACTTTATCACTTCTCATAACTATCTCCTAACTTCTTATTTTATAAATATTCCATTTTAAATAAAATAACCTTGCTGTCAAGAAAAATTGTATTAAATTTAAAAAAATCAAAATTTTAATAAAGAGGTTTTCAAATGCTTAAAGATTCTGTTGAAAAAGCTTTATCAAAAATTAGACCTTATTTACAAGCAGATGGTGGAGATGTGGAACTTGTAGAAGTTACTGAAGAAGGAGTAGTAAAAGTAAAATTAAAAGGTGCATGTGGGTCATGTCCTATGGCTCAAATGACTTTAAAACTGGGAATAGAAAGATATCTTAAAAGAGAAGTTCCAGAAGTAACTGAAGTAATAGCTGTTTAATAAAAAAATATTAAATTTGAGGTGATAAAAGATGGCAAGAATTACAGTAGAAGATTGTCTTAAAAAAATACCAAGTAGATTTAAATTAATTTATTTAGCTATTGAACGAGTAAAACAATTAAAGGATGGAGCTCAACCCTTAATAGAATGTAGCAATAAAGAAATAGTTACTGCTTTAAGAGAAATTGCTGCAGGATTAGTTACTTTAGAAAATATTAAAGAATTAGATAAAAAAGAAAAGGTTGTTTCTCCTTATGAAATATCCGAAATTTTAAAACAAAAAAGTTTAAATAAATAATGTAATTTAATAATATGACCTATAAAGATTATTACGCTATTCTTGGAATTCCCCGAGATGCAACTCAAGAAGAAATAAAACGTGCTTATAGAAGACTTGCACTCAAATATCATCCAGATAGAAACCCAGGAAATAAAGAAGCTGAGGAAAAATTTAAAGAAATATCTGAAGCTTATGAAGTTCTTTCTGATCCAGAAAAAAGAGCAATTTATGATGCTTATGGATATTCAGGACTAAAATCTTCAGGTTATAAAGGATTTGAAGATATTTCTGATATCTTTAAAACTTTTTCTGATATTTTCGAGGAATTTTTTGGTTTTTCCTTTGAAGAAAAAACACAAACCAAACCCAGAGATGGAGCAGATCTTTCTTATGAGGTAGTCTTAGATTTTGAAGATTTATTCCAAGAAAAAAGAATAAAATTAGAAATTGAAAAGTTTGAAATTTGTGATGTCTGTAAAGGCACAGGTTATGACCCCCAAAAAGGTGTTAAAATTTGTGATGTATGTAATGGTAAAGGAAGGGTTACTTATACTGAAGGATTTTTTAGAATAAGTTATACCTGCCCAGACTGTAAAGGAAGGGGAACTATTTATGTAGAAAAATGTTCAAAATGTAAAGGTTCTGGTAAGATTTGGAGAAAAAAGGAGTTAGAAGTAATTATCCCTGCTGGTATTGAAGATGGAAGTATTTTAAGAATACCAAAAGAAGGAGAACCAGGACTTTTTGGAGGTAAACCTGGTGATCTATTTTTAAGGGTAAAAGTAAAACCACATCGCTATTTTTATCGAGAAAAAAATAATGTAATAGGACAATTAAAAATCAATTTTATATCTGCTATTTTGGGAGATAAAGTTAAAATTCCTTATTTTGGAGAGGAATTAGAAATAAATATACCTGCTGGTATTCAACCAGGAGAAGAAATTGTTATTGAAGGAAAAGGACTGCCTGATATAAAAACAGGTAAAAAGGGAAATCTAATTCTCAAAGTTCAAGTAGAAATACCTAAAAAAATAAGTAAAGAAGGGGAAAAATTATTAAAAAAATTTGCTGAGATAGAAGGAATTAAAAATTTTGTAAATGAATTAAGTATAAATCAAAAAGATTCAAAAAAGAAAAAAGAAAGATTTTGGGAAAAATTTATATTTGGAAATAAATAAATTTTAAATATGTCTTTATTTTCACATCTTACAGAAAAAGGCAAAATTTATATGGTAGATATAAATCAGAAGGCTTTTACTAAAAGAGAAGCTATTGCAAAGGCAGAAGTAATTTTTCCAGAGGAAATATATTCTAAAATAATTTCTCAGGATATACCAAAAGGTGATTTTTTAACCTGTGCCAAAATAGCAGGAATACTTGCAGCTAAAAAAACTTCAGAACTTATACCACTTTGTCATCCTCTACCTATATCCAAAATAGATATAGATTTTAATTTTTTTCCAGAGAGATTTGCTATAGAAGTTACTGGAAAAGTTAAAACTATAGCACAAACAGGAGTAGAAATGGAGGCACTTACAGCTGTTTCAGTAGCGGCTTTAACTATTTATGATATGTGTAAAGCTTTACATAAGGGTATAAAAATAACAAATATTCGTCTTATTTATAAAACAGGTGGTAAAAGCGGTGAGATTATTTTAGAAAATGATTAAGGAGGAGGTTTATGAAAAAAGAAAAACTTGAATTTTTTAAAAAACTCCTTTTAAAAAGAAAAGAAGAAATTTTAAAAGAGGTTTTAGAAACTAAGAAAGGATTAACAGAAAAAGGAGAACCTTTGCCTGATGCTTTGGACCAAGCAACTCGGGAGAGTGATCTTGCTTTTGAACTAAGATTAAGAGATAGAGAACAAAAGCTTTTAAAAAAAATAGAAAAAGCTTTAAAAAAAATAGAAAATGGAACATACGGAATATGTGAGGTCTGTGGATCTGAAATAGATGAAAAAAGACTTATGGCTCGTCCAGAAGCTACCCTCTGCATAGATTGTAAAAGAGCTCAGGAGCGGATTGAAAAAATCAAAGGCGAATGAAATTCATTGAAATTCTAAAAGTCTCACAAAATAATCTTAAAGGTTTTGATCTTAAATTACCTTTTTATAAGCTTATTGTAGTTACTGGAGTTTCTGGAGCAGGTAAATCAAGTTTAGTTTTTGATACCCTCTATGCTGAAGGACAAAGAAGATATTTAGAAACCTTTTCTTCTTATGTAAGACAATATTTTGAAAAACTTCCTAAACCAAAAACAGAAGCTATAAATAATATTCCACCTGCTCTTGCTTTTCCTCAAGGAAATTATATCAAAACTTCTCGCTCGACAGTTGCAACTTTAACAGAAATCAGTCATTTTACCAAAATGCTTTATTATAAAGCTGGTATTCCAAAATGTCCCAGATGTAATCAGTATATTTATGTAAAAGATCCTCACTCTATTGCAAAAGAAATTATTCAAAAATTTAAAAATATTCCTATTTATCTACTTGCACCCCAAAAAGTCAAATCTAATTTCGATTATCTTAAAATGGGACTTCTTTCTGCAGGATTTAGTAGAATTTTTTGGAATGGTAAAGTTTGTGAACTTGACGAAATAGATGAATTACCTTCTATAGAAGAAGTAGAAATAGTTATTTATAGGCTTAAACCTACTGAAGAAGATTTTCCAGAAATTGTCTCTGCTATAGAACAAGCTTTTAAAATTTCTGAACAATTGAAAGTAAGAACTTTATATGGAGAAGAAATCTATTATAATCAAGCTTTAGTCTGTCCATCTTGTGGATTTAAGGTCCCTCCTAAAAATCCTAACTTATTTTCATTTAACACCTCACAGGGTGCTTGCCCTGAATGTAAAGGATTTGGTAATCTTTTAGTGGTAGATTTTAAATCCTTAGTAAAACATCCTGAAAAATCAATAAAATCTGGAGCAATTCCTCTTCTCGATTATCCTTTTATGTTAGAGGTAAAAATTGATCTTATGGATTTTTTAAAAAACTATAAAATAGATCCAAATTTACCCTTCAACAAACTTCCTGAAGAAATTAAACAAAAAATCTTTTGGGGAGAAGGAGAATGGTATGGATTAAAGGAAGTTATAGATTGGCTTGAAAGTAAAAAATACAAGCAACATGTAAGAATACTTTTATCTAAACTCAGAAGAGAAATAACTTGTCCTGTATGCAAAGGAACCCGTTTTAATCCTCAAGCACTTCTTTTTTATATTCAAGATTTAAATATAGGAGATTTTTATGCTTTAGAAATAACTCAGGCTAAAAAATTTATAATAGAATTTCTTTCCAAAAATCAGCTCCCAGCTGAAGAAAGGCTTGCAAAAGAGATCTTAAAAAGACTTTCTTATTTAGAAGAGGTGGGACTTTCTTATCTTACTTTAAATAGAGCAAGTAAAACCCTTTCTGGGGGAGAAGCAAGTAGATGTCTTTTAACAAGAGCTCTATCATCTAATTTAGTAGAAACTCTTTATCTTATTGATGAACCTACAACAGGACTTCATCCTACTGATACTCAAAAAGTTCTTAAATTTATGGAAAACCTGGTTGCTCAAAATAATACCGTAGTTGTAGTGGAACATGATCCAGAAATTATTACTCAAGCTGATTTTTTAATAGATTTGGGACCAGAAGGTGGAGAAAATGGTGGATATCTTCTTTATGCTGGAAATCCAAAAAAAATTTTTGAAAAATCAACTCCTACTGCCTTTGCCCTTAAATCTATAAGCTCTCCTCATAAACCTATATCTTTTCCTTCTGAATCCTATCATAAAAAACTAAGGATAATAAAAGCTAAAAAACACAATTTAAAAAATATAACTTTTTCTATTCCTATAAATACCATTACTTCTATAGTAGGAGTCTCTGGATCAGGAAAATCAACTCTTCTTGAAGAAATAATTTATAAAGGTATTACAGCTTATAAACAAGGAATAAATTTTGATTTCTGTGAGTTTATTGAAGGTTTTGAAAATTTTTCTCAAGTGCTTTTCATTACTCAAGAGCCTTTAGCACGTTCTCCAAGAAGTATAGTTGCTACTTACATAGGGGTTCTTCCTTATATTAGAAAACTTCTTGCCAGCACACCTTTAGCTAAAAAATACGGATATACCGAAACCTTTTTCTCATTTAATTCCGAACTTGCACAATGTCCAGAATGTAAAGGATTAGGTTTTAAGATTGTAGAAATGCAATTTCTTTCAGATCTTGTTCTTCCTTGTGAAGTTTGTAAAGGTAAAAGATTTAGAGATGAAGTTCTTGAAATAAAATGGAAAGATAAAAATATTGCAGAAATATTGGAACTTACAGTTGATTCTGCTATTGAATTTTTTAAAAACCATCCTCTTATAAGAAAACCTTTAGAAATTTTACAAAAGCTCGGTCTTAGCTATTTGAAATTAGGACAACCTCTTTCAACACTCTCTGGAGGAGAGGCACAAAGATTAAAAATTGCTGAAATTTTATCTCAAATAAAAAATGAAAGCGCACTTGTTCTTCTTGATGAACCCACAGTAGGTCTTCATATAAAAGATATAGAAAAACTTATTTCATCTTTAAAATTCCTCAAAGAACAGGGACATACTATTGTAATAGTAGAACATAACCCAGAAATAATTTTATCTTCAGACTGGATAATTGAGCTTGGACCTGAAGGAGGAGAAAAAGGAGGTTATCTATTATTTGAAGGACCTATAAATGAATTTTTAAATCTTAAAAATCAAAAAAGTCCTACTGCTTATTATTTAAAAGAGTATTTAAAAGGTCTTAAACTTAAAGAGAAAGCAAAAAAAGAAAGAGAATATCAATATGAAACTAATTGTATAAAATTGAGAGGCATAAGGCACCATAATTTAAAAAACATAGATGTAGATTTGCCAAGAGAAAAATTTATTGTAATAACTGGAGTATCTGGTTCTGGAAAATCAACTTTGGCATTTGATGTAATATTTAATGAAGGACAAAGAAGATTTTTAGAAACCTTACCTGCTTATTTAAGACAGTTTTTAAAACTTCATGAAGAAATAGATTATGATCTTATTTCTGGAATTCCTCCTACAGTGGCTTTAGAACAAAGATCCGGAGAACTTTCCCCTCGTTCTACAGTTGGAACTCTTACTGAAATACTTCCATATTTAAGACTTCTTTATTCTAAGATAAGCAAAACCTATTGCCCTGAATGTAATACTGAATTGAAACCCCATTCTGAAAAAGAACTTCTTAAATTAGCTTTAGAAATCTTTAAAGAAGAAAAAATTGAAAAAAACGAGATTACTTTTCTTGCACCAATAATAAAACATCGCAAAGGGATTTATAGAAACCTTTTTGAAAAGCTTTTAAATTCTGGATATCATGAAGTAAGAATCGATTCAATCTTTTATAAAATGCCACCTATACCTTCTTTATCAAGATATAAGGAACACACCATTGAGATTGTGATTGGAAAAACAAATTTTGAAAAATTAAAAGTTTTTGAAGAACTTTTTTTGAAAACCTTAAAAGAAGGAAATGGAGAGGCTTTACTTTTGGTAAATTCTAAGGAGTTACTTTTTAGCAAAAAAAGAGCCTGTATAAGGTGTGGAATCAGTCTCCCTGAGCCTGACCCTCTTTTATTTGCTTTTAATTCAAAAATAGGAGCTTGTTCTTATTGTCAGGGACTTGGAAGAGTAGAAAATGAAATATGTCCTTTATGTAAAGGAAGTAGGTATAAAAAAGAAGTATTTTATTATAAAATAAATGGACTTTCCCTTCCTGAGCTTTGCGAGTTAAGTATTGAAAATGTAAAAAAATTTTTAGAGAGTCTTAAACTTGAAGGAAAAGAAAAAATCTTAGCTGAAGGACTCATTTCTGAAATTATATCAAGGCTTAATTGTCTAATTCAGCTTGGTGTAGGTTATTTAACTCTTGGAAGATCAGCAGATACTTTATCTTCTGGAGAAGCTAAAAGAGTAAGAATATCAGCTGAAATAGGGAGTAATCTTACAGGGGTTGCTTATATCTTAGATGAGCCTACTATTGGTCTTCATCCTAAGGATAATGCTAAATTAATAAAAGTTTTAAAATCTTTAAGAAATAAAGGAAATACTGTAATAGTAGTTGAACATGATGAAGATACTATTCTTTCCGCTGATTATATTGTAGATCTTGGTCCAGGTGGTGGTAAAAAAGGAGGAAAAGTTGTTTTTGTAGGTCCTCCTTTTGAACTTTTAAAAAATGAAATTTCAGAAACTGCAAAAGCTCTTAAAAATAAAAATAGAAAAAAATTAAAAAGTCTTAAAAGAATCCCTTCTGAATTTATTACTTTAAAAGAAGTTAATTTTAGGAATCTTAAAAATATAACTGTATCTATCCCTTTAAAAGCTCTTACAGTAATAGTAGGAGTTTCTGGTTCTGGAAAATCAACTCTTATATGTGATGTGCTTTATGAAAATCTTAAAAATCTTTTAAGTAGTAAATCATCAAATATTGAATTATGGGGAGTAAAAAAAATAGAAGGTTTTAAAAATATAAAAAGGGTTTATTTAGTGGATCATTCTCCAATTGGTAATACTCCAAGATCTACACCTGCAACTTATATAAATGTTTTTACTAATATTAGAGAAGTTTTTGCTGAAACTTCTTTAGCAAGAGAGAGAGGATACAAAGAAGGACGTTTTTCTTTTAATACCCGGGAAGGACAATGCTCTCATTGTAAAGGACAAGGATCTATTAAGGTTGAAATAAAATTTCTACCAGAGGTATATCAAATATGTGAGTATTGTAATGGAAAAAGATATAATCCAGAAACTCTTGAAATTTATTTTAAAGGAAAAAATATTTCTGATGTTTTAAATATGAACTTTTCTGAGGCTAAAGAATTTTTCAAACACTTTCCTTCTATTTATCAAAAATTAGATACTGTATGCAAAATAGGACTTGATTATTTAACTCTTGGTCAACCAAGTCCTTCTCTTTCAGGAGGGGAGGCTCAAAGAATAAAACTTGCTAAGGAATTTGTTAAATCTTCAAAATTAGGAACTCTTTTTATTTTGGATGAACCTACTACCGGACTTCATATAAATGATGTGGAAAAATTGATTAGTGTTTTACAAGGATTGATAGATAAAGGACATACTGTAGTTGTAATCGAGCACAATTTAGAACTTATTAAATGGGCAGATTGGATAATTGAGCTTGGACCTGAAGGAGGAGAAAAAGGAGGTTATCTATTATTTGAAGGACCCATAAATGAATTTTTAAAAGTAAATACTCCAACTTCTGAAATTTTCAAAAAATATCTCACTTCTTAGATTTCTCTTTGCGTTTTAAATTTTTATGGTATAGTATTTTTAAAGCTTTTATGTGAGGAATTAATTTTATGAAAGTCAAAAACTGGATGGTTACAGAAGTAATTACAGCTTCTCCAGAAAATACTGTAGAGGATGCTATACAATTAATGAGACGTTTTTCCATAAGGCATTTACCTGTTATAGAAAATGGAAAATTGGTAGGACTTGTGACTGAAAGTAATTTAAGGGCTTATCTTTCTTCTGGAAAATTACAATTTCCTCTAAAAGAGATCATGATTTTAAATCCTATTACTGTAGATCCTGAAACTTCAATTGATGAAGCAGCAAAAATTATATATAAATATAAAATTGGAGGACTCCCTGTTGTTACTCAAGATAAATTAATAGGAATTATTACTATTACAGATATTTTAGAAGCCTTTATTGAACTAATGGGACTTCTTAAATCTTCTTCTCGTTTAGATGTAATTCCTAAAAAAGATAATTTAGATGAAGTGCTTGATATAATAAGAAAAGGAGGAGGAAAAATTATTTCTATTGGAATGGATGTTAATTTAGATGGAGAAAAAGTATACTTTATAAGGCTTGAAAAGATAGCTCTTGATAAAATAGCTTCAGATTTAGAAGCTTTTGGTCATAAAGTAATTTCTTTAATGGAATAAAAAGAGATTAAAAATGAAAAGCGAGTTTAAGGTAAAAAGAACAATAGAAGAGATAAATAAAAAAATTGAAAAAGGAGATGTTGTAGTATTGACAGCTGAAGAGTTTTCAAAACTTGTAAAAGAAATTGGACCTACACAAGCAGCTAAAGAGGTTGATGTAGTTACAACTGGAACTTTTTCTCCTATGTGTTCTTCAGGTGCTTTTATTAATTTTGGTCACCCTATTCCTACTATCAAAGCTTATAAAGTTTGGTTAAATGATGTTCCTGCTTATGGAGGGCTTGCTGCTGTAGATTTTTATATAGGTGCAACTGAACCAAGAGAAGATGACCCCCTTAATAAAGTTTTTCCAGGACAATTTCTTTATGGAGGAGGACATGTAATACATGATTTAGTAGCTGGAAAAAAAATTCATCTAAAAGCTTTAGGATATGGAACACATTGTTATCCAAGAAGAACTTATGAAACAGAAATAACTATTCATGATTTAGTAAATGCAGTATTATGTAATCCCAGAAATTCTTCTCAAAATTACTATTGTGCTATAAATCTTTCTGACAAAATTCTTTATACATATATGGGGGTATTGAAACCTAATCTTGGCAATGCTAATTATGCTACCGCAGGTTGTCTTTCTCCTTTACTTAAAGATCCTTATTTAAGAACTATAGGAATAGGAACAAGAATTTTTCTTGGAGGAGCTAAAGGTTATGTAATCTGGTGTGGAACTCAGCATAGGATGGATGTAAAAAGAACTCCTAAAGGTGCTCCGATTCAACCTGGAGCAACTCTTATGGTTATAGGTAATTTAAAAGAAATGAGCCCTAAATGGCTTGTTGGAACAAGTCATTTAGGATATGGTTGTTCCTTAGCTGTAGGATTGGGAATTCCTATACCTATTTTAAATGAACAGGTAGCAGAATGGGCAGGACTTTCTGATGAAGATCTTTTTACTCAAATAGTAGATTATTCCTATGATTATCCTAATGGAATAAAACGTAATTATGGTATTGTAAGCTATGCAGAACTAAAAAGTGGAAAAATAAACATCCTTGGTAAAGAAGTATCTACTTACCCTGTTTCCAGTCTTTCAAGAGCAAGAGAGATTGCAGAAATTATTAAAAATTGGATAAAAAATGGAGAAATGTTTTTAACTGAACCTGTAGCAAATTTACCTGGCACGTATCTTTTTCCTATGAGATAAATTTAAAAGGTAAGATAAAATGGAAACTTTTTTGATTGTCTTTCAAATAGTTTTAGCTATTTTAATTATTCTTATAGTTTTAATAAATGTAACTAAAGGTTCTGAATACGGAGCAGTTTTTAGAGGGGCAGAAGCTATTTTTGGAGGAGCAGGACCTACTAATTTTTTAAACAAAGTTACTATGATTTTAGTCCTCCTTTTTTTTCTTAATTCTATCCTTCTTACCAAAATTTTTACTGAAAAACACAAACCTTCTATCTTAAAAACTAATATTCCTGCCTCTTCAGCTCCTAAGGAAACTTTACCTCCTGTCTCTTCTCCTTCTATTCCAGTTCCTCCTAAAGAACCTCTTTCAATTCCTGAGAATACCACTCAAAAATAATTCAGAATGAAAAACTTAGTTATTTTTGGAGCTACAGGATCTATAGGAAATTCAACAATAGAATTTGTAAAGAGTTGTCCTGATAAATTTAAAATTATAGGACTTTCAGCCAGATCAAGAATTAAAGAGCTTAAACAACTTTCTGAAACTTTTAAAGT
>Ga0190308_1000528_pt1 | contig 12120 bp, 22 predicted proteins | sample 48700756_MG_FD_165050 | JGI IMG/M metagenome (GOLD analysis project Ga0190308, IMG submission 165050) | Hydrothermal vent sediment bacterial communities from Southern Trench, Guaymas Basin, Mexico - 4870-07-5-6_MG | ecosystem: Environmental > Aquatic > Marine > Hydrothermal vents > Sediment ...
GGTTATATGGGTGCTAGAGCATATATAATAGTGGAAACCCAGCCCAACGTTTTTACTGCGGTTTATGGACACTGGACGGCCAACCGAATATATGAAATGGCTGAAAAAGGGATTAGTCAATCGGAGATTTACAACAAAATATATGAATTGTGGAAAAATAATTATAAAATAGAAAAGGATAAAAGTGATTCATTAATTTTTAAGTTGAATATTAAGGATTTATACGAATTTGTTGATTTTAGCAATATACCTATAGAAATATATGCTGTTCTGATGCAGAATAAAAGGGTTGAAATATTCCTAACTTTGATCAGAAATTATTTGAATGGTGCAATAAGGATAAATAAATTTGATACACCATTTACATTAAGATATGCGTTAATGGAACGTGATAGTGTTGAGTCTATAATAAGTTTTGCCGAGTTCCTTAAAATGGATAAAAAACTACTTAAAAAAAGGTTACTTGAATACTGGCTTAAAAATAAGTTTTTCTTTTCTGGAGAATTGATAATAGCTAAAAATCTGGCTGAAGCAATAACTACTTATCAGGCTTTGCCACTAAGATCCATCAAGGGAATAATATATTATTAAAATAATTTTCTTTTTTCTTTACCATTAAATATTTATATTAGTTATATCATTTATATTTATGATATTGTTAATAAAAACTGGGTGGAAAAATGGAAGAAAAAATATTTGTTCTCGAAGTTGGGCGTCCCATAAGGGACGCCGTAGAACGACAATTCGGGCGTATAGACGATTATGTAAGTGTTCCAAGGGCTATTAGCGAATTAGAGATCCCAGAAATAGTTGCCCAGGCTTATCATAAAATTATGAAACTCGGACAAGGGGGGAATGTTGTAAAAATCGTACTTTCAGGTCCCCTTGCCTTGAGTTTCCAATTAGGTCAGGCTATAGGACTTGGTCATATAAAGGTTATAGTATACCAATATTCTAGCGGGGTTTATGCTAGGGTTGGACCACTAACCCGTGAACATTTATTTAAGGGTGGAAAAAATGCCTAAGCCACCAAAATCTGGATGGAAAAGACTTAAGAGTTGGGAGGAAGGCTTTGAGGTTTTGCCTGCTCTCCCGTACGGCGAGGTGTTGGCTTATAAGCCAACACCTAAGGGTTGCTGGATCCGATACATCCCCGAGGGTTCAGTAAACGTAATTGAAAAGTGGTTTCACAAATAAAATATTTTTATTTTTTTCTTTTGTTGTTTTGTGGGTATAAAACAACATTTTCGGCAACTGCCTATTAGTAAAATATTTATATTACTTATACCAATAATATAATTGATAAAAACTTAAAAAGGTTGAAAAAATGGGTTATGGAGATATTGTTAAGACGGTAGTTAGTATTAATGAAGAAACAATACCAATAAAAATTGACGATAGTAATTTGCCTCAAGCAAATCCAAAGTGTACTCGTAGAGAAAAAGTTGTTTATACTGGGCTTTTGGTAAAAGAATTTCGTTCAGGAAATTACTTAATTGCCAAAAAAAATATTATGAGTGGTATTGCACCTATAGGCGCAATAGTATATTATCACTACCGTACAGGATCGTGGAAAAATGCTTATTTACTGGTGGATATGTGGTTTAAAGTAGCCCCCGTTGGAGAGAAGAAAATTAAGATTAACGATGATGGTGATACAATTGTTGTTAAAAATCTTATACCGTTATCGGATCTTTCTGACGATCAAATTGCTGAAGCAAAGGCAGATATCGTAAATAACGGCTGGAAACCAAGTGACTATGATCCAGTAGATAAACTATATTATTATTGGGTTAAACAAAAAGAAAGAAAACCTATAAAGGTTTTCACTTTTAACATTTTCTCAATTGATGACATCGATAAAGCGATCCAACAACTACAACAATTCAAAAAAGAATTAGCTAAAGCAAGGGTTAAAACCGTTGTTAAATCCCTTTAATTTTTCTTTTCTTTACCTTTTTTATTCTTTCTTTTTCGGCAGTTGCCTAATAGTTAAATATTTATATTAGTTATACCATTTATATTTATGATATTGTTAATAAAAAATTGGTGAAAATATGGGAAAATCTAGTTGGCTGGAAGAATTAGCCATCAAGCGTAACAGTAACGTCAGTAATGTATTCTTATTAGAAACATTTGATCCCAAACGTATACAACAGTTAAAAGAAATTCTGAGAAATCGAGAGATTGAACAGTTGTTCAAGCAAGGATATGAGCGTTATCTTTTCTTTAACGTGCAGTCACAAGTGATATGGGATCTCGAACAAAACCAACAGATCCAGCCAGATCCTATGCAACCGTTATCACAACAATTATATTCTTTTCTTTCTTCCCAAAACACTATTCTTCTTATAAGTTATGTCTTTGAAAGCCGACATGCTCAATCCCTCACCGATTTTCTCGCACTATGTTCACATAGTGAAGAACTATATGATCATAAGAGTACTGTTATAGTTTTTTGTAGTAGTATTTCTTTGTTCTCTACACCATTATTGAGGTTAGTCTACAGTATCAGTATTCCCCCCTCTACATGGGAGGAAAGAAAACAATTATTAGAAAAGATTGCTAACGAGTTGAGTGACGTATTTAAATCTCAGTTTAATCAGAATCTTAATATTCCAATTACTGATGATCTAATTAATGCAAGTAGTGGTTTAACGTTACATGATGTAGAAACTGCAAGTTTAGAGTCTTTCTATGAATCCAGAAAATTTAGCGTTACAAAGTACACTGAATATAAAATAAAAATACTGAAAGAATTTGGCATCAACTTTATTTCACCTAAAAGAGGTTTCGAGAGTGTCGGTGGATACCAGTATCTCAAAGACTATGTAACTAAAAGAGTTATAAAGGTACTTAGAAATCCCGATATTGCAAAGAAGTATGGTTTACCAGTTCCTCGTGGCATTTTACTCTATGGACCACCTGGAACTGGTAAATCATGGTTTTCAAAGGCCTTAAGCAAAGAGATAGGATTGCCTATGGTCTCCATCTCACCCGCAGATTTTCTGCGTGGTATTGTGGGTGAGACGGAGACAAGGGTTAGGCAAATTACTCAACTTATAGAATCACTTTCTCCAGTACTTGTCTTTATAGATGAATTTGACCAGCTAACTCTTTCAAGGACTTCAGTAATGATGACTGATAGCGGTGTTACAAGGCGTATGCAAAATATGTTGCTGGAGTGGATGGGTAGAGAGGATCGCAAAAGCTTTATAGTTGGTGCCACAAACTTTGTGACACAAATCGATTCAGCATTTCTACGGGCTGGTAGATTGGATGAAATTATCCCAGTATTGCCTCCAGATGCAACAGCAAGAAAAGAAATTCTGAAGGTGCATACATCGGTTATCCGTAAAGTACCTTTAGGTGATGTTGATTTTGATGAAATTGTATCAAAAACATATCTATGGACTGGTGCAGAACTAGAAAAACTGGTTTTAGAGGCCTCAGCCATAGCTATGGATGAAAATGCCGAAAAAGTATCTCAAAACCACTTTGAAGAAGCATTAAAATCAATTGAAGTAAATATCCAAGAAAGAGAAAGAAATCTGAGGAGAATGATAAGCGAATTAAAGAAATTAGAAAATGTAAATAAGCGTTTTCTACGATTAGCTTTGGCTTTCTGGATACAGTCAGAAGAAAAGGTTACAAAATCTTCAAGAATATCTACATTAATGCAATCTCTTAGGTGATCTGTATGTCTCATTATAGTTTCATAAAAATCAAAATTAAGAATCCTAATAAACAACTACTTATACAAAGCATAAAGGAGATTGCCGAAGAACTGAATGGTGAAATTGTTTCAGAAATTAAAGATTATTACGGTCATAGGCGAACCGATTTTCTAATAGCAATAAAAAGCGATGTTTATCATAGAGGAGTGGGTGTCCAATTAACCGAAGATGGCGAAGTAAAGCTTGTTGGTGATTTCTACGGTTATAGGGATAAAATTAAGGATCTTCAAATGCTTATAATTCAACACTACACTAAGAACGCATTAATATCTTCTCTATGTTCTCTTGGATATCAGACTTCAGTACAGAAAGTAAAGAAGAAAATATATGTAAAGGCAATAGGGTGGTGATATGAAGGAAATACAAGTAATCATAAATGAGGATGGTTCAGTAAAGATATTGTACAAAGGGTTCTATGGCGGTAAGTGTTTCCTCGAAGCACAGAAACTTTACCAAAAATTAAAGGCACTTGGAGTTGATGTTAAAATCGAGAGTACGGTAAAAACTGAGGAATATTATGTAACTGAGAAAGCTAAAAGTAAGCAATTTTATGTTAATGGTGACTTCTGATATGCGTGAAAACCCAAAAAATATTAATTTTTTTATCATAAAGGTTAACCCAAATAATCAAAATTTTGAGATTTTTGTTTTTGTGCGTGATGAAAGCCTAATCCCTAGGCTTGAGAAAAAGCTTAGGGAGATGGGGCTGGATTTCAAAACAAAAATAATATACTGTGGGTGATATTGTTGTGACTTCTCCTCGTATTAAAAGTTTAGTTAAAAGTATTGTTGCTGAAGATAAAGAGTTTTCTTTTGATCCAGAAAAAGTTGATTTTTTGGATATTCCTTATAAGACTTTTGCAAAACTTCTTATAGATAATTGCCGTAAAGATGAGAAAGACATTAAGTTGCCAGAGGGATATGTTTTTACGCAAAGATATATTCCATTATTCGATGTGCCTGATTATTTGTGGAAATCTCATGGTGCTGTACAACATTTGCATAAATTAGCTAATACAATAAAAATTGAGGAATATAGGGTATATTCTTCCTATGCGTATCTCGTTGAATCACCATACTATGTCTTGCCGAGACATAGTATGCTGAATATTGAAGGAATACCAGATATCGATACACCATACAGTATTCCATGCATACGTATCTTTATGATAACTACGAAATATAATGTTCCGATGATAGACATAATTGCAACGGAATATGAAAATATGGTTAAAAGCCTAAACGATATGATGTGGGATAGTGTGCAGTATGCTGTATATTTATATGAGAAAGAAAGAGTAGATCGTCCAAAAGAATTTGTTATTGACTTCTATTCAAAGTTCAGATGGTGGAAATATGCTGAAAAATATACTCATATAGATGTAAACATATATGATGATCTTTATCCACCATTACACATATCTATATATGGAGCAAAACAAGTTCTCGGATTGTTGATAGGCAAAAAACATTCGAGAATAAATGAACTAAAGCAGAAACTTAAAGAAAAATTTGGCGAATTAAGTTTAGAAATATATGAGGATGAAGGGCTTACCAAAAAATATGTTGATGACCGTGATATAGACAATATTCCTCCAGAAGCCATCAAATTGATAGCGGAACTTGATAAAATATTGATGACGTTATACAAAAAATATGGATATGATTTCGATAAAATCAGATTGATTATTGAAAGATTGCATGAAAAAGAGGATGAGAACTATGCTTAAACATATTTTTGGTTTTTTGCTTTTGGTTTTATTTTTCATATTTTTAATTTTATTTCTGTTTTTCCTATGTTTTGTAGGTGGGTTGTTTGGTGGTTTTTATGGGTGAAGTTTTAGGCAACTGCCTATCTTTTTCCACAATATTCTTATATATTAATTATATTAATATTATTTATGATATAATTAATATAGGTGGAAAACTTGAAAAACATATCCCTTAAAGGATTCTTTCTTTCTGTTCACTGCCCAAGCGAAGACCAGTTAAGTGTTTCTATCGATTGTTCCCGTCTCAACCCGAGGACATTTATTCAACTCATCTATGATCTGCAGGATACTTTAAGTATGATTGACGAGGAATATGCCAAACGCAGAATTGTAGGACGCAGTCTTAGGGGGAGGCATAGGAAGATTTTTGATGAGCGTAGGAGGGCTTTAAAGTTTTCTCCTCTTCCCTCATATTTTTCTAATAGGATTAGGTATGTTAGGACGAGGCTTTACAACTATATTAATTCTAATGCGATAGTCATCCAAGAGATGAGCAGAGGATTTTACCGCAGAAACATATATCTATTGCCCCAAGACAAGGCCGACACATTTCTATCATTTGTGTCGAACCTCAACAACGAGATAGATGAACTGAATAAAGAAATAGCATATTTCGATCTAAGCGAAATAATTTCCATTCTCGATAGATATGGGTTAGAGTTGCCGAAAGAGCATTTCTATATATCTGATATAGAAGTGGATCTAACTCCTATTCAGCTGGATTATACTTTGATTGAGAGATGGGCTGAGCAAAGCCCGAGGGTCGCTGAAATACTAAAAGAAAAACAGAAGCAACTTGTAGTAAAGACAATAGAAGACCTAAGAAGAAAACTTGATCCAATTATTAAATCAATACTTGCTGAGAAAAAATTGAGAAATGCTAAGAAAAAATTGAATGAGATAAGGAAGATTGCAGAGGAAATAGGTATAAAGAGTATTGCCGATACAATTATCACACCCATTATGGAGCAGATCGAAAATCCCAGCAAATATATTAATATCGAGAAGGAAGTGGATGGACGCATAAAGTCTTTGATCCAATCCCTTTAGCAGTTGCCTAATCTTTTTTAAAATACATTTTTATATTATTTCTATTATTTATATATTTGATAGATATGAAGAAAAGTGTTGAGGAAATTTTTAAAGAATTTAACAAATATCTTGAAGAGGCAAACAACATTTCCAGCCACCTCCACGAAATAATTATTTTATTGAAGAAAATCGAGGAACCATATATTAGGGATGCGCTTCTATTCTATATTTTCCAGAGGATACTGGATGAACTCGGCATAAAGATTGACGAAAAAGTATTTACGCTCGAATACATTAAACATCTATATTTGTCTGGATACGAGGAGATGCAGAAGGCGTTGATGGGGTGGCTTGAATGGAGGATGAAACCAAGATAAAGGTTTTGAAAATCGTCGAGAAAAACCCTAGATACCTGAATTTCCTCAAGAAGATAATAGAGTATCAGGAAAAAGAGTTCAGATGCCAGAAATGCGGTTCAAGGCAGTTTGAAAGGGTGAAAAGATTTACATTTAGATGCCTGAACTGCGGTACGGAAAACATTTTCATAGGATTCCACACGATGGAAATAGGTCTCGCACCAGCAATACTTACAAAACTTAGATACGAGGGGATACTTGAAGTACTGTCCAAAAGCAGTCGTGGAGGAGTATACTATTATCTACCGTTTGAAAGAGAACAACAGATAAAACAAATAATCCAAGAAATAGAGGAGAAAAAAACCGCAAAATACCTCGCAAAGAAAAAGGAAATAGAAATACCAGAAGACATATTCTCACCGATATACGGATACGACGACCTCAAAAAAATACTGATAAAAGCACTCCAATCACTAAAAAAGAAACGCAGAGTACATATACTGCTAATCGGACCGCCTGCAAGCGCCAAATCTATGGTACTTGAAGAACTGAATAGGATAGATGGTTCCCAGCTGATCTTGGCTGGCACAAGTACACGTGCAGGCATAAGGGATTTGCTCGCAGACCTCCAGCCGAAAATTTTGCTCATAGATGAACTGGATAAAGTACAAAGTGCGACAGATACAAGTGTGTTGTTGACTTGGATGGAGACTGGGAAAATAATTATAACCATGGCTACAAGGATGGAGGAGATATATAATCCTGGAATCGTGATCGCCTCAGCAAACACTACGAGGAATATTCCGCCAGAACTTTTGTCAAGGTTCCTTAGATTCTATCTGAAACCATATACAAAGAAGGAACTGAAGGGGATAATAGTAAAAGTATTGACCGAAAGGGAGGGGAAAGACAAGGATCTTGCGGAATATATTGCGGAGAAAGTTGTGGAAGACCTTAAGTCAACGGATCCGAGGGACGGGGTGAAGATAGGGAGACTGTGCGATACAAAGGAAGAGGTAGATGAAATCATTAAAACCATGAAAAAATATAATAAGATTTTTTAAAATTTTGTCCGTCCGCATCTTTTATTGCTTGGACATCATCCTTGATCCTTTCTAAACTTGATCCCACGGATCAACGCAATATACGGTATGACGGGACTCATCCGTAGTGTCTATGATGATAAAGGGTATCACTATATTACTTGACCGCAATATGTGTTGGTCGCACTTCATTACTTACACTACGTCGTCCCATTCCTTTATCATTCACTACCTGATAAAGGCAATTACATATATGGTTTCCCGATATATATTTTTTCTCATAGAGCATATAGGCAGTTGCTAATCTATTTTATAATTAGATTTAAATATACTAGTTATACTAAATATATTGATGTTGAGGTGAGTGGATGGAAAGAGATTTGGAACTTGCTATTAATTTTTTGGAGACTGTAGAGTGTCTGTTACAACAGTTTTACGTTAAGTTGAGGAAAACGGAGATTGCGAGACACGAGGTATTATTAACTGCTGACGATAAAATAGAGATAGAGGAAACAATTAGAAGGATACCCCTTATCATATCCAAACTTGAGAAAATCTTAAAGAAAATAGAAACCATTTAGAGAAAATAAATAATATTTCTTTTTGATTCAGTAGGGGACTACAGGCCATCTATAAGCCCTCTCTCACCTTCATCATCATCAATATTGTTCTTTTATTCTGGTTCGACTACAATTATCATATTTTTATTGATTTTGTTTTTATAAAATACATTTATTATTTTGTCCCAGATTTTTTGTAACTTTTCAAAATCTTCACTCTTTATCTTAAAGCCGATTACAGTTTTTTCGTAATCTGGTATCTCGGGATCCATATATTTTTCAACATATATGCTATAATCTAGCGATCCAAGTATTTTAAATATCTCTTTAAACGACAAATATATGGATTTAAAGGAAATTCTCTCTATGCCCAATATCTTCTCCCTCATCACATATTTATATTGTTAGGCAACTGCCTGTCTTTTACCTCCCTATACATATAGAGTATTTTGTTTCCGTCTGGCACGATATATAGTTTCACGTTTCTATCGGCGTCCGAGAAAATTCTTACGAGTACTGGTTTTTTTAATAGTTCTGCTATTTTCTCGATGTCTTCCTTTGAATCCATGTTGAAGACAAGATATCCTTTCGCCACAACCTCTTTTTTGGAAAAATATTTCAGTTTTGCGTATACTGTCATCGCTTTCTCCTCGATACATATGTTATCTTGCCCCGCCTATCCATTATGATCAGTATCTCGTCTCCAGCCTCCAGTTTATCGTGTTCTGGGCATATTTTTTCGGTTAAAGCCATACCTACGTCTACACCGCTGAGGGCGGGGGGCGTCAGATAGGTGAATATAACATATGTTTTGTCCATAGATATTTTTTCAACCCTCTTGACAACCGCAGTCCTAACCCTCTTCATGGTAACGGGTTCTGGCAATATCTCCTCGACCTCTCTGTGTCTGTTCAGTCTCTGCAGTATTTCATAGAATATTTGTTTAAATCTGCTGTGCTTTATTTTGCCGACAAGTTCCCCGCCGACATATATATTTATGACGTCTCCTTCAAATATAAGCCTGTATTCAAACCTGTTGTCAGCGGTCTCAACAACCATTTCTATAGCTTTGATTGAATCAAGCCCAGAAAACCCTTCCATCCAGAACACCTATGTCTCAACTGGTTCCATTATGATCTTCTTGTCTTCAGCATTTAGAACAAGCTTTACAAACTCTGGATCACCTATCGCTTCAACCCACTGCTTCGGCAAATGGATCATAGGGCTTTTCGCAGTCTTACCGCATCTGAAAACCCTCTTTATATAAACCTTTTTAATATTACTCATTATACCACCAATATAAATAATAAACAACAAAATATATAAACATTTATCAACGCTTTTTTGGCAACTGCCTATTCTTCTTAGGTCTAAGATGCACCATCTCGATATGCTTATCCAACGCATAGGGATTAGATGCACAATACCTACAAAAAGGACATCTACACTTCATATTAATCCATATAGATAACTCTTGATCCTAATAATTTTTTTCCTCTAATTACAATATATCTGACGTTAAATTTGTCCTTCAATTTATTGTATATCTCCATCTGTTTTTTGTATTGGTTTTTGCCGAGCGGGGAAGTACCTCTCTTACATTCTATCAGATATATGATTCCCCTCTTGGTGTCAAATCCAATCAGGTCAAACGGCTTGCTTCTACTGCACCTAAATACTACTAACCCCTTTTCTTCGAGAAGCTTCATAACCCTCCATTCATAATAATAGCCACGCCTATAGCTTTTGTTAGTCAAATATATCCCTCATCTTTATATGGACCTCGCCGTTTATTGTATAGCATATTATTTTGTCGTGTGTTAGCTTTATTTTCAGCACGTTGTGCACGCCGAGTTCATTTAGAATTTTGTCGACATCCCTATTCATTTTGAATATTATCGCCGTCCTAAGCTTGTGGAAATCCTCTGGATAAATAAATATGGTGCTCACATAATCACCTTCTAGACTTGTTCTTCAAGTATTCTATCATCTTGGATGTAAAAATAAATTCCCCTCTCCGAACCGTCTTCAAAAAGCCTTCCTCCGTCAGAAATCTTATTGATCTCGTAATTGTCTCCATCGAATATAGTTTATATATTGTTGGATGGTTTTTCCTAAGCCATTCATAGAACTCGTTGTATTTCAACACTATTTTATCTATGTTTTCGGTAAGATACTGGTATATTATCGGGATAAACCTATATGCAACTTTCTTCAAAGCCTCCCTACTATCAATATGTTTTTTCTCCTCGAAATAATCTTTGTAAGCCTCTTTCTCCATTATAAGATACTCCATGAGAAACGGATCTATATTGACATATTTTTTAACCTCGTCATACAACTCACATATAACTGTAAGCAGATATGCAATCCTCTTCCTCAAAGCAGTCTCAACCCTGCGTTGCTCGGACAACTCCCTCTGAAGAAATCTGATCGTCTCAGCCTGCCTTTCTATAACCGAATCAGACACATATATCACCTAGCATATTCTGGATCGAGAAATATTTTGAACGAAGGCTTTTCCCTCTTATATTCGATTTCATCGAAAGCATAATGTTTTAAATGGATATTGTATTTCCTTGTCTCCTTGATTAACGTGGATAACGCCTTGCTCATAGTCTCCCTAAGCTTTTTGCAATATGTTTCCGCATGCTTGATCTTCTTGTTACGATAATAGTCTATAAGCATATCCAAGGCACGGATAATATACGCCAGATGATAATCCCGCAGAGGAACATATATATACAATCCATGAACAATCTCCTTCCTCCTCTTCCTAGCCATAATCAATCACCCCATTCTTCTTCTATCATTTTTACGGCGTCTATGGGATTTTTCGTTGACGGAAATATGTTTTGCCTCGCAAATATTTTAGCCAGATATCTTCCCAATTCCTCTGGACTCATCTTTTCCTTCTCTGTTTTAAGATATTTCTTTTTCTTATCCATAATTTAACCACCTATTCCAATACATCTTCTATGGCAGATTCGCCGATAAATTTATCAAGTTCGTCAATCAAGTCATCTTCATCATCTTCTTCTAATGCCTCTTCCATCAATCTGTGTTCTAGTTCTTTGTTGTGTTGCCATATTTTTTTGGATACTTCTTCCCCGAGGATCTTTCTGTTGTCCTTGTTGTCTACATATATATCGATGCTAGTACTATGTATATTGATTGCTTCATCTGGCTTCACAATACTATATCCATATTTTTCCACAAGCTTTTCAACAAGCTTCTCCAAGATATCGTCCAAACCGATGAAACCTTCCATTTTCAACAACTCTGGCAAAACCTCCTCCGCACATTCCCTGACATCATTATTCAGATCCCTTTTATCAACATGCATTAAGAAAACCATATCCTGCCATTCATATTCGCTAATCCTCAACAAATAATAATAAACCATTCAACAATCACCTTTTACCCCTTTCTTTTCTATATTCATCTTCTCTAACCAGTGTCCCAAACGTAGCCCCTATGAGATAGACAATCCCCATCTCATTTGAAAATATATCCTTATCCCAATTCAATTCCGCAATAAAAACTATGACTGAAAGCGATGGATTTATCAAAGCCGTTATAAAACCCCCTATGAAAAACAATATCACATATATTAAACT
>Ga0190308_1000531_pt1 | contig 12087 bp, 21 predicted proteins | sample 48700756_MG_FD_165050 | JGI IMG/M metagenome (GOLD analysis project Ga0190308, IMG submission 165050) | Hydrothermal vent sediment bacterial communities from Southern Trench, Guaymas Basin, Mexico - 4870-07-5-6_MG | ecosystem: Environmental > Aquatic > Marine > Hydrothermal vents > Sediment ...
GTATATAATTAAGAAGATCGGCACAGATGACACCAGCACAGTAACAATAAAAATAGCCGGCCAAGACTGCGGCAAAATAACAAACTCAGTAGCCCCACTACACAAAACTTCCAGCAACCTACTTGGGCCACTTGATCTGCAGCACCTATATTTGGTCGTGCCACCGGACAAGAAGCTGCTATTTGACGGCACAAGCGGCAAAAAGGTTAGGTGCATAGGCTGGATCCTGGAGCTAAAACCCGGTGAAGCAGTGCCTGGAGACTACATGTCCAGGTTCAATGCACAAAGCAAGCACCACTTCACCTATGTAACCGGAAGCAAGTCACTTTCAACCGACGAGGCCTGGGCAGCTGACAGGGAGGTGGAAGTTTATTCACTGACGCCGAAGACCACGGAGAAATATATATTCAACCGCTTTATAATGGCCAGTCTCAGCGGTGGCAGCTTCAACGAAGGAGACTTTGCCGCAAGATTTTACTTGGATGGTGCACCTTTAGACATATTGTCAACAAGCTTTGGCAAACTTGGAATTGATATTCTCAGCATGCCAGATCCGCCAGCTGACAGCACCGAGGAGCTACCATTCCTGCTGAACGAAAATCCAATCGAAGTTCTCGGAGATCATACATTTAAGATTTACTTTGTCAACACTTCCGGTGCCAGTAAGTCACCGACTTCCGGAAGTGCCTGGAGCTGCAAGATTGAGGCAGTGGCCGAGTATATATTTGGCTGAAGGAGGTGCACCTAATGGTCAAGTTCAAATGCTTTAACACCGGGTCAATAACGGCTGGTGGAAGCGATAGTGACAAGTGGACGCCTGACCGAGACACTAAAATTATAAGCGTTATTCTTACGGAGCGCAGCGGCACCACATTAAATGCATCAACCTTCTACCTAAAAGTTGGAGAAACAGTTATTACTAGGGACTATGCACCTGCAAAGATCTTCCAGGCAAACGCTAACCAGGTGCCAGTGCTGAACATAAATGTTGCAGCGAAAACCACAATTTACTGGAAAATTGAAAACAACGAGTCTTCAAGTATCAACGTTGACATTGTGTTTGTAATTGAGGATTAAAGGTGGAAGTCAATGACTTCCACAACCCCACTTTTTTTTAATGTTGATATTGTAGCTGGCAGTAGCAATACTGTGGTGCTTTGGACTAACACCACGCAGAGCCGAGTTAAAATAACTAAAATTGTTTTCCAGTTTGATTATGGCACAAGCTACAAGGTTAAAGCAGCCATTCTGCATGGAATGGAGCAGATTGCACCGGAGAATGCAATGGCCACCGGAGACGGCAATAAAGTTATCTGCGATACAGATGTTGTCATGGACACTGGGGACACATTATATTTAAAATATGTCAACGATGACACAGCGAACAGTTATAAACTGCTTATAAGCATTCAATATAGCAAAAAAACTTAGGGAGGTGGTTTAGTTGGGTTTGATTGAGGCTGTTAGGCGTGCATTGTTTAACTTAACTGATAAATATATTAGCGTGGATGATGGCAGCCTTGATGAGCTTAGCGGTCAGCTTGGCATATTTACAAGTGCACGGCTGTTGGGATTTGACGGTTCAAAGTGGCAGAGGCTTAGGTGCTTGGACAAATATCTTGTAACCACGAAAGGTGTTGTCAAGGCTCCGGACAAAGTTGAGGGAAGCACTACATACACGTCTGACGTAGCGGTTATAACTATTGCTGATGCGTGGAAATATAGAGCCATAACAATACGCTATCACAACAAACCAACGAGCTCAGACAACATGATTGTCAGGGTTAAATATACTAGCCCCAATTCAGATGTATTGTTCACCATGAAAGTAATAACTGGAATTGCGACAAACACTTGGGGGGACATATTAATAAAGCCTGGGACAGACGACGATGTGCCAGATACATTGTATATAACAGTGGCAAGCGAAAACGGAGGAAACGTTAATTACCTGCTGGACTATATAGCGCTAAGGTGGTGAGGTGTAAGCTATGCGATACCTTGCCAAGCTAATTAACCTTACACGCATGCCAAACGGCAAATACATGGCAATTCTGGAAGTCCACGACACCATAGAATACAGCGACAAAGCAGTTGAAATAATCAACGAGAAAGGAGAAAAAGAAAAAATCTACCCCAGCATAGCCAGCGGAAAAATAGCAACCATAACACTTGAATTCAGTAGAAAGCCAACAGCCAAACAGATCAAAGCAAAACTGGACAAAATAGTAAAGCAATGGCGTGAACAAGCAAAAACACCTACAACACTCTAAACATGCACATATAAAACCATATATTAACATATGAAAACATTATAAACGTCCCAATAAAATGACCATATACACCAAAACACTGGAAGTCCCAGCAAACACAGACTACTACACAGCAAAAGTCGCAGAACTGGAAATCGACGAAGACGTAATAACAAAGATCCGAGTAGGCTTCCCAGTTGGCTGTGCCTACTTGGTCAAGGTGCAGATACTCTATGGCTTAGAGGTTTTGGCTCCAGGGAACGAGGATGAAGCCATAGTAGGCCACGGTGAAACCGTGGAGTTTAAAATGTTTTGGAAGGTTCCCGAGAGACCATGCACAATATATATTGTAGCCTGGAATGAAGACGACACCTACAACCACAAGGTCAAGGTTGAAGTTGAGGCACTGCCATATACAGTGGCCTTCTGGTATAAGGCTGTTGGAAAATTTGTATCACTGTTCTCAAGGCTGATCGGACTATGGCACTGAGAACATTTACACATCCATATATAATATCATATTATGATATATATTCATGTAGAATACTTCCAGATAGAGCTTATTTTCCCAAAAAAAGCTTTGTTTTACAGGGTGGCTAAGCCATGGCTCGTGGATGGCCAGACTTCGTCTACCCAGTCGGCATATTTGCACAATACGTAGACTATGTCACAGTTGACATTGGCAAAGTTGAAGCTGGAGTCACATTCAATGTAAACATTGTTGACAGCAGCATAACCATGGACGTTAATATAACTAATGCAAGCATAAACACTAACGCAACAATCGTGGATGCCACAATTGCCCTGGACGTAAACGCTACAATTGTTGGAGCCACGGCCACCCTGGATGTAAAGCTCGTGGATTCAGCGATCACCCTGGACGTAAACATTACAAATGCAAGCATAAATACAAATGCAGTTATAACGGACTGCCAAGTCACCCTGGACGTAAATATAACAAACCCTGTAATCAACGTGGAAATCCAGGGCACACCAACAATAAACGTTCAAACCGGGGAAGGCGCAAACATAATCATTGACAAACTGACTACTACGGCATTTTATGAGATTCGGCAGGTTTACAGTAATGCAGCCACAAGCTACACCGGCTGGCAGAAGCTGGACAAACCCTATGGCAAGCTATTCAGCAGACAGTGCAGAGGCTACTTGGTGGAAGTTGGCATATATCTGCGTAATCCACAGGCCAGTGATGACACGTTAATTGTGGAGCTTAGGCCGTATCCAGGTCTTGCACCGGTTAAAACAATAAGCAAAACAATAGCTGCAAACACACCAGAAGGCACGGTGTGGATCCCGGTGTTAGACTACTGGCTATACGACAGCTTATTTATTGTAGTTAAAAGTGAAAACGGCTATATTGAAGTGGCCTACGATGATTCAACTGACACTCCACCGGATGCATGGTATTGGGATAGTGTGGATGAGGTTTGGCAGCCTGTAAGTGCAAATATGTTGCATTTTTGGATTGAGGCAAGGATCTTCGGCCAAACTGTCGGCACTGTGCCTATTGACGGAGTAGTTGGCACCTATGAGTTTCCCTACAATGTAAGCAGGGCCGAGGTAAGCCTCCAGCTATTTCCAGCAGGTGAAAATACGCTTTTGGAGATTGATAATCCAGGCCACAACCTATTAACACTGTTTACTTCAAGCAGCCCAGACGTGGTATTGTATGTTGAATGCGATGGAGAGGCAATATTTGCTGCACCGTTAAGCCTGCTATACAATAGCTTCCTGGACCAGGGAGTTGACGCTGGAATAGTTATTACAAAGTGGGATACCACAAACAACAGGTATGCAATAGCCATAAAATTCAAATACTCGTGGAGGAAAAAGCTGCATATTTGGATCGATAACGTTACTGGAGCTGATCAAGAGTGTGGTCTTTATATAGCCTACAAGCTAACTACATAATTAGGAGGTGCACCCAATGAAACTAAACATATTGTTTGATAATTTGCAGGAATTTGTTGAACATTTAAAGCAGCTGCAAAAAATTGGCCAAGTTGGATTCCGCAGCAAAGACAGGATAATAATTGTAAAGATAAGCTGGGAGGTGCTGGAGTATGCCCCCAGGAAAGCGAAAAGCAAAAAGTAGTGCTAACCCAGACTTTATCCTGGAGCAGCTATTGGAGTTAAATGCCAGGGTAGGCCGACTGGAAGGCAAAATAAACATGCTGGTGGCCATAAACACAATGCTTGTAACAGCTGTGATAACAATTATAATACAGCTATTCCTATAACAAAATCGGGGATAAACAAAATGGCCAAGAAAAAACAGACCAAAATACCGCAAATAGAGCCAACACCAGACCCAGAAGTAACCGAGGGATTCATGGCCGCACTAATGGCTGCAATGGCCGGCGAAGATAAAACAGCGGCAGAGATCCTAAGGCAAATCGGCAAGAAAATGGTGCATAAATGGACTGCAAAATTCCGAGGAGGTGCACCCAATGCGTAACAAAAACAAGGAAAAAATCAAAGTGACAATTTTAAGCCGAGAGAAAATAACAACTTATCCGCAGCTGGGCAAAGCCGAGGAAACATACATAATAGCATGGCAAGCCGAAGGACTTCCACCAGGCCTAATATTCATTCCAGCCAAGGAATATTCACCGGAAAAGGAAAAAGAGATGATCAAAAAGGCCATCGAGGAACTGAAGAAGCGGAAAATTGAGGAAATTGAAGTCTAAAATCTCCCCAACTTTTTTTATATATTGGAGTGAGAGAGGTGGGTGAAAGTGACCAACTGGCCTTGGCCGCTTGATGGAGTGCAGGGCTGGTTCGAGAACTTATATAAAAGCGTTTATAGGTGGGTTTGGAGTGTTGGCCAGTGGATATATAACAATTTAAACAGTTTAATTCGCACAGCCTGGAGTATAACCTGGTCAGCTGCAAACTGGATTGCCGGGAGAATTTGGGGCTGGATACAGTGGCTTTACAGTGTTTTAAGCCCGGTGATCTGGCGTGCAATTGAAGGTGCAAAAGCCTTTTTCAACAGCATACTGGCAGGTGCAAAAACAGCTATTTTAAATACAATAAACTTCCTTGAAAGGAATCTGCGCTGGTTTATAAATGCCAGCACAGGCACAATTTTAAGCTTTGTAGGCTTCCTGGGCAAGAACCTGCAGGGTATACTGGATACAATGTGGCATGGCATAAGCGACTTATTTAACACAACCTGGAAGCTAACCAACTGGATGTTTGAAAGCTTGGGCAAGACATTTAACACGCTTATAAACGCTGTAATGGAAAAAGTTGGTGGAGTCGGGGACATGCTCAGAGGCCGCTTCGATGATTTATTTGGCAATGTGGGCGAGGCTTTGCTGGGTCTGCCACTGCAATTTATAAATACCGTCCGCGAACAGCAGGACACGGTAAATAAAATATTTACAGGCATTTTTGATGCAGTGGCGAGACATGTAAAGGACCAGGTAAGCAAACCTGTATCCGACATATTTAAACAGCTTCCAAGTCCACCTACCATTGGCAGCCCAGCTGTAACAATCCCAGATGCTGAAAAAGTAGGTGAACAATATTTAAGTAAGCTGCATGAAATAGCTGAAACAGTTAACACGCAATACTTGCACGCTACACTGGGCATAGTTGGGATTGAATGTGCATCTCTCGGCCAAGTTGACTTCAGCCTGCAAAATATAATGTATGCTCCAGCATGGTTCGCAGTGCAAAACATGGCCAGGGAAGTTTACAACGCTGAGCCAAAATATATTTTAAACAATGTCATACCACTATACTTTAATGCAAAATACACTCCAAAACTGCCGGATCCAGACGTCCTGATTGAAATGTATGCCTGGGGAAGGATTAAAAGCGATGATTTCTATAGTGCAATGAAGGCTTTAGGATATAGTTCAACGGCTGCGGACTACATGTTTGATGCAGCGTTAACCTATGGCAGCCTGGAAGACCTGTTTAAAATGTACTGGCGTGGCCTGATTGGTGAAGGTTTGCTTAAAAGCATACTGCGCAAATACAAGTATAGCCCAGATGTCATTGACCAGCTTATAATTGCAAAACAGAAGATTCCAGGTGCAAGCGACCTAATAACCTTTGTTGTCCGTGAGGTCATTTCACCGGAAGACTTCAAAAAATACATGGCCTGGCAGGGATACGAGGAAAAGTGGGCTGATTACTACTGGGAGGCTCACTGGAAGCTACCGGCCCTGGAGACCATAGCTGAGCAGTGGCACCGCGGCTTTCTGAGCGAGGATGAACTGCGTAAATACTTGGTATGGCATGACTATAAGCCAAAGCCAAGGCCAGGCATTAGCGTCAGCGACGTAGATATTATGGTTCAGCACCTGTACAGTTATCCAGGCCGCATTGATTCTCGCTGGGCCTGGGAGTGGGGTCAACTCACCGACAAGGAATATGAGGAGCTTGTCAAGGCTGAGGGAATCCATCCAAAATACGCTAAAAAAATCGCAGAAGCCAGGAAACTAAACGTGCTGCGCGATGAAATAAACCGCATCAGATCAGCTTTAATAGACATGTATGCAGATGGATGGATCAACAAGGCCGAGCTTAAAAAGCGGCTACAGCAACTGGGCTACATAAATAAAATAGTGGAACTAAATCTCCAGTACGCGGATATAAAGCGTGAAAAAGAGTTTAAAAATCTGCTAAAGAAGCTATATGAAGAAGCGTTTGAGAAGAAGCAAATTGATAAAGCCGACTTCAAAAATGCACTTATACAACTTGGAATGGATCGAGACTTTGCCGAGAAATATGTTAGGTATGTTGAGCTTAAGCTTATGCCGAAGCCGAAGCTGCCAAGGCAGCAGCTTGCAGGCACATAAACGTAATCTCTGGGAAGTATATAACCTTCTCATATATTAATATATGGTTTTATATATTCAGGTGTGAAATTTATATAGCGTCAGCTACATATATATTATTGACCATGCCAGGGAAAATGCTGTTTGAATTTAAGCCGGTTTTTAGGGAAGTCACTGATGCCAAGGAAAAGCAGCTGCTGCGTATGCTTGTGGATAAATTCCACCGCTTCGGCTGCCCAAAGAACATAGGCATTAAAAAACCATTCCGCTGGTTTGTCACCGAGGACGAATATACTGGGGCATACATGGCTGTAGCTGTGATCCAGCCACCCAACATTAAAACAGTACTGCAGAAGGCTAAGGTTAAAGCGGATTGGAAGCGAAGCTACTTTATTAGACGTATATGCCATATTCCACCATTCCGGGGTGTACTTGTGCAAATGCTGACTTTATTGGCTGAGCAGCTTAAACGCGAGGGCAAGGAATGCCTTTATAGCTTTAGTTACCCGGACACGCAGGGTAAAATATATCAGCTTGCAGGGTTTAAGCGTGGATATGTTAACGCGCGCGGATACACTATGTGGTACATGCTATTGCAGCGATAGCAGCGTGTAAACCCACACCCCCCACTTCTTTATATAGTTTCAACCGAAAAATATATATTGGTTACATACATACATTATTATTGGGAAAAACAGAGGAGGTGAGATGTGATGGAGAGAGATGTAATAACCATATCCGGGGAGATGGTGCCTATAGTAATAAATGTTAAGGCACCTGTGTATAACCCCAAGCATACAAACCTAAACGTTACAATATATAAAGGCCTAAAAGTAAAGCAATATCGCAACCTATACCTAATCGCTGTCAAAAACAGTAAAACCTACTTCACCAGATCCGATGACGAGGCAGAGTTCAACATTAACTTAGTGGCTCCGGAGAATGCGGTGGTTGCAGTAAACTACTACACCGGAAGTGCCAGGAATGTATATTATCGCTTTGACTTGATGTTTGCAGTAAAGCAGGGTGCAAACTATCAGGCAGAAAATAAAGGCGTTGTTATAAATAAAATGGATGGTCACCATTCCGTGAATGCTACAAATTTGGTGGAGCTGAAGGAACCCGATACCAACAGCAAGGCCGTCTGCCAGGCAGAAATATACAACAACTTTAAGGCAAGGCCAAGCGATTTTGATCCGGTGATAACATTATACCACTACTGGGTCAAGGAATGCAAAATCCCAGTTTCCGGCTTTGAGCCGGAGCTGGAGATCCCGGAGCAGGTCATCAACGTGCTTAAAGTCTTAGTGGGCAAATATGGTAAAAAGGTGGTGGAGGAAGCCCTAAAACGCATCTAACCTTTTTCACCTTTCTTTCCGATATGGCCCCCGCCGGGCCGTCAAAGGCCGGGAGGCCTAAAAAAACTTGGGGAGGTGTGAGATGCATGAGCCTGAATAAAAGTGTTAGTTTCCAGGAGTGGAAGGCCATAAGCATAACTAAATTATCTCAGCTGGCTGAGAAAATTGAAGACAGAAAACTGCAGCAGGACATAACCCTGCTAATAATTCATCTTTCGCACTGTGACAACCTGTCAAAACTCGTTGATGTCCTAAAGTTTCTGCGCATTGTCAGGGACTATCATGGAGTTCCGGAGATCTCAGAGATTATACCAAGCCAAGAGGAAATGAAAAAGTGGTTCAGGGAGGCAAATATATAAATTTCATCTCCACATATTTTTTTATTGAATAAAAAGTGGGAGGTGGGATCTTGCGAGTTGACAGGCAAAATCGTCTTTTAAAGGCAAAGCAGCTGCTTTTACAGAATAGGCCTCCAACATTCAAGCAGGCCATTACACTTTTAATGCTGACAATCGGAGTTTCAGAACGCTGTGCCAGGGAATATTTAACCGTCTTAGAGGCCCAGGGAGTGTTTAAAAAACACCCTGATGGAATTTTAGAATACTTGGAGAGAGAGGGAGGAGAGTGAAAGTATTGCAGCCAACTTTGGCCGAGCTATATAACTTTTTCAAGTGGGCTGTCAGAGAGCACAGATTAAAGTGTGTATGCTGCGGCAAAACGTTAACAAAATTCAATCCTGCGTGGTACGAGCACCCCGATGGCCTTGTTGGCAAAGATGGCAAAAAATATTGGCTGTATTTAACCTGTACAAAATGCGGTTACCAGAATGCATGGTGGAAGCTTTTAAAGCAGCTGGAGCGTGAGCAACATGGCCACTAAAAGCATAAACAATATATTAAAGCAACTATGGAGGGAGCTTGAGGAAATTGGCCTTGATCACAGCATTTATCTGCTGGCCATTAACGTCGAGGAAGAGGTTATTGCAATAAAGTACCAGTGTGAGACGGCTACGGTTCCACTACAGTTTTTCCACCAGCTCTGGGAAAAGCTGACAAACTATGACTTAACCGCGGATGTTCAAGTAAACTTTCTAAGGTCCGGCGACTACAGGGAGATTGAAGTACTTATAACACATGGCAAATAACTTTCCCCACCTTTTTTTGTTTTTGTTTAAAAGCTTTGGGAGGTGATGGTTGATGTGGTTTGTTGCACCTGGTGAATATAACATTCATATAAGCAGTTGCGTGGCCAATAGTTTATATGAGGTTGAGAAGTGGCTGGAAAACTTGCTTCGCGACCCCACAATAGTAGGTTTCCAAGTGCTTGACTTCCAAGTGAAGCGTGAGACAATTAAAGACGAAGAAGGCACAGACATGTATCGAGACCAATACACTATAATAGTGCTATACATTAAGCGTACAGGCCATGGATACTGGTAAACTTTTGGGAGGTGATGGCCGTGAATATCCTGGAAAAGTTGAAGGATGTGTTTGACATATATTTTGTGGATGAGTTGTGGCAGGCAAATCCTGCAACATATGCTGTCAGGGATTTGTGCTGTAAGACGGTTTGGGTGGGCACCATAGGCGACTTTGTAAAGCGGTTTTTAACATTGCCTCCTCCCAGTAACAACATACTGCATAAAATTGCATTTTGGCTGAGATATGCAGCTAATGCAATAAGGTGCATTAAACTGTTCAAGCGCTACTGGCGATATATTTGCTTTATAGGCAATGGCCGTAACATATTATTGCTGGTGCGTAAAGGCATAAACGTTAAAGTTGTTGAACTAGGGCCAGGATGGCAGTGGAAGGAACTTCAGCAGCAGCTGGGCCACTTTGAAGCCCACAGAGTTAAATTATATATTGTGCACAGCTGGAATGCACTTGTCGTTGAACTAAGCTGACAGGGAGGTGCACCTATAATGGCCACTAAGAAAAAGCTTCCAGATAGGCTTTCCAGGGAGCACAGTTTTAAACTAAACTATGTCAATGTCAGGATAGTTAATCCGGTGAAGACCTATTATTACACGGCCTACAGCAATCACATACAATATGCCAACTGCAAACTTATCCTCGAGGACGACTATTATCGCCCGGAGATCCACATGCACATTAGGTTCAACTGTCCACCAACCTTCAAAAGCACCGTGGACGTGGACCTATATATTCCCTGGTGGGAGGCAGCTAAACTTGCAAAAATTTTAAATAAGCTAGCAGAGGAGGGACGTGTAAGTGATCCGGCTGAAAGGTAAAGTAGCCACAGCTGAGCCTGTGGATGTTGTAAACTATCTTAACCGGGTTAAGTTTACAGTATTATTTAGCGGTGGCAAGGATAGTTTAGCCACTTTGTTGTGGGTGCTTGAAAACGTTAAACATGACAACTGGAACATAATATACGCTGAAGTTACTGGAAATACATCTTCACTATGTACTGACTATGTTAAGGAGGTCTGCAAGTGTTTAGGAGTTTATAATAAACTAATTATAGTTAAGCGTGAAGACTTGACATTTTGGGATGCAATGTGTAGGTGGGGTATTCCATTACTGAGTGGACGTAGGTGGTGCTTACACGAGTTCAAGCATAAGCTGTTTAAGAGATATGCACACTTTGTATGCGTAACTGGCTTACGTAATGAAGAGAGTCCACAACGTAGGCGTATGTCTGTGATAGACTATTACCGCAGAAGCCAACAGATTAATGTTAATCCAGTAATTGCTTGGACTAGGCAACAAGTTGCTGACTATATTAAGCGATATGACATCCCAGTTAATCCATGCTATCAGATATATGGACATTCTGGCAATTGCATGTTTTGTCCATATCACACCAAGGCACAAATTATTAAAACCTTGGCAGATCCACGGTGGCGAAGCATAATATTACCTGCACTACATAATGCAAAGGCAAAAGGTAAGCTACAGCAGCAAATAAAAAGGAAATGGCTAAGCTTAGCTAAACAAAACACATTATATTAAGCTTATAACTGGCGGGGGGTGAAAGCCATTCCAGCGTGGCCAGATCCACGCAATTATAGGCAATTCTCGGGGATGATGAAGCCCTACGGAACTGAGCAGGTGATGACAGGTCCGCACCCTGACCCAAATCCAAAACCACCCTACTTTTCCTTTATATAACCCCACCATTTCGACTGGAAAACTCCGGAAGCTAAACCTTTGCTTTTATATTGCTTTTATATTAAATATTAAATGTTAAATATTAAATATTAAATATTACCTTTAATAATATGGTGATAATATGCCTGGCAGAAGCGTATTCGCAGTTAGCGTAAGCACCGAGCTACTTATGCGCTTAGATCGCTACTGCCTAGAGCATGGCCTTAAACGCAGCCAAGTTGTGGAGGCAGCTATAAAAGCATACCTGGACAAACTCCAAGGCACCGGCAACATGGAGAAAAACACCACTCCAACCACAGCCAATAATAACAATAACAGTAACAAAGGTGCACCTCTGACCCAGGAGATAGCGGAAGCGAAATCAAAAGCGATATCTTCCACCGACTTTCCAGCGACAATTGAATATGGCCTCCGGGAGTTCTATCTTGTCAAAGGTGCACCAATTAAAATATGCCCCAAATGCAGCAAAAAAACAATGGCAGTCTACAGATCAGGCAGCATATTCCTATGGCACTGCATAAAC
>Ga0190308_1000533_pt1 | contig 12004 bp, 18 predicted proteins | sample 48700756_MG_FD_165050 | JGI IMG/M metagenome (GOLD analysis project Ga0190308, IMG submission 165050) | Hydrothermal vent sediment bacterial communities from Southern Trench, Guaymas Basin, Mexico - 4870-07-5-6_MG | ecosystem: Environmental > Aquatic > Marine > Hydrothermal vents > Sediment ...
ATAGTATGAGTATATAAAACTTTCGATGAATATGATATCTTGACACATAAGACAATATCATAAATCTGATGATTTCAGAAACATTATGGTCGCAATACTGAAAATTTAATAATGTCTAGATACGATTCTGAACGTGGAGAGAGAAATGGTTAAGTCGAAAAAAGGAGATAATGAGAAGAAGCGGGCTCCGCCCGCAGAAGTAAAATTAGAAATCGACCCGGCACGATACCTACTTAAAGGCCCGTGGCCTGACTTAGAAAAGATGAAGCGAGATGAATTAAGAGAAGAATGCAAAATGTGGCGCAACATATGGGGATGGATACCAGACGAAGTAAAATACTACGTAGCAAGAACAGGCCAAACCGTCGGCGTAACAATGCGAAACTACAAACGACTACTAGGCATACTGCTAGAAACACACTGGGAACTCAAAGAAATAGAAATAGGCACATACGACAAAGTATACGACCAGCGAGACGGACAATACTACTTCGAACGCAAAATAGTCAAAATTAATGCGAATGCATTGATTGACCTACAATGGATAGCAGAACGAACGCCAGAAAAAGAAGTCTTGGCAGAAGTAACGAAACGAAAGCCACAAGACGTAGAAACAGAACGCTTCACACAAGAAGACATAACATCGGAATTTGAGAAAACACATGATATATTGCCGACTGAAGATGAGCATACCTAAGCCATACATAGTCATATCTAAGCCATAGCTGTACATAAGCTGGGCATATTGAGATAATCTTCGTAACGTTCAATTTCGTAAGATTTAAATCTCAATACGTAAGATTCTATTCTGGATTAAATTGTGGAGGTGAGGAAAGATGGTACTGAAAACAAAAGAAGAAGCTAGAGCAAATTTTGAAGCCGCAGTCGCATACATACCCGATAGATACCGTGCAGGCGTAGAAAAAGCAGACTGGCACACACCAGCCAAATCAGACCAAGCAGAAAAGAATTATGCCGATGCCATTTCTAAGGCAGTAGCCGAGAAGAGAAGACAGAAAGCAATCGCAGCCATGTCAAACGAAGACTGGAAGCGCGCAGCCATAGAAAAAGGCGCTCCCATCATCGGAGACAGAATCCGAACAGCACTCGACAAGTGGCTGGCGAACTGGGGACCAATATACGATGCAGTAGCCAGCAAAGTAGCAACGTTGCCGCCTAAGACAATCGACTGGAGAGCAAACATCAATAACCGACTAGTGCCAATCGTTGAAACATGGAAGAAAGCGGCTGGAAAGGCTTAGAAAACCAGCCAAACACACCACATTTATTTGTTTCAGTACCGGTGGATATGTTTACATATAAAAGAAATGGAAAGGTGAGGAAAGTATGAAAACATACATGTTAGATAAAGTATTAGACACAGGAACCACTTATACGGCCGAATCAGACAAGGCGTATATAATCCGCAAAGTAGGCACAACATCAACTTCTAAAGCCACGCTAGAAGTCGCAGGAGCAGACTGCCTAGAAATACTAGACGAAATAGCACGTACTCATCCGACAACGTACTACCTGTACGACTTGCTAGATTTAGGCGATTATTATGTAGTGGTGCCGCCAGACAAAAAATTCGGCTTCAGTGGAAGCTCAGGCTCCAAAATGCGCATCGTAGGCGAAATACTCGAATTGGCGCCAGGCGAAGCGCTTCCATCCCCATACATGGGTAGATATGCCGAACAAGCCAAAAAATACATGTCATATCTAAGAGGAACATACTCGCATGGAACAGACACCGCCTGGACAGCCGGAGACGAAAACAACGTACTGAGCAAGACCGCGGAAGCAGGCACAAAATACTACATAGTCGGACCAGTATACGCCAAGCTAGACAATCTCAGCGCTGTGCATAGCCCAGGCGACTGGACACTAAGATTCTACCTACAAGGAGCGCCATGGGACATTCTAAGTACGAACATGGGCGATTTAGGCGTAGACCTATGGAAATGCTATTGGAACGATGGAACAAACTACTACTACAAGCCATTTAAGCCGACTAATCTGCCGCCAGAAATCGAGCCGGGCAGAAGCTTTGTCGTATCAATGATAAACAGTTCAGGCGCATCTAAATCGCCATCAAGCGGAAACTCGCTTACAGCCACCGTAACCGTCGGCGTAGTCGTAGAATTACTCTAGACAAGGAGGCGATAACAAACAATGCCATTCAAATATTTTAAAACATTCGAAAAAGACAGCCTAGCGGATGGAGCAGCCTACAGCGAAACATGGTATCCCGACGAAGACATAATAATCAAACGAATATACATAGTCAACAAGGCAGGCACAGACCTATACAAGTCAGAATTCTACCTAAAAGTTAAAGAAGATGTCTACACGCTGTCAGTCGTGCCATGCGTAGTCTTAGGTATGCAAAGAAACGTCACTCCAGAACTAGATATCGAAGTAAAAGCAAACGAGCTAGTCAACTTTATAGTAACCAATAATGAAGGTTCCGCAATCAGCTTCTACGTAGTCTTTGAATGCTGGACACCGTAGGGAGTCTGCCTAGCATGACAGTATCCTATCAACATCTTTTTTTAGGCTACGAAATAAGAGATACAGCCATGCATGAAAGCGGAGTAGGTGAATGGCCACATCTACAGGCAATAACGATATACATAGAAAACGGACATGACCAAGACCTAACCATAACGGTACGTGGAAACAAGGAAAAAACAACGATGGGCAGTGTTGAATTAGTTTCGGCTTTTACAGTATCGGCTGGCACAGCAGTAAGCTATACATTAACGCCCGAAACAACAGGATGGCTACCATACATATATGTAACCGCTACTGCCAGCACGGCTCCAACAACAGGAGAAATAAACGTAACAATCATAACAATAGAAAAGGAGTGATGAAAATATGAGTACGCATAAACATTTCGTAAGAGATGTAGACACATTAGCGAGCGAAACGTGCGTAAGCGGAGAAATCGACACCGGAACATCAACCAGTCCCGTAACAGTTCTTACGCCAAGCAGCGGATACAAGCTGGACACACGCTCAGTGTATCTGGCGACAGATTCATCGGCGGGCGAAGTAGAAGCAAAGTTCTCAACGTCAGGCAAGCTATTAGGAAAAATATACTGCAACAAGTTTACAATGGTAACGTTAAGAGACATACGGATGACAGGAACGGCAAACGAGCCGATACAGATAAGCTGGAGCGGAACAGACACAGGCGCAAAAATATTCTACGTAATAAGATACAAAGAGGTACAATAAAACCATGAGTGTACCGGACGAACTGAGAAGATACGTGCCAAGAACAGACCTATACGACAGTCTAGAACTTGTACATTATCACATGCCAGTAGAACAGCCGCCTGCTACTGCCTCGTACATAATCTTTAAGAAAGGAAACAAAACCTACGCAAAAAACGGAACATACGGACACATAGAATTTGAGGGTACAGATATTTCAAAAGTAATAAATGATGTGATGGACGCCTTAGAAAACGGCGGTAGAATATTAATAAAAGCAGGAATATACTATACCAGCACGGCTATAAACCTTGCAAATAAAACCAATATCATCATATCAGGTGAAGGAATAAACGCAACGATACTGAAGATTTCTCAAGGCAGCCAAATAAACGCTATAACAGCTAGTGGCAGTGTGAACTGCAGTATAACTAATTTAACAATTGATGGGCAAAAAAACCTGCAGACAGACGGCGGCACATATTCAAATCAATGCGGTATCTTTGCAAACCCCTCAACTAGACTACAAATATATAATGTGATGATAAAAAACTGTTATTATAGCGGAATATTCCTACGCAACGATACCGAATCAATAATCGCTAATAGTTACTTTATAAATAATGGAGCAGGCGGGACGGGCGGCGTGCAGGCAGGAGTGCTGATTGACGGTCCCTCAGATACTGCATTTAGCGAGCGAACAAAAGTGATAGGATGTCATGCAGAAGGAAATTATAACTGGGGTTTCAGTGTAGGAGACTATGTTAAATACATCATATTTAAAGGGTGCACTGCAAAAGGAAACAATACAGGATTCGACCTAGAGCCCGGGACTTTTGCTGGCGGTAGTATTGCAGTAATAGCTAACGGATGTATAAGCCATTCCAACAGCTACAGAGGCTTCTACCTAAACGGCACAAGAAGTGCTATTGTAAATAGCGTTAGCTACGGTAATGTCATAGGTATAAGAGCAGAGGGTACACTAAATACAATAGCAAATAATCTGGTACTGACAAACAGCCAAGAAGGAATGCAACTTAGCGGTTTAAAACGCTCAACAGTATCAGGTAACATAATATATGGTAACGGTAGGACAGGTATTTGGTTGGGGGCCTGTGAGTTCGTTACTGTATGTGCAAATCACTTATTTGAAAATGGCGGAGGCTCATATGATACAATACTATTAACTTCAACCTCGACAAGAAACATAATTAACGGAAACACAATAGATGGCAACAATAAAAGCGTATATGGCGTACATGAAGATACATCAGACGATGACTACAACATAATAACATCAAACAACATATTAAACTGCATAACCGCCGCAATACTTACTAATGGGGCAAACACCATAACAGCAAATAATGTGACATAAAATGGCGGACTACTTCGTAACATTAACTATCCCAAAGAGCACCCCTCTTTCTTCGCCTATTTCTACGCAAGTTGAAATAGAAGGCGACATCCTAGTTGGCTTTTATCGTTTGATTCCGCCCGGCTGGGCTGGACTCGCACACTACCGCATACTACACGGAATTTATCAACTGCATCCGGCTAATGAAGACGCTTGGGATACTGGCGATAACATTCGTGATTTTGTGCCTTTAAACTGGAAAATGCCAGAACACAAACTAACATTAACAATTGAAGGCTACAACGAAGATACCGCAAACGACCACACCGTATACTTATGGTTCCGCACCGAAGAAGTCGAGTACGCACGGCCAACAATTATATTAAAGGAAATTTTAAGTTTACTAAAAGAAATATTCGGAATAGGAGAATAAGCGAGATGGGTAGACACCCGACTTATACAAGTCGAGGGGGCAGCCTAGCTTGACAAAGGGATGGCCGGACTTCGCATTTTCAACATACGTGAAAACATTAGAGGCAGACAACATAATAATAGACAAGCTGAGAACGGGGGCCTACACGGAAGAAAGAAAAACATTAAGCAATAGAGGCGCAACAGCCGCCGGATACTTTCTGCCGCATACGTACATGATAGGCAAGTACTTTCCGAGAGGATGCAGAGGATTCATAAAAAACATAGTTATAACCGCTAGGAACACTGACTCTACGAGCCATGATGTAAACGTTTATATTTCGCCTCAGCCAGGCATGGGCAAACTAGTCGAATCCACTTTTACGGTTCCAGCCGACACAGACCCAACGGAATTCACGGTCAGCATAAATAGATACTGGAACTATGACAGCATATTCGTTTGGCTGTATACGGATGCAACTTCAGGCGTAGGCATAGCCTATGATGCTGGCGAGCCATACGATGCCTATCATAGCTCAGACGGCGCAGCATGGACAGTTTATAGCCGCAGATACTGGATTGACATAGAATATTCGGGGCAGACGGTAGGCGACCTGCCGGTAAGCGGAACGTTAAACACTATAGAGGTACCTCACTCGTCCAGCCATGTGGAGTCTGGAAGCGTTAGTCTAGCAGGCCTTGCAGAGGACGTTGAACTCGTAAGCATAAATGGCGCGGGCTACTGTGATTTAATAATTTTTCAGGTGCAAGCGAACACGGACAGCCATAATGTAGGGATAAAGGTTGAATGCGATGGGCAAACCGCGCTAGAATCGTTAATGTATGTACTTAACGGGTTTGGATGCGGAAATACAACTCAGCCAATTTTGCTTACACAGTATTCGGAAAACGGATATATCGTTTTGATGCTAACAAAGAAATTCGAGTTCATACATAAATTTAGAGTGCTAGCCTATAATAGCAGTACAACAGACCAGACGGTATCAGCCTATGCAATTGTATCATTAATCAAATGAGATGAACGAGAATGTTGAGCCAGAGGCTGTCGGCTCTTGCCCGGCAGCCGGCCATAAAAAAGGTTTGGAGGTGAAAAGATGTTTGAGGAAGCCATCTCGTACTTCCTCATAGCGCTTGGAACATGCGGCTTCGTTGCGGCGTTTAAGATGCTGTGGGAAACGATAAAGGAGCGGTAGGCGAAGCAAGATGAGAAAACTATGCTTTAACAGGGACCCGAAGCCTGCGAAGATAGCGATATTCTGCATACTGATATTCCTAAACAGCCTGCTGACGCCAATCTATCAGATATTACAGACCGGGCAGATGCCGACGGAACTAGACTACTACACGGCATTAGTGGGCGCCATCATCAACGTTGTGCTGTTCTTGATGACGTTTCTTGGCGTGAAGCCGCCAAGTCAGCCGCCGCGTAAAAAATCTTAAATTCCCCCATTTTTTCTATTTTTAAATATGAATAGAGGTGAATTGAACTGAAAAGTAAACTAATCGAAAACTTAGAAAAAATATCGAAAGAAATTGAAACGCTGAATGAGAACTTAAATGAATTGATGGACGGTCTAAGCTTACTTATTGATGCGGTTGACGATTTAGCCGGAAAGGTTACATCCAAGCTTGATGAAATGATGGAGGAGGGAGTGTATTGGCGAACCGTAAAAAGGACAAAGTAGTTCTTAAAGACAAAAAAGCAATAGAAGCCTTGGCTTGGAAGTTTGCGAATCCGTTTCCTGAGGTTGGGCTGCCGGCCACTCCATACATTAAGGCGCCTGAGCCTGCACCCTCAATAATGGGCATATTCTTCCACGGCTTCGATTATATACTTGATAAGTACAAGGAAATCAATCCTGACGAGAACTGGCAGGAAGCACACGACAAAATGGCTGGGGCGCTCAGCCTAAAGCAGGTGCCGGAGGGCCCGCCGCTAATTGAGCTTTCGCCTATTTCGCCTGAAAAGGCTGAGGAGGCTATTCAGGAGTATGTTAGGGCTGTGGATGCAGCCACCTATACTCTGCTTTTTGGCATGATAGCCGCTGAAGCCGCAAGCTTTGGACAGTTGGACTATACGCTTTCGCTTATTCCGCAGCATCCAGTTATGCGTGGAGCCATGGATGTTGCAACGAGATTTCATTCTGCTTTAGCTTTGGAGGGCGTATATCCGGCTTATAGATATAAGATTCTTTATGATTTTCAGCCTTTGCGCCCGAACGAGTATGTTACGGCGAGAATGTATGCGAAGGGCGGCCTGTCACGTGAAGAGTACATTGAACAGATGAAGTATCTTGGCTATGAAGAGAATTTCTGCTGGCATTACTATTGGGATGCTGTGCAGTCGCCTCCTCCAGAGCGCGTACTTGACATGCTTAGACGTGGAATCATAGGCGAAGAAACAGCCAGAATCTTGCTTAAGAGGTTTCAGTGGCCTGACGATGACGTTGGCTGGTTTATACAATTGGTTGAGAATGTTCCCGAGCCTTACCGCCTAGCAGACTTTCATGCGAAGGGACTGATTAGCGATGAAAAGCTTGAGAGCGGTTTTGCATGGTACGGTATTTCACCAGACTATGCGCATGTCTGGAGTAAAAGCCAGCTTAGATGGCCAAGCTTTACTCAACTCTTAGAACTTTTATGGCGCGGAGTCATAACTGAGGAAACATTTAGATATTGGATGCGATGGCAGGGATTCAATAATGAAACTATTGATGCGATGATTAAGCTTGGCGAGCGCATTCCGCCGGCTTCAGACTTAATCACTATGTGTGTCCGTGAAGCTTTTACGCCTGAAGTCTATGCTAGAGTAGCGCCTGAAACTCCGCCTGAATTCATCGAGTGGATGAAAAAGCAAGGCTTTAGCGAGGAATGGTCTAGGCGGTATTGGGTTGCGCATTATAGGCGAATGGGCGTTGAGCAGGCATGGAGAGCGTTCTATCGTGGAAGGTTCGATAAGGAGCAGTTGGAGACGTTTCTTAAGTATGCGGATATTCATCCAGACGACAGGGCCGTATTAACCGATGAGAAGGTTATGTATGATTTGCCGACGATTCGAGAATTAGGCTATGGATATGATGTCGGCGTTTACAGCAAGGAGGATATAGAATGGTATAGGAAGGCTGCGGGCTTATCGCCTGAGGACGCTAAGAAGGCAGCCGAAGCGATGGTTGCCTATCGTAGCGAGGCGGAACGTGAAGCTTTAAGGCGCGAGTATATGTATGCTTATGCTAGGGGCGCCATTACAATTGAAGAGTTTGAAGAGAAACTTAAAGAGTTGAAGACGTCGAAGGATAAGATTCCGCTTTGGCTGGAAAGAGCAAAGTTATATAGGGATAGGATGACTAAGCAGCCGGCTCAGAACGAGCCGTTAAGTATTACGCGGAGTACTGCGCAGTGGCTGTTTGAGCATGATGTTTGGAGTGAAGAGCAATTTAGACAAGCTTTGAAGGATTTGGGTTATACTGATGAGGCTATTACAGCCTATCTTGAGCAGTCGAAGAAAAGGAAAGAGGAGCGATTGCCTGAGCCTAAGCGGCTTAGTGAGGCTAAGCTTGAGGATTTGGCGTTTTATGGCATTATTACTGAGGATGAGTGGAAGGCTGGTCTGTTAGCACTAGGATACACCGAATCGGATGCGAACAAACTGATTCAGTTGGCTAAGGAAGCTTGGAAAGCCAAAGAAGAGAAGCCGAAAGTTAGGAAACTATCGGAAAGCGATGTTATTGATGCTTATGAGTTCGGCTTGTATGGAATATACGCTGATGAAGATTATTATAGGCAGGCTGGTTATCCACCGGATAAGGTTAGATGGTACGCTGAACATAGCGTTGAGAAATGGTACTTAGACAATGGTTATAGTCCAGAAGATGCTAGGCTGTTAGCTAGGCTTGTGTATTTGAAGTATGAGGTGCCGAAGCTTAGGACATTGTATCGTAACGGCTGGATAAATAAAGAACAGTTGATTAAGGGCTTAGAGGAATTGGGTATACCAGAACCTAGACGTACTGAGATGGCTATGAACTTTATTAAGGCCGAGCAGCCTGAAAGGCTTAGAGCCGAGCGGGACTTAACTAAAAGCGAAATAATCAAGGGTGTCAAGTCTGGCGTGATTACGCCGCAACAAGCAGTATATCTACTGATGGACTTAGGATACGATGAATGGGAGGCATGGTATCTGCTTGCGATATACAAAGTAGTCGAAGCAGGCGACCCCGAAGGCTACTGGGAGATGCGAAAGATAATCGAACTGCAAAAGAAGGCAAGAGGATTACCGGCTAAGGAGATTCCAGATGAATTGATTATTCTTGAGCAGGAGCAGCGCAGACTAAAAGAAGAATTGGACAGATTAAGAAAAACTGGGGCGCCTGAGGAGGAAATCGCTGAAATTGCTAACAAACTGACATTAGTAGAAAATAAAATGCGAACTATCATCGGCAAGCTAGGCTTGGAGCGCTGAAACGCCTTCGGCGTTTCGAGCTACTGTCTATCTTGGGGTAGTGTCAGCTCGTAGCCTTTCAATCATCGCTAGATGCTCATCTTAAAAGCGGTTCATCATCCGAAGCTTGTTAATTCGGTTTGGTATCCTTCTTTTTTGCACATGCATACCCAATAGGTTTGGTGTGTTCCCATCGTTTGCGTCGGGTCATTTACTCTTAGTATCATAAGTATATGCCAATTTTTGAATACCGCGAGTATTCTAGGTAGCGGTATGTATTGTTCGTTCCATTTTAGCCATAATAGCCCATCGTCTTTTAATATGCGTAGAAATTCTTTCTGTGCTTTGTATATGAATGCGATTAGTTCCATTTTGTTTTTGTATATTTCGAGGCCGTAGTATATGTTTCCTTTCATTCCCATCATTCTTAATCTTTTGGGCTTTAAGTCTGGAAATGTAAAGAAGTCGCCCGGTTCGCATCCCCATCTGTGCGGCGGGTCGAAAAAGATTGTGTGGAATGTTTTGTCGCGGAATGGCGTACGAGTACAATCGGCGTATATGGTTGGTTTTCTGTATAGTTTCTTTTGTATGTCTATGTAGATTATACAGTCGGCGTTTTTTGTTTCGTACATTGTTCGGTTGCCAGCAGTAGCGTCCAATATCATTTTGCTTACTCCTTTTTTCTGTTTTTATGTGCTGTTATCATGAAGCATATTCCTCGAATGTAGCATTTATGGCATTCTGCGTTGTGCCAGTCGAATTTTCCGAAGCATGAGGGTACTGCTCTTTTTCTTGGCATTTTATATTACTCCTGCTTTTTTGTATTTCCACCATAATTTACGTAACGTTTCTATGTCTGGTTTGTGTCTTGTTATCCATGCTTTTGATATGATTAGTTGATTGTTGCATGGTAGTAGTTTGCCTGTGTTTTTATCGTAAAACTTGCATATTGGTAGTTTTGTTTTTTTGTCTTGTCCTTTATATTTGCATGGTTGCGGTAACGTGCAGATTGGTAACGTGTATTTTGTGTGTTTTCGTATTTGTTTTATTCTGTATGGACAGTTTATGTAGCATCTTTTTCTTTGGCATATTACGTTTGGCTGGTATGGACATGCTCTCATTTCTCATCACTTCTCTATGTAATATGCCTTTCGTAATGGATTGTTACATTTTGGGCAGAATCTTCTGTTTAGTTCCTTGTCTGTTATGTATCCGCAGGCTGGGCAGTATAGCCGTTCACGAATTTTCGGTTTCGTTTGCTTCTGTTCGGGCATTTACCAGCCTTCTTCTTCTCTTAATCTTTCGACAAATTCTCTGCCGAATAGTCCTCTTAAGCCTTGTACCGCATATCTTACTTGTGTGCCCCATGGATAGTGTACGGCTACTCTTCGCACTCCATGTTCTCTTAGGTATGGTTCGTCCCATTTTTCTGCTTTCTGTGTCTGCATATAGTCCCATAATGATTCTACTTGAGTGTCGTATGGCTCGTAGCCTAATTGTTCTCTTAGGTGCTCTCTTAGTCTTTCCTTGTCTTCCCATGCCTCTATGGGCACGTCCATTCTGTTTAGGAAGTCTTCATATCGTTCATCGTACGCCAATATTTATCTCCCTCGGCTTTGCTTTTTCTTCGTATACGTCTGATATTGTTTCGTATTTTACGAAGCTGTCTAGCTCGTCTATTGTTGCGTCTTCTGGATTGAATCCTTCTAATATTGTTGCTAGCCTTATTTTTCTGCCGTCTTTCGGCGTGATTCGTAAAGTAAACTTCTTTCTCCATACGCCGAATCTGAAAAACGTCATATCGACATATTTTGTTGCCGCAATTATTTCTATGGCTTTTTGCCATTCGCATCGTTTAAAGCAGTATGCCATGAAGTGTCCTTTTTTGCCTGTGTACAGAATATATATTCTTGGGAGTTGGTACCTTGCTTGTACTGCTCCTAACGCCTGTACTACTTGTTCTAGGCTGACGCCGTCGAAGTCCCACATCAATATATGTTTGCCGTCGGGTAGGATGGAATTGACTCCTGCAACGTCTGTTACGTGCACCACGTTTAGGCTGAATCTCCAGCGTCCTATTCTGAACCTTAGCATCATGGTTTTACTGTCACCACGCCTTCTCTTAGTTGCCATTTTATTTCTGTTAGTTCATGTGCGATTACCCATATTGCGCATTGCTCATAGTTTTTGTCGTACCATGCGCATTTTTCTTTGTAGCAGTGGTCGAATGTTTTGCCGTTTATTTTTCTTAGCGGGCACAGCTTTATGTCTTTCATGTGTTTTCACCTTCGTCGAATTGGCTGCCTTCTGGATAGTATATGAATATTGCGAATAGGTCTGTTGTTCCTTCTGATGGCGCTGGGAATGCTACTGAATGTATTATTATGTTTTTGGTTAGTGCCTTTCCTTTTGCCCATCTGTTGAATGCTTCCGTTACGGATTTTATTGTTCCGTAGAATATTTTTACTTTCATAATTTCACCTCCTTTACGATTCTTATTCTAAACGTTCCGCCGCAATCTACGCATTCATACGTTACGTCCGCTATTATTT
>Ga0190308_1000535_pt1 | contig 11997 bp, 10 predicted proteins | sample 48700756_MG_FD_165050 | JGI IMG/M metagenome (GOLD analysis project Ga0190308, IMG submission 165050) | Hydrothermal vent sediment bacterial communities from Southern Trench, Guaymas Basin, Mexico - 4870-07-5-6_MG | ecosystem: Environmental > Aquatic > Marine > Hydrothermal vents > Sediment ...
TAGATTATGCCAATAGAATGCGGTATGATCATATTATAACTATTGAAGATCCTATTGAATTTGTTCACGAACCTAAAAATTGTTTGATTAATCAAAGAGAGATAGGGGTTCATACTAAAAGTTTTGCTAATGCATTAAGAGCAGCTTTAAGAGAAGATCCTGATATTATCTTGGTAGGAGAAATGCGTGATTTGGAAACAATAGCACTTGCTATTGAAGCTGCACTTACTGGTCATTTAGTATTCTCTACTTTACATACTATTGGTGCTGCTCAAACAGTAAGTAGAATAATAGATGCCTTTCCACTTCAGGAAAGAGATCAAATAAGAGTGTCTTTATCTGAAGCATTAAGAGCTGTTATTTCTCAAACTATGTTTAAAAGGATTGATAAAGCTGGAAGAATAGTTGCTACAGAAATAATGATAGCAACTCCTGCTATAAGAAACCTTATTAGAGAAAACAAAATACATCAAATTCCTTCTATGATTCAAACTGGTAAAAAATTCGGTATGATGTCTTTGGATGATTGTATTATGGATTATTTAAATAAAGGATGGATAGCTCCTGAAGAAGCCTTTATTAAGGCTATAGATAAGAGTAGATTTTTGCCCTTTATTCAAGATAAAGAAATTGCTGATTTTACTGAAATGCCAGGCTAAAAATGTTAACCGAAATTGAAATAAAAGAACTGATTTATAGATTAGCATATTTAGAACCAGGTATTTCTGATATTTTTATTCTTTCTGGCTATCCTTTTCAGATAATGGTATATGGGAAGGTAAAATCTGTATATTTTGAAGATTTTCCTGTAGAAAAACTTTCTCCTTTTCAAGTTGAAACTATAGCTTTTAATATGCTTAAAGGTAGCCCTCATCTATTAAAAAAACTCATCAAAGATGGATATACAGATCTTTCTTATTTTTTAGATGATGAAACAAGATTTAGAGTGAATATATTTTCTCGTCAAAAAACTTATAATATTATAATGAGAAAATTAGAAAGTAGAGTTAAATCTATAGAAGAACTTGGATTACCTAAGGTATTTTATAAAATAGCTCGAGAAAAATATGGAATTGTTTTAGTAACTGGTGCCACTGGTCAAGGAAAGACTACAACACTGGCTGCTATTCTTCATGAAATAAATAAAAAAGAAAATGTTCATATTATTACTTTAGAAGATCCTATTGAATATATTCATCAACCAATAAAAGCTACTATTAATCAAAGAGAACTTGGAACAGATTTTAGTTCTTATGCAGAAGGTCTTAGAGCTGCTTTAAGAGAAGCTCCTCATGTGATATTAGTAGGTGAAATTCGTGACAGGGAAACTATGGATATAGCTTTAACTGCTGCAGAAACTGGTCATTTAGTATTTTCAACTCTTCATACCATAGGAGCTTCTCATACTGTTAACAGGGTTATAGGGTTTTATTCATCAGAAGAAGAACAAACTATAAGACATAGATTAGCAGGATCTTTAAGATGGATTATAGGACAAAAATTACTTCCTAAAATTGGAGGAGGTAGAATACCTGTTTTTGATATTTTATATAACACTTTAAGAGTAAAAGAAATAATTATGACTGGAGAGAGTGAAGGAAGAACTTTTTATGAAGTTATGACTCAGGGTAGTGCTTTTGGAATGCGAACCTTTGATCAAGAGCTTGTAGAGCTTTATAAAAATGAGATTATAGAAGAAGATATAGCTCTTGCTCATGCTCTTAGAAAAGATAGAGTAGGAAGACAGATAGATATTATAAAGAAACAAAAAGGTAAAGAAAGTATAATTTCTTCTTTGGAATTAGATAGAAAGGGTGTTAAATGAAGGAAGGATATCAAGATTATCTTATAGAAAAAGCACTTTGTTTAATTTATTGGGATTTAAACTCATCTTTAGATATTCTTAAAAATCGCTTTTCTGAAGATTTTGAAATTAGAGAGATAAAAACTTTAGAAGACCTGATTTATTGGTGTAAAATAGCATTAGTAAAAATAATAATTTTCGGAATAAAAGATTTAGAAAAAATAAAAGACCTGATAAAGTTTTTGAATGAAAAATTTCCTATAGAAAAAAGACGAGAGATATTTTTGATTTATATTCTTCCTAAAGCAAAAACTTTAGATCCCAAAGAAACTTTTTTATTAAGTGCTAATTTAGTTATTTCAGAAGAGCACCTTTCTGATTTTGAAAGAATATATAAAAGGGCATTTCAATATTGGTCTATTTTATATAAAGATTTTAAAACAGCTTATGAAAGATTGAGAAAGGAATTTTAAATTTAAAGAATGGAGGGTTCATGATAAGGAAAGCAGTTCTTCCTGTAGCTGGACTTGGCACAAGAATGCTTCCTATAACTAAAGTAGTTCCTAAGGAACTTCTTAATATAGTAGATAGACCAACTATTGAGTATGTAGTTGATGAAGTTATATCTTCAGGAGTAAACATATTGATATTTATCATTTCACAAGGAAAAGGAGGGATTATTGATTACTTTGACACTAATCTAAGTTTAAGAAGTTTTTTAAAAGAAAGGAATAAAATAGAACTTCTTAAAAAAGTAGAAGATGTTGAAGAAAAAATAAAATATTTAATAGAAGTGCGCCAAAAAGTTCCTGAAGGGCTTGGACATGCTGTGCTTATGGCTGAAAGAGCAGTAGAAAATGAGCCTTTTGCTGTAGTATTAGGAGATGATTTAGTTGATGCAGAAACTCCGTGTTTGAAACAAATGATAGATATTTATACCCTTCTTTCAGCTAAAACAAAAAATCATAGTATTATTGCTGTTGAAGAGGTTCCAGTAGAAGATATCCCAAAATATGGGATTGTTGATGGAGAAAGAATAGAAAAAAATTTAATAAAAATAAAAAAAGTAATAGAAAAGCCTTCTCCTGATAAAGCACCTTCTAATTTAGCTATTATTGGAAGGTATATCTTCGATCCTGCTATTTTTGAATTTTTAAAAAGAATTCCCAAAACTCATGGAGAATATCAGCTTACAGATGCTATTCAGTTAATGATAGATAATGGTTATGAAGTTTATGCCTATTTATTTGAAGGCATAAGATTTGATACAGGAAATAAAGAAGGTTTTTTTGAAACTGTTCTTCATTATGCTACTAAAAACTCTGATTTAAAAGAAGTTCTGAGAAGATTTGTTAATGAAAGAAAAATTTATTAATGTATTTGATTGATGTCATTTTACCTTTGCCTCTTTATCAAAATTTTTCCTATTTAAGTAAAAATTTTATCATTCCTGGAATAAGAGTTTTAGTTCCTTTTAAAAATAATCGTTTAATTGGAATAGTGAGATATTGTCAGGAGGTGAATGAAAAAAGGCTTTCTTCCAAAATAGAATATAAATACATAGAAGAAATTTTAGATAATTCACCTTTAGTTCCTCATAATTTATTTTCTTTTTTAGAATGGGTATCTTGGTACTATTTAACTCCCTTAGGATTAGTTTATAAAATAGCTTTACCTCCAGGAGTATTTGTTTTGCCTCAAAGAAGAATTTATTTAACTGAAAAAGGAAAAGAAGCTATAAAGAAAGGATATTTGCCTGAAAAATTTGCTATTATAAAAAAGAAAGGGTACAGCTTAAAGTATTTTATGAAAAAAACAGGTATTACTTTAAAACAAATTAATGAATTTAAACAAAAAGAATGGATTACTATTAAATCTCAATTTCGCGAGACAAAAATTCCTTTAGAAATTTTTATAAAACTCAAGAAAAATTTAGAGCCAAAGGAAGAAATTTCAGAAAATGAAATTATTAAATATCTTAGAGAAAAAATCGAAGTTCCTGAAAAAATCTTGAAAAAGAAATTTTCTTCTAAGGAGATAAAAAGATTATTAGAAAAAGGAGTATTAGAAAGAGTTGAATATCCTAAAATTAGAAAAATATTAATTTCTATAGAAGTCCCTCAAAAATATCAATTAACCCCTTCTCAGAAAAAAGTTTTTGAGGGAATTAAAAATTTAATTAACCAAGGGGGTTTTCAACCTATTCTTCTTTATGGAGTTACAGGAAGTGGTAAATCATTTATTTATATAGAAATAATCAAAGAAATTTTAAAAAATAAGAAAAAAGTTTTGGTATTAGTTCCTGAAATAGCGTTAACTACTTATATGGAAATGTTACTTTTAAATTATTTCAAAAAAAGGATTGCTTTACTTCATAGTGGACTTTCTCCATCAGAAAGATTAAGTGAATGGATGCGTATATTAAAAGATGAAGCTGATATAATAATAGGAACAAGATCTGCAATATTTGCCCCTGTTAGTAATTTAGGTCTTATTATTGTTGATGAAGAGCATGATCCTTCTTATAAAGAAGAAAATTTGATCTGTAAATACCATGCAAGAGATTTAGCACTTATTAGAGGAAAAATAGAAAACATTCCTGTAATTCTTGGTTCTGCTACACCAAGTATAAAGAGTTTTTATTTTGCTAAAAAAGGAAAATATCATCTTTTTATATTAAAAGAAAGACCATTCGTTAGTTTACCAGAAGTAAAATTTATTGAAAATAAAACTTTTAAACTTGTTTCTGAAGAATTAAGAAAAGAAATAGAAAAAATTTTAAAAAATAAAAAAACAGCCTTTCTTTATTTAAATAGAAGGGGATATGCACCGCTTGTTGAATGTGAGGAATGTCATTATATTTGGAGTTGTCCTAATTGTGGAATTCCACTGACTTATCATAAAGAGGAAAAAATTCTTTTGTGTCATTATTGTAATTTTGAAATTAGCTCTTTAACTTTATGTCCTCATTGTAAAGGTTCTAAAATAAAGTTTAAAAGGGCAGGGACTGAAAGGATTGAAGAAGAAATAAGAAAAATTTTTCCAGAAGTAGAAGTTATAAGAGTAGATAGAGATGCAGTTAATACTGAAAAAAAGTTATTACAAGTGTTAGAAAAGCTATATAAATCTGAACCTAAAATTATAATAGGAACTCAAATGGGTATTCATGGACATAATTTTCCTGAAGTAAACTTAGTGAGTGTTTTGAGAGCAGAAGAAGGTTTATTTCTTCCTCACTATAAATCTGGAGAAAGAACTTTTCAACTACTAATGCAAGCTGCTGGAAGAGCAGGTAGAAAAAAGGAAAAAGGAAAAGTAATTTTTCAGGGTGCTATAAAGGATCATTATGCTATAAAGTATGCTTTAGAACAGAATTATGAAAAATTTTATGAAGAAGAAATAAAACTTAGAAAAATGTTTCTTTTTCCTCCTTTTGTAAGGCTTGTAGTAATAAGAATTGAAGGTATAAAAGAAGATAAAGTAAAGGAAAAATGTATAGAAGCAAAAAAAACTTTAGAAGAATTATTATCTAAAGAGGGTATAAATAAGGTAGAAATATTAGGACCTGCTCCTTGTCCATTTAGAAAATTAAGAGGGCTTTATAGGTGGCATATAATTTTGAAGACAAAAACTTATAAATTAATAAATAATACTTTGTATAAATTTTTAGGAAAGTTTAAAACCTCTGGATTAAAATTAAATTTTGATATTGATCCAGAAGACTTACTATAGATATTTACTTTTTAAAAAAAGGACGTATATTAATTTCTAATATGCTTAAAACACCAAAATATAAAGTAGAAAAAATTGATATCTCTAAAAGGTATAAGTCCTTTTATGATTTTAATCTTAAACCTGTAGAATTGGAAGCTTATTTAGATGAATATATAGTTGGGCAGAAAGAAGCTAAAGTTATTATAGCAACTAAAATTTGCACCCATTTTCACAAAATTAAAAATTTTCTTTTAAAACATGGTAAAGAAGATAAAACAGAATTTATAAAAAATAATATATTTATTATAGGTCCTACAGGGGTTGGAAAAACTTATATGATAAAACTTATTGCTAAAAAAATCGGGGTTCCTTTTGTAAAAGGTGATGCTACTAAATTTAGTGAAACAGGATATGTAGGAGGGGATATAGAAGATTTAATAAGAGATTTATATTGGGAGGCTAATGGAGATTTAGAAAAAGCTCAATTTGGAATTGTATTTCTGGATGAAATTGATAAAATTGCTTCCTCTGGAGAAACAGTAGGTCCTGATATTTCAAGAACAGGAGTTCAAAGAGCTTTATTGAAGCCTTTAGAAGAAACAGAAGTTGAAATTAAAATTCCTCAAGAGAGTTATAATTTTTTTGAAGTTTCAGAGATTCAGGGAAGAACAAAGAAGAAAAAAAAGGTTCTTAGTACCAAATATGTGCTTTTTATTGTGAGTGGTGCGTTTCAGGGATTGGAAGAAATTATAAAAAAAAGAATAAAGAAACAAGGTTTAGGATTTATTTCTGAAATAGAAAGTAAGAAAGAAATAAAAATTAACTATTTTAAATTTGTTATTCCAGAAGATTTAGTAAATTACGGATTTGAAAGGGAATTTGTAGCTCGTTTCCCTGTCATTGCAATATTTGAACCTTTGACAGAAGGCGAACTATATAAAATTCTTGCTAATCCAAATGATCCTATAATGATAAATAAAAAAAGAGATTTTAAAGTATATGAAATAGATCTTGCTTTTACAGATAGTGCTTTAAAGGAAATAGCTAAGATAGCTTATAAAGAAAGCACAGGAGCTCGAGCTTTAGCTCGTATTTTAGAGAAAATTCTTATTCCTTTTGAAAGAACTCTCCCATCTCTTTCTTTGAATTATTTAGGAGTAACTGAAGAAATTGTTAAAGATCCTTATAAAGTTTTATCAGATATGATGAATTCACCTTATAGTGAGAAATGGAAAGAAAATTATTATAGAGCTTTAGAAGACGAGAAAAGGAGAGTAGAAAATTATTTGAGTAATAAACAAAAGATATCACAAGAAGAAAAATTAGAAATTACGCCTAAAAGATTAGAACTAATATTTAAATTGTATAAAGAAAAAGATATAGAATTGAATAAGGCTCTGGAAGAAATTTTATATTTGTGGAGACAAATAAAAAGCTATGAATTAGCTTTTGAGCGAAAAAATTTTATCAAAATAATCTTTACTGAAGATGCTATAGATAATATATTAGAAATAGCTATTAAAAAGGATTGGGGAATATTTACATATTGCGAAAAAATAATGTCAAGGTTAGAATATAGCTTAAATTATTTAAAAGAAGCACAAGAGAAAGAGGTGGTTTATATTAATTCTTTAGCTTTCAAGGATCCTGAAAAGTTTATAAAAGAATACCTATTAATTTGAAAATAGTTGAATGATATATTTAGCTCTTTCAGAGACTTTATACAATAAAATTAAAAAGTCTTTAGAAAATCATAAATTCAAGTATAAGATTATTGAAGATGGTGAAACCTTATTAGAATTAGCTAAAAAAGAAAAGCCAAAGCTTATTATTTTGGAAAAAGATTTACCACTCCTGGATGGATTTGCAGTTACTTTACTTTTAAAATCTAATGATAAAACAAAAGATATACCTATTTTAGCTATTTGTAAATCCCAATATAAAGAAGAAGAAATAAAAGCTAAAGACTGTGGAGTAGATGAGGTAATTATGTATCCTTTAGAAGGAAAAGAAATAATTCAAAAAATAGAAAAATGGTTAAAAAAATAAGGTAAAAATGATAAGTATATCTAAACTTTATTGTGGAGCAACTGAAGCTTTTGATCATGTAAGATATGGGAAAAGGCATTCTTCTGATAAAAGACCTGTAGTAGTTTGGAATGTTACTAAAGCTTGTAATTTAAGATGTATTCATTGCTATGCTAAAGCTGATAATAATCCAGCACCTAATGAACTTACTACAGAAGAAGGTTTTAAACTTCTTGAAGATTTGGCAAAGTTTGGTTGCCCTGTAATTCTTTTTTCTGGTGGAGAACCTTTGGTAAGACCTGATATACTTGATTTAATTCATAAGGCAGTAAGTTTAGGATTAAGAACAGTTATTTCAACAAATGGTGTGCTTATTGATCATTCTCTTGCTAAAGAATTAAAAAAATTAGGAGTTTCTTATGTTGGAATAAGTCTTGATGGTTGGAAAGAAGTTCATGATAAATTTAGAGGGGTTAAAGGAGCTTTTGAAAAAGTAATTTCAGCTATTGAAGCTTGCAAAAAAGAAGGTCTTAAGGTTGGTTTAAGATTTACTATGAGTAAACTAAATGCTAAAGAAATACCCAAAATTTTTACTTTAGTTGAAGAATTAAAAATACCACGAGTCTGTTTTTATCATCTTGTTTATTCAGGCAGGGGTTCAAAACTTATAGAACAAGATCTCAGCCATGAAGAAACTCGCTATTGGGTAGATTATATAATTGATAAAACCAAAGATTTACATACTAAAGGTTTAAAGGCAGAAGTTTTGACAGTTGATAATCATGCAGATGGTCCGTATCTTTATTTAAGAATGAAAAAGGAAAATCATCCTAAAGCAGAAGAAGTATATGAACTTCTTAAGATAAACGGAGGGAATAACAGTGGAGTAGGTATTGGATGTGTTTCTTGGGATGGTTTTGTTTATGCAGATCAATTCTGGCGTACTCATACTTTTGGGAATGTAAGAGAAAGACCTTTTAGTGAAATCTGGATGGATACCTCAAATCCTTTAATGGCAAAATTAAAAGAAAAAAAGAAATATGTAAAAGGTAGATGTGCTAAATGTAAATTTTTAGATTTGTGTGCTGGCAATTTTAGGGCAAGAGCTGAAGCTGTAACAGGAGATATATGGGCTCCTGATCCAGCATGCTATCTTACAGATGAAGAAATTGGAATACAAGAAAGAGAAGAAAATGGAAAAAATAGAAAGAGCTTTAATTAGTGTTACAGATAAAACAGGAATTGTTGAATTTGCAAAAGAATTAGAACTTCTTGGAATAGAAATTATTTCAACTGGTGGAACAGCAAGAGTTTTAAGAGAAGGTGATGTTAAGGTAATCGACATTTCAGAATTGACAGGCTTTCCTGAAATATTAGAAGGAAGAGTAAAAACACTTCATCCAAAGGTTCACGGAGGTATCCTTTTTAAAAGAGAAAAAGAAGACCATATCGAGACTATTAAAAAACACAATATAAAACCTATAGATTTAATTGTGGTTAATCTTTATGCCTTTGAAAAGGTAGTAGAAAAAGGGACAGACCTTGATACAGCTATAGAAAATATTGATATTGGAGGACCTACACTTATAAGAGCAGGAGCTAAAAATTTTAAATATGTTACTGTAGTAATTGATCCAAATGACTATTCCAAAATTTTAGAAGAAATAAAAAAATATGGAAATACAACTTTACAAACAAGATTTGAACTTGCTAAAAAAGTTTTTAAATTAACAAGCAGTTACGATCAAATAATTTACAATTACTTTTCCAATATCCATATTTAATGTTCTGTATTACTTTAGCAGAAAGCACTTATAAAAAGCTATTAGAGAAAATAAAAAAAGGCTCTAAATATACTGATTTTTTTGAATTAAGGGCTGATTATCTTAAAGATTTAAATACTTCAGAATTAGAAAAACTTCTAAAACTTCCATATAAATTTCTTTTTACTTTTAGAAGTTATGAAGAAGGTGGTTATAAAAAATTTTCTGATGAGTTTAGATTAGAATGGATTCTTTGGGCTTTAAACCAAAAATTTTATTTAGTAGATTTAGAATGGAAACTTTTTAAAAAATTTTATTCAAAGCTAAAGGATCTAAATTTTAACAAAGTTCTTATTTCTTATCATAATTTTAAAAAAACCCCTTCTTTAAAATATTTAAATAGATTACTAATAGAAATGCAAAAAAGAGGGATTAAAAAAGCTAAAATAGTTTGTATGTGTAAAACTTTGGAGGAATCTTTTAGACTTCTCAATCTTATTTTTTTTGCTAAAAAAAGAAAAATAGAATTGATAAGTTTTGGAATGGGAGAAAAAGGAAAAATAAGTAGAATTTTTTCTTTATTTTGTGGAGCACCTTTTACTTATGTAGTTTTATCTAAAAAAGAAACTGTAGCCCCGGGACAATTTGATATAAATTCTGCTGTAAAATTTTATAAAACAATTAAACAGATAATAAGTTAGTTGATTATGTATGAAGTTTATGGAATTATTGGGGATCCTGTAAGTCATTCTTTATCTCCTATAATGCATAATTTAGCTTTTAAAGAAAAAAATATAAAAGCTGTATACGGAGCTTTTTGGGTTAAATCTTATGATTTAGCAAAAGCTATAGAAGGAATAAGAGCCTTAAATATAAAAGGTCTTTCTGTAACTATTCCTCATAAAGAGAAGGTTATGAATTATTTGGATGAAATAGATGAAATAGCTTATAAAATTGAAGCAGTAAATACTATTGTAAATAAAAAAGGAATTTTAAAAGGATATAATACAGACTGGATAGGTGTTTTAGAAGCTTTTAATGTGAAAGGAGTAAAACTTGAAAATAAAAAAATAGTTGTTATTGGTGCAGGAGGAGCATCTAAAGCTGTTATTTATGCTCTTATAAAAGGAGGAGCAAAAGAGATTTTAGTATATAATCGCACTTTTGAAAAAGCAAAACTTTTAGAAAAAAAGTTCGGAATAATAGCCAAACCTTGGGAAGAATTAAAAAATGCTTATGGAGATATTATAATTCAAACAACAAGTGTAGGATTAAAATCTTGGGAAAGTCCTGTAGAAGAGGAAGTAGTCTCTCGATTTAAAGTGGCTATGGATATAGTTTATTTACCCTTAAAAACAAAATTTTTAGCACTTGCTGAAAAATATGCTCAAATAATAGACGGATTACAAATGCTTCTTTATCAAGGAGTAGAACAATTTAAACTATGGACAGGCATTGAACCACCTATAAAATTAATGGAAAAAGCTATATATGAAGAAGTTAAAAATATGGAGAAAGAATTTTTAAAATGAGCATAAAAGAGATAAAACAATTAAAAAACTTAAAAGAAATTAGTTTAAAACTTCCCACCTCTAAAAGTTTAACACAAAGAGCTTTAATATGTAGTGCTCTTTCAAAAGGTGTTTCTCAAATCATTAATCCTTTAATAAGTGAAGATACGCTTTTATTAAAATCAGCTTTAGAAAATGTAGGAGTAAATATAAAGGAAAATAAAAACATCTGGGAAATAAAAGGTAAATATCCGCCTTTACTTTTAGAAAAAAGAATTTATTTAGGGAACAATGGAACAGGTGCAAGATTTTTTTTAGCTTTAGCCTCTCTTGGTAAGGGCTCTTATGTGGAGATTTATGGGAAACCAAGACTTCATGAAAGACCTATGGGACCTTTGATTAAAACTTTAAGAGATCTTTCTGCACATATTGAATGTCTTGAAAAAGAAGGTTTTTTACCAATTAGAATAAAGGAATCACAACTTATTTCTAAAGAAGTTTTTCTTCCAGGAAATATAAGTAGTCAGTTTATCTCTGCTCTTTTACTTATAGGACCTTATTTGCCAGATGGTTTGGAGATCCAAATAGAAGGAGAATTAATCTCTAAAGCTTATATAAATCTTACTATTGAGGTAATGAAAACTTATGGAATAGAGGTGAAGTCTTTTGAGAATAAATTTAAGGTATTTCCTGGTACTTATAAATCTATATCTTATGAAGTGGAAGCAGATGCCTCTAATGCCTCTTATTTTTTAGCCATACCTTTAATTTTAGGAAAAGGCACAATTATTATAGAAAATTACAATGTTTTATCTAAACAAGGAGATGTTAAATTTTTAGAATATATAAAAAAAATGGGAGCAGATATAGAAGTTTTAAATCCTTTAGGAGTAAAAGTAAGATTTGAAGGGATACCTAAAGGTGCAGAAATAGATCTTGGAGATACTCCAGATTTATTTCCAAGTATGTGTGTTTTAGGAGCAGTTGCAGAAGGAAAAACATTTCTTAAAGGTGCTCCTCATTTGCGTTACAAAGAAACAGATCGTATCAAAGCTATGGTTACAGAATTAAGAAAACTTGGTGTAAAAGCAGAAGAATTACCAGATGGAGCTATAATTGAAGGAACTACAAATTTCACCCCAGCTTTAATTAATACCTATGATGATCATCGTATTGC
>Ga0190308_1000538_pt1 | contig 11952 bp, 9 predicted proteins | sample 48700756_MG_FD_165050 | JGI IMG/M metagenome (GOLD analysis project Ga0190308, IMG submission 165050) | Hydrothermal vent sediment bacterial communities from Southern Trench, Guaymas Basin, Mexico - 4870-07-5-6_MG | ecosystem: Environmental > Aquatic > Marine > Hydrothermal vents > Sediment ...
TAATAAATATGGAGAATTCTCCCTTTGGTAAGATGCTCCTGGATGTCGAAAAATTCCTTATCCTTCAACCCGCCCATCGGAACAAAGGCTAAAGGAGTTACCGTAAAATGGGCTCTTTCCCCTAACTTTTCCTCTAACTTTTTCTCCATCGTTATTATAAGCCTTGCGGTATCTATATGGTCTTCTTCGGTCTCCCAAGGTAAGCCGACTATAGTAGTATAGGCTGGAAACCAGAAGAATTTGTTAAAAACATAAGTTCCGTTTAACAAAACCCAAGGCCATTCCTCAGCGCTAAAAGGCTTCATCTTGTTGTTCGCAAGTTTTTTTATTAAAGTTGGAGAAGCGGTTTCAAACCCTACCTGGATTCCGACCCATCTGTTTATTCCTGCCTTGTTTAATTCCGAAACCCTTTTTAGAATCTTTGGGGCTGCCAAAGCACCTGCAACGCAGCCATGAGTAGGATTTGCAAATTCCGCTTTTTCTAAAACCTTCTCAAAAAGCTCTATTACGGCATCTTCATTAGGATGGAACTCAACCCTATCCTCAACCATGTAATTAAAAATATCCTCGCTGTGTAGCCATATTTTCCTTTGCCCAGCCCTTAAATTGACCTCTATTTCCTCCATTATCTTCTCCAAAGGATAGAATCTGGCAGACCTTAAATTAGGGGAACAGAACCTGCAACCCCTGCCGCAACCTCTCATCACTTCAACCATCCCTTTATAACTCGGGTTGACTATGGCCGGTATTTCTTCAACCTTTGGCCAGGTCTTTATCTCTATAAATTTGTCGGCGCTTCCGCTCTCTATATCTCTAAAAATATCCCCTATCACATGCTCCACCTCTCCGGAAATAACATGGTCTATTTCAAGCTCATCCGTTAACTCTTCTTTGATTTTAAACTGCCAGCCTGCCTGCCCTCCGACCACGATTTTAAATTTATAGCCCTTCCTTTTTCTGAAATCCCTAAGCCTTTTTACAAGGGAGGTAAAGAGCAATTTAGAATAAGAGGTCTTTTTTCCTCCTTCGGTAAACATAAGGGTTACAGGTCCCAAACCGTAAGGATCCATAGTATTTATCCCGACTATGGTTGTTTTTTCGTCTATGAATTTCTCTATCTTTTTCGGATGGGCAACAACTACTTCCTCCCTTTTAAAACCGTCTTTGAGTAAAGCTGCCTCAACCTTTCTTATTGCATAAGGGGCTTGGACAAGTTTACCATCCTTTTCAGGAAGTTGAGAATCCAAAATTCTGTAGATAAATCTCGGAACGCCCTCAACAGGTGCGCAAGGTAGGAAATCGAGCAAAGGTATATCTCTGAAAGTCGAAGTTAAGCTAGGGTCAGAGGTTAAAACTACCCTCATCTTTCTTCACCCCTCAGTTTCTTAAGCTTAAGGTTTGCATTCCTTATTATTTCAATAACCTTCTGCTCCTTTTTTGAGAGCTCAAGGGTTTCGAAAACAAGTTTTAAAGTTTCGTTGAGATGAAATAATATCCGGGAAATGCCTTCTCTATTCAAAATTTCGGAGGCAATTTTCAAGCCCTTCCTGGTAAGTTTGTACTTCTTCCTTCTTCCCTCCCTTATCTCCTTTATAATCCCTTTTTTTAGAAGGGAATGTAAAGCAGGGTAAAGAGTTCCTGGAGAAGGCTTCCAAAACCCTGTCTTTTCCCTAATCTTTTTCATCAATCTATAGCCGTGCATAGGCTCCCCTTTTAAAATTGAAAGGATGAAAGGCTCTAAAAGTCCTGCAGGAATAAATTTCTGCAAGGATTTATATCGGTCCGACATAATTTGAATTTTTTAAAAAATTTAAATATAAGTCAGCTCGTTCAGAAGGTTGAAGAATAGCGTCTTCAGATCATTTAAAGCTTCTGAATCATTCTCCTTTAGCTTCTTCCTTACCTTCTCAAACTCTATAGCAAACTTCTTAAACTTTTCGTATTTTTCATCCACCTTATACGAAAGAAGGCGTGCTCTATATTCATGCCTTTTATCCACATTCCAATACTTATCTACAAATTTCCATAAATGTTCCTCAGCTATCCCATCAACCATGCTCAAAGCACAATAAGCAGCCGCAGCCTCACCAAATATAGTACAGATAGCCAATACATTTCTATCCTTCTCGCTCTTAACTTCATACTTATCCCTAATACCCAAATACACATCCATCACATTTCTATAAATGTCAGAACTGACCATAATAAGATAGTAAAAATTTAAAAATAAATTTTTTTCCGATTCTTAAAAATTTAAATACTAAAGATATTTATGTTTTTCCTGTTGCTTGCCATAATTTACATCTTTACATTTGCGGTTGGAGAGCTAATAGAAAGGGCCAGAATTCCCTGGATATTCGCTGCTTTGCTTTTGGGCTTCGCTTTGAATCTCTATAATCCATTCCCGGAAATAACTTCCTCCCAAGCCTTTCAATTCTTCGCGAGTTTGGGAATGTATTTTTTGCTTTTCATCATCGGGTTTGAAATCGATGTGAATGAAATAAAGAAAGAAGGAAGGTTCATTTTCTTCTCAACCGGCTTCATAATTCTTTTTGAAGGAATCTGCGGAATGCTATTAATCCACTTTATATTTAAGCTGAGCTGGTTTTTATCCTTTTTGGTAGGTCTTTCCTTTGCTACTGTCGGAGAGGCAATTTTGCTACCAATCCTTGACGAATTTAGGATAATAAATACAAAGCTTGGAAGGAGCATTGTTGGAATAGGGGTGTTGGATGATATAATCGAGGTTTTTACCTTGGTGCTTGCAGCAAGTGCTGTCGGAATCTCTATGGCTCACCCTACCCAAAATATCTTGGTTACCATATTTTCCCTTCTTTTGGTTTTTAGTCTTACATATTTCCTTTCCCTTTTGAAAAAAGAGGGTAGGAAATTTAAGGTGTTTAACATAGAGACCCTTTTCTTATTTACCATGTTCATCCTGTTTCTCTTTGTCGGCATTGGAAATTACGCGGATGTAGATGCTTTAGCGGCTTTGCTTGCAGGAGTTGCCCTGAAAAATTTTCTTCCTAAGGAAAGGCTAAAATTTATAGAGAATGAAGTAAGGGCTGTTTGCTATGGCCTATTTGCTCCTCTCTTTTTCTTCTGGGTAGGCATTACAACAAGCCTTTCCTACCTTTCCCAAAATCCGATAATTTTAATGCTCTTCTTTTTCATTCCATGGATTTCCAAACTTATCCCTTCCTACCTGGCAGGAAGAAAAAAGCTTGGAAATAAAGGTTCGATTTTGTTGGGGTTGGGTTTATCCGTTAGATTTAGCACGAGCATCGTGATAATAAAATATTTATTTGAGCACAATCTAATACCTTTAGGCCTGTACTCGGTTTTAATAGCATCTACCGCACTTTTCACTCTGGTAATTCCAATATCGTTCGCCTATTTGCTCGGGAAATGGAAGAATTTTGTAAGGTAATCTAATATTCTTCCCTAATTACCCTGTTTATTACCCATGCTATGGTGATTCCAGCAATAAACCCTAAGCCGGTAAAGCCAAGTAAGATAATCCATTCCCAAATGCCTAAAGGAACAACTTTGAAATAAGAAGCTAAAGGTGTGTAGAGCAGGGCTAGCTGCAAAAGAATAGAAGCTACCAGAGAATAAACCAAAAACCTGTTTTTCAGCCAGGCTTTTAGACTGAAGAGTTTTTCCTCATATCTTATCACTGCAATCCTGACCAACTCATAGAGAATAAAACCTGTAAATAAAGCTGACCTTGCCTTTTCCAAACCTAAAGGTAAAAGAAGCAAAAAGCTTGTAATCAAAACTACCGCCTTTTCAATACCTATGCTGCCTATCAAGGCTATCAGCTTTTTGTTGATTATTCCCTCGCCCCGCTTCCTCGGTTTTCTCTTCATTATGTCCGGTCTTGCAGGGTCTACAGATAAAGCCAATGCAGGCAAGCCGTCAGTAATCAAATTTATCCAGAGGATTTGAATGGGATAAAGGAGGACGAAAGGAAAGGAAAGGGTTGCACTTAGGACAACCAAAACCTCTGCTAAATTACAGGTAAGCAGATAATCAACAAACTTCCTTATGTTGTCGAAAATCCTTCTTCCCTCCTTTATTGCGTTCCGAATGGTTGCGAAGTTATCATCCAAAAGAACAATGTCGCTAGCCTCCTTAGCAACCTCTGTTCCCTTTATTCCCATAGCAATCCCTACATCCGCCTTTTTTATTGCCAACGCATCGTTTACTCCGTCTCCGGTCATGGCTACAACATGCCCTTCCTCCTGCAAAACCTCCAAAATCCTCAATTTATGGAAAGGTGTTGTTCTTGCAAATATGTTTACTCCCTTTTTCAAAGCCTTCCTTAGCTCCTCCTTGCTCAACCCATCCAATTCCTTCCCGGTAATAACTCCGTTGCTCGAAATTCCGACTTCCCTAGCTATTGCCTTTGCGGTAAGAGGGTTATCTCCAGTAATCATAATAACCCTTATTCCGGCAGCATAGCACTCTGCTATAGCCTCTTTAGCCTCTTTTCTAGGAGGGTCGGAAAGCAAAACCAAGCCAACAAAAATCAAATCCTTTTCCAAAGGTTTTTTGTAGGGTTTAAAAGCTAACGCAAGAACCCTATAGCCTTTTGATGCAAAGGCTTCGTTTTGCTTAAGAATGGTTCCCTTTATCCTTTTATCCAACCTCACCGCTCTTTCTCCGACTAAAGCTTTAGAGCTTTTTTCAAGGATAACCTCCAAAGCACCTTTTGAAAAAACCAACTTTTCCTTTTTGAAGTTTTGAACTACCGTCATCATTTTTCTTTCTGAAGAGAAGGAAATTTCCTCAACCCTTTTCCCCTCCGGCTTAAGAAAGGAAGAGTATTGCTTTAGGGCTATATCGGTTTCATCTCCAACCCATTTTTCCTTTCCTTCTTCCAAAACAACCTTTGCATCGTTGCAGTAAAAACAGATTTTATCTGCCAAATCTTTCGCCTTTTTGCTCGGCTTCAAAAACCAGAAATCCCTAACCTTCATCTTCCCTTCAGTTAAGGTTCCTGTTTTATCCGTGCATATCACATCTACCGTACCTACCGATTCTGTTATGGCTAGACGCCTTACCAAAGCCTTTCTCTTCGCCATCTGTCTAGCCCCTAAAGATAAAGCAACCGTAACGACAGCAGGTAAATCTTCTGGAATTGCTGCCACAGCTAAGGAAATTGCTATCAGGCTTGCCTCCATAGCACCAAATTTGTTGAAAGCTACAGCAAAGGTTACAACTATTATCAAACCGGTTAGGGCAACAATCTTTCTTGTAAACCTTTGCATGTGCTCCTGAAACTGGGTCTTTCCTTCCTCTATTTCCTGCATTTTCTCGGCTATTTTTCCTAATTGGGTTTGCATGCCAGTAGCGAAAACCCTTGCTATAGCCTTGCCCGTATAAACGCTGCATCCTGAAAAAATTTTGTCTCCCTTCTTCTTCCTAACCTCCTTAGATTCTCCAGTTAAAGGAGATTCATCAACCTCCAGCTCTCCCTCCACAATTTCTGCATCCGCCGGAATAACATCCCCTCCCTCTATAACCAATAAATCTTCTGGCACTACCTGGGTTGAAGGAATCTCTATTTCCCTTCCATCCCTTATTACCTTAGCCTTAGGCGTTGCTAATTTTTGCAAAGCCTCTATAGCCTGCTCCGCCTTATAATCCTGAACAAACCCTGCAATGCCCGAAGCAAGAACTATTATCAGAATTAAAATTGAATCAAAGAATTCCTCGCCCCTAAGGTAATTTACGGAGAACGAAAGGATTGCAGCGCCTATGAGGAGCAAAATTACGGGAGATGTAAATTGGGAGGCAAATATTTTCCAGGGAGATATTTTCTTTTTTCTTTCTATCCGATTTTCTCCATAAATTTTCAATCGCTTTTCGGCTTCGGTAGAGGAAAGACCATGAAGCATAAAAATTATATTTCAGGAATTTAACTTTAATTAAAATCGGAAGTACTGGAAAAGGAACTTTCTACATACTAAAGGGTTCAAAAAGGGCTCAAAGAACCAATAAAGGGCTCAGAAAGGGCTCAAATACGGAAAGTCAATTAACAGATGAAAAATCGGATAGACTTTTATAACAAAAAGTTACAAACAGATTAATAATTATGATCAAAGAAATCTTTGCAATTGAAGTTCTTGACTCAAGGGCTGAAAAGACAATCAAGTGCTTTGTCAAGACTGAAAAAGGCTTGTTTAGTGCTTGCGTTCCGGCGGGAAAATCAAAGGGAAAAAAGGAGGCATTTTCCTTAGAACCGAAAAAGGCTATTGCAAGCATAAAAAAAATTGCAAAAAGGTTGAGAGGAAAGGATGAAACAAAGCAGGAGGAAATAGATGAACTCCTTCTAAAACTCGACGGAACGGAAAATAAAAGAAAGCTCGGAGGGAATGCAATGCTCGCTATTTCTTTAGCTGTTGCAAAAGCGGGAGCCGCAAAAGAGGGAAAGGAGCTTTTCGAATATCTAAGCGAAACCTTTAATCTTAAAATAAGTCTTCCAAGACCTTTGTTCAATGTTATAAACGGAGGTTTGCATATAGGGGAAAAAGGGGTGCAGGAACATTTAATAATCCCTAAAACCAAAAAGTTTTCCGAAGGGTTGGAAATTGGGAGAGAGATATATTTAGAATTGAAGGAATTGCTGAGAAAAAAGTTCGGGTATGCAGGGACTCTTTTAGGAGATGAGGGAGGCTTTGCCCCAAAAGTCAAAAGTGTTGAGGAAAGGTTTGAACTAATCCTAAAGGCTGTCGAAAGGGTGGGAATGGATAATGAAATTTCCTTAGGCATTGATGTTGCCTCTACCAATTTACTGGTCGGAAGGAATTATTCGGTTGAAGGAAAAATGTTTAAACCCTCTGAACTGATAGAATATTACGGGAAACTCTCTAAGGATTATCCTTTGGTTTATGTTGAGGATGGTTTATCAGAGGATGACTGGAAGAATTGGAGAATTATGGAAAAAAAACTCGGAAAAAAACTAATGGTGGTTGGAGATGATTTGCTATGCACCAATCCAACCTTGGTAAAGAAGGCAATAAAGCTTAAAGCCTGCAACTCAATGATTCTAAAACCGAATCAGGTCGGTACTTTGAGCGAGAGCGTTAAAGCGGGAAAGCTTGGGTTGGAAAAAGGGTTTAGGGTTATAGTTTCTCATAGAAGCGGAGATACCTGCGATTCTTTTATTGCCGACCTTTCCTGCTGCTTTGGTTGGATAAAGGCGGGCGCTCCTGCAAGAGGGGAGAGGATAGCGAAATATAACAGGTTGCTCGAGATTGAGGAAATCTTCCGCTAAGGAACATTCCCAAAAGATTTTATGAACTCTACTATATCTCCGTAATCACCTCCCATATCCTTAAAGTAGTGGTGGGTTAATCTGCTCTTTGCAACTGCATCGTAAGGACCGAACTTAGCAAGCAAAAAGGTAAAACCTGCCATATCGGAAAATTTTTCTATTCCGTACTTCGCCTTTTTTACAAACTCTCCCGCTTTTGACAGGATATTTTTTACTTCTTTAGCTTTGCCTTCCTCGCTCTTCCATTTTTTTACCAGCTCTTCATAAATTTCGTCTATGCTTTTATACTTCTTTTCCTCAAGGAATTCTACACCCAAAAGCTCGTTTATGCTTTTTTCCAGCTCCTCTTTTTCAGCCTCAAGCTCCAAAAGTTTGGCAACCAAAGAGTTCTGGCTCATAAAATAGGCTTTGACGGAAAAAGCCATATCCTCCATTTGAGCTCCTGTCGGTAATTTTACAATATACCTCTCTATCACTATCCTGAAAAACTCATAATAAAGTTTATCCTGAGCAAGCTTTCCCTTTATACTTTCGAACTTCTTTTTAACCCATTCTTCATCGATCCAGGGATAATAAAATCTAAGCCCGGCACTTCCATCGCTTTCATATTTATCATAAAGAATAACCTGCCTCTTTATAAAATCGTCTAAAGGGTTTACTAAAAAGCCTTCCATCTCCTTTGTTTTTTTTCGTATTTCATGAGCCTCCATATCCTGCCATGCCCATAACACTATTACCTGTTTAGAAATTGCCTGACCCGGAGATATCAAATTTTCTCCCAGGATTTCAGAACCTATATCCTTATACATCTTCAACCTTCTTATTACCGGCTTTAAAGCATCTCTATATTCGGCTATTGACTTATACCTTGCCTTTTCCAACTCTAACAATCTTTTATATCTGCCTTTTACCTCTTTGATAAAGGTGTCTTTCCAGGTTCTGTAAAGTTTTTCCTTGGTTGCCAAAATAGTTGCCTCAGCTAAAGAAATTCCCAAAAGGTCCCTAATTTTTTTAGGGTCTGGCTCTTCTTTTTGGTCAAGTTTTTTTCCCAACTCGAAAAAATCCGAAATTATGGTCGGCCATCTTCCCACTATGCTTCTCAATGCCTTTGGATGATTGGGGATATCTGTATGGATATCGACCTCGTCTATAAAAAGGGAGCGTAAGGTATGCTCATCTCCTTTCTCAGCAGCCCTAACAAACTCCTCATACTTCCTTCTATCATGAGCGACAAGCTCGTAATCCGCTATAGCCCTTGAAATGCTTGCCAAACCTTCCTTCATTTTTACTTCTAATTCCTCCTTATGCTTTTGGGTAAGTTGGTAGTAGGCTTGATCAACCTGGGATATAAAAAAGCTCTCATCCCTTTTATGAACTGTAAACCCGGACTTTCCCAACCAGGATATTAGCTTTAGAATACTTTCAGAACCCTTTCCGAAAGGCAGGGTTAGAGCAATAGTAGTTTCCTGATTGGGTGGATGAACACAAACCAACTTGCCAACATAAGGTTTACCCATACCTCCCAAATTTTCCAGTCTCTTTAAAATTGCTTCGTCAGCTTCTATAGGCATAATATTATAATCTCCATTTATATTTTTGAGGTTCCTTCAGGAATTTTAGCTCGGCAGGTTTTTTTATATAATAGTAAAGGTTTCCTTCAAAATTAAAAAAATTGAATTCAGAAGCATCACCGAATTCAATTTCTGGAACCTTTTTATAGCTAACATTCCTCACCCAGCCGGTAGTAAGGTAATAATAGGAAGCCCCCCTGAACTCCTTAAAAGGTTCATAAATACCTGAAAAGTTCCTTGCAACCAGGTTTGCCAGCCTCAACATTTTATCCTTGCTCGGATTAATGGTGACGTGCCCGTAATTAGGAGGTATTATGACAATCTCTCCTTCCCTTGCTTTTACTGAAATGACCCTTTCTATTTCTCCGTAATTTCTTCCAGGCTTTTGGATTAGGAAGAAAGCCTCTCCCTTCAAAACCTGATAGACCTCTGGAAAGGTGTAATTGCCATATACCTTCGGATGGTAATGGCCGAAGGTTTTAACAAATTCAACCCCCAACAATCTCGGAGGTATTAAGGTGACATCATATCTTAACCCGAGCTTTTTTAATATTTTTGCATCGTTTTCTGTTTTTGCTATATCCCTAAACATGTAGTACAAAACCAAATTGGGGTTGGCCTTTTTTACAAAATTCCGATCAAACAGAACTTCTCTCATATCCTTAAGAAGTCTTCTTTCCGGATTATCATAGGTTTTGCCGAATATCTTTAACCGCATAGTTTCTTAATTTCTTCCTCTATGTTTAAAGGAAAGACATCCCTAATGTTTATCTCCAGATTTCCGTACAGCCTGTTTTTCCTCACCCTTCCCACAAAAATGAGTTCCCTTCCTAAGGGATTCATGGAAAGGATTTTTTCCGCAATCTCCCGAAAAGCTAAATATCTAACAGCCCCAAATCCGTCATCCATATATCCAGAGATCATCAAATTTTCTACTGGCTTAACTTTTCCGTGGTCCTTGCAGAAGAAATCATCGCTTATTTTCTCTACTCTTGAGTTGCACTCCGGACAGGAATAAAATTTGTTCTCCAATATCGAAACAATCGTAGCTTTCGTCTCTATAAACTCACCATCCCTTACTTTATCCAACCGTTTTCTTTTAGGTCCAGAGCTCAGACCTTCTCTTGCTAAATTTTCCGGCACCTCTATTGCCTTCTCAATTTTTTCTATAGAGGAGTTTTCTCCCAAATGCACTTCAACATTTCCGAAAATGTTGGTTCTGGAATAAGCGTTGGTTATTCTTATGCTATCTCCCTCTTTTAAGCCGGAAAGCTTTGAAATATTTGCATCCCAGCAAACAACCCTTACAGATCCGGTTTCATCACCCAACAAAATGGATACTACCTTTCCCATGCCCCCTTCTCTTTCAAATTCCTTCACATCCGAAATTTTCAAAATTTTTCCGTCTATGTCAACCTTGCTCATCCCTGGGATTATATTTTTAATTTTCAAACTTCTGTCCTTTTTTTCAAGCAGGTCTATACCCAGCTCTTTAGCCACAATGTAAGCTGCGCCTTCCTTGGAGACAAGATAGCTGAGCTCTACCAACTTTTCCTCAATTTTTTTCTCAATATCTTCTTTAGATAAATTCGTTCTCTCGGCAATTTTATCTATTAATTCTGGCAGGCTGTTCATAAAAAATAAAAGATAATAAATTAAAAAAGAAAATTACAGCAATTTGACCTTTTTCTCGACCTTCTTCTTAGGCAGGGTAATTGTTAAAACGCCATTTTCAAATTCTACTTTTGCATTTTCTGCATCTACCTCGCAGGGCAAGGTTATTGACCTGCTTGCAAGTTTTCCCATCCTTTCCCTTCTGTAATAATTCTTATCCTGCTCTACCTTCTCTTCCTTTTTCTTAGCTGAAATCTGAAGTCTATCCCCAACTACCTCAACCGAAACTTCATCCTTGGTAAATCCCGGCAGGTCCGCCTTAACTATTATCTCCTTATCGGTTTCCTCTATATCTACAGGCATCCAGGCACCTACTTTCTCAAAAGATTTTTCCCAAGGTTCAAAGAAAGGAGCAAAGGATTCCCTAAAGCTCTCCTCCCATGCTCTGTGCATTTCTTCCATCATCGCTATCGGGTCTTCCCAGAACCATCTCAGCCTTCTTTTCATAAATATTTATTTAGTTTTTAAAATTTAAAGTTAATGCTCTCTATCAGTCCACTTATCCGCTTCTTCCAGTGCTTTGATTAATTTACTCATATTCTATCTCCCTTATGTTGTGAGCCTCCTTAAGGTCCCTTTCTATTGGTTTAAACTTTTCCGGCAAGGTTATTTTGGCTATTTCATCCTTCAAACTCTTTCCCTTTTCCTTTTTTTCCTTCCATATTTTTGAGTTGATTTGCTTTATTTCATCAAATTTTATTTTGGGTCTTACCTCTATTTCGGGCTTGGGAAATTCCTCCTTCTCTATATCCTTGCCTTTCAATTCGGAATAAAGCTTTGAAGTTATGAAAGGGATTATCGGATGCAGAAGTTTGAGCAGAGTTTCTAAGAGGTAATTTAGAGTAAAGATTGCGCTCTCCTGCTCTTCCTTTGAAAATTTAGCCTCCCTATTATAAACTCTCGGCTTAACCATTTCCAAATAATGGCTTGCAAATTCTTCCCACATAAAGTTTATTATTCTTGTTGCAGAATCGAAAAAATTGTAATTTTCATATTCCCTATCAACCCATTCAATCAAAGAGTTAAGCTCGAAAATAATGCTTTGGTCAAGCTCGGTTAGTTGGAGATCTTTAGGTTTATCCTTAAGCCCGAATAGGGAGATAAATCTGGCTATGTTCCATAGCTTGGTTAGGGTCTTTGCCTCATTAGCTATTCTTTCCTTAGAGCATCTGAAATCTCCTTTGGAAAAATCTCCGGTAAGCGCAACCCATAATCTAAAAGGTTCGGCCCCATACTCTTCCAAAATTTCAGCCGGAGAAATAACATTACCCAAACTCTTGCTCATCTTCTTTCCCTTCTCATCAACCACATGGTGATTTATGTAAACATCTCTGAAGCATGGTTTGCGAGTAAGTTGGTAGCATCTGAGCAGGGTATAGTATAACCAGGTTCTTATTATATCCTTGCCCTGCGGCCTTAAAG
>Ga0190308_1000540_pt1 | contig 11939 bp, 12 predicted proteins | sample 48700756_MG_FD_165050 | JGI IMG/M metagenome (GOLD analysis project Ga0190308, IMG submission 165050) | Hydrothermal vent sediment bacterial communities from Southern Trench, Guaymas Basin, Mexico - 4870-07-5-6_MG | ecosystem: Environmental > Aquatic > Marine > Hydrothermal vents > Sediment ...
CATATAGATACTGTACCTATTGTATGTAAACCTCGTTTGGCTGGTGAATTAATATATGGCACGGGTACCGTAGATGCTAAGGGTTCAATAGCTTCGCTTTATTATGCTTTATCAACTATTAGTGATCTACCATCTGATATATCTATAGCTATATTTTCGCAGGAGGAAACTTCTGGTGGTGGAGCCATAGCTTATTTGAAGACCCATAAACCCAATTTGGTTTTAATTCTAGAGCCAACTAATTTAAAATTATCCAATAGATCTTTTGGTTATTTGGAGGTTTTATTTAATGTTAATGGAGATTTTTATCATCCAGATCTAATTTCCCATGAAAAATTAAATGAAACATCAACTGAGAGAGCTCTAAACCTCTTAAATCACATTAAACAGTTTTCAATCAGCAATGATTTAACTTACACGATTACGAATATTAATGCTGGTGGAGATAGCTTCTTTGTTCCCGATTCATGTAGATTCATAGTTAATTTTCATATACCTCCTAAGAAAAAGCCGCTAGTTATTTATGAGTCTTTAAAGAAATTTTTAAGCAAAATTAATTTATCGTTTTATGATGATTCTATGCTAAAGATTATTGACTTCGCTGATCCTTTTGAAACAGGGATTAATGAGAAAGCTTCTAGACTTTTCAAGGCCTATGAAAAAACTTTTGGTGAGTATCCTGAGTTAATAGATTTTAGAAGTTGGAGTGATGCTAATACTTTCTATGAGGCTGGGGTCTCATCATACATATTTGGTCCTGGAGACCCATCGTTAGCTCATAATAATCGAGAACACATAAATATCAATGAGGTAATCTTAGCGGGTAAATTTATTGGAGAATTATTAAATGAATTTTTGTAAAGATTACTAAGTTAGAAATTATCGCTCAGATTTTTTCTATTAAATCCTTAAATCTAGTTATATCTTCTGCAGAAAGATCTAGTATTAATTCATTGTTAATTATATCTATAATGTCATTTTTTCTGATCCCATTTAAAAAAATTGCTATTAGTTGATTCTTATCAATAATTTCCATTAATTCCTTTAAGTCATCCCTATTCTTAGTGATTATTACTTTGTATATCCATGATTCCCGGCCAAGAAGACTATGGAACCCTTCTATAAAAACATAATCATAGTTTAGATTAATGACTTTAAGCATCTTTACAATGCTAAGTGGATATATTTGGTCATTATTCTTTGAGACTATAAAGAATTTTCTTCTCGATATAGCTACTACTGTTTTAGCGCCACTCTTTGAGTAATTCCAAGTATCCTTGCCCTCATAATCGACTTCGAAATCTTCATCATGAATATGCTTTATTGCTATTATTCTCTTGTCTCTAAGAAGCTGAATTAATTTTGTTATTAGGTAGGTTTTACCAGAGTCTTTTCTACCGAAAAAAAGCTATAACCTTCATCTTATCTTACCTCTATCAAGAGCTTTTCATCACCCTTAATTTCAACTCCTTTTAGTGATGTTAAAAGTGCCATGACAGTCTTTCTAACTAGGTCTTGAAGCCAGGGATTAAGGAAAATTAACTTTCCATTAGCTTTTATAACAAGTTTTTTCTCTGATACTAGTGTTACGCATTCTCTTAGATCTGCTTTATTCCTAACTAGATCTACTGCAAATTCATAGCATGTCTTTCTACCACATTTCCCGCAATCTATCTTAGGCAACCTAAAATAGGCTTTAGATATTTTTATTCTCTCTATTAATTCATCTTCTAGATCTTCTAGATCTTTTTCTTTCTCAACGATTACTATGTCATTTTTATTAATGACATTAACTTGATCCATTTTGGTGAAATAAATATTTGGATTCTCAAGCATTAATTTAGTGTAGTGGATATTTGGGATGCATGTTCGTCCCCCACTATTAATGTAGATTTCATCTGCATCACTGGGTTTAACTTCTATTACTTTAACCCCTTCTCTTTTTGCGATCTCTTTTATAATAGCTAAAGCATTATTTATAAGTTGTTTATTCTTTATCCAGACAAATGGGATCTCCATAACCACCAACTCTTCGTTAAATATTATTTAATAATTTAATCATGAATGTTGGTAGTTGAAATACTTGCTCATGTATTTTCTCATTATAGAAAGTAGCTTCCCTGAATTCTCTTATTGGTTTTCTCGGATCAATAGTGTCCGAAGCCACTATAAAACTCCATAATCCACCGGGATAAAACGGAACCGTGTAGACATACGGGTAAACAAGTTTGAAGCTCTTTTTAATGCTTCTTAATAATTCTAAGAATATATCTCTTTGAAAAATGGGGCTTCCAGCTTGCATAGCTATGATACTCGATGGCTTTGTTAATCTCTTGATATTCTTCAGGAAATCTTCCTTAATTAAATCAGCAGCTGGAGAATCTCTCTGGGGATCTGAGTAATCACCGATCACTACATCAAATTTCTCACCAATATAACTTCTTACGAATTTAGTTGCGTCTTCAATTATAATCTCTACTCTTTCATTAGTCAGCGCTCCATTGTCGATTTTTAATTTATGCTTCCCTATACTAACTATTTTCTCATCTATGTCTACTAGCACAACTTCCTTAACTTCATTGTGCTTGAGTACTTCTCTCACAGTTGATCCATCACCCCCACCAATAACTAGAACCCTTTGTGGGTCTAAATGAGCACATAAAGGTACGTGAACAAGCATCTCTGAGTAAGAATCCCATTTTTCAGCAACTTGCCAAGTGTAATTCCCGCTCTCATTGAGCACTAAAATTCTACCAAATGTTTTTGATTCCCCCACAAGTATTTCTTTGAAATTCTTTGAGCTATCTTTTAGAATTAATTTATTAATCCTCGTTTTCAATAATATGCCCCACTCGGAATTCTCCTCACCTAACCATTCATACATATTAGCACACCATCAGTGATATTCATGTTCCTCACACTCAACAGCTATAACCCTAACGAGTTCTACTCCAACTATGTTCTCAATATCACTTATTAATCTCTTTATGTCATCTTTCATGCCTTTAAACAGTAGAATCTCTAAACATCTTTCATGAGTCATATGCATATGTAAGACTGACAATATAAGATTTAGGTAGTTATGCTGAATATCAACTAATTTTTCTAATGTCTCCCCTCTCTCATGATTATATATAAGGAAAATTGATCCAATGAATTTCCTGTTCTCTCCTAAGAGGAAATTCCTATCTTCAATAAAGCTTCTGAGTGCTTCAGAAATAACTTTAGATCTACTTCTTAAATTCATCTCCTTCATGAATCGATCAACTTTACTTATCAAATCTATAGGTAGAGTGACTCCCGTCTTAATTGTCCTCAAGAAACGCACCCTAAAATCTTACCTTAGGTATTTAATTTTATGTAAAATTAATTTGTTATCATATAGTTATTAGTAGTATTTTAATTATAGGAATATCTCTACTAGAGGTTTATTAAATGTTATTCTAAATCTACAGGAATTATCATTACTTTCTATTCGTTCAATGTCTTTAAATGATATTTGATGGATCTCTAGTAAACCCCATATATATCCTCTCATGAACTCGCAGAACGCTTTTCTAGTATCTAAATCAACATTACATATTTTTCCACTAACCTCAATAATTAAGTTGTATTCAGAAAACTTGATATCAGGTATCCTAAATTTTATTCCTGGTACTATTGTAGGTATATAAACACCTGTAAAATATCTGATTATACCTGCCTTGCTCCGAATTATCTCCTTAAAGTTTTCTCTCTTTGCAGTCTTTCTTCTAAGAATTATTTTTACTACATCTTTACCAACATTGAATATATCAAGACGGAGAGAATAGCATAAATACCTTATCATAGCTATTAGAAATCTCTCAGCCATTTCACTCTCAAAATAATCATAAATGTTTCTTATGAACCATAATGTATATTTACCGATCTGCCTTTTAATAGCCAAACCTGCTTCCTCTAACAGAGAGATGTATTTAGATACAGTATTTCTATGTAATCTGGTTTTCTCAGCAATATCCTCAATTGTTAAACCCCAAGGAGATTCTTGTAGAGTGTCAATAATTAATCCTATGACCTCTTTTCTAACCATTCGGTAACACCATCTTAAGCATTAAATAAAACTTTTTTCTCCATTATCCTAAGTGTTTTTTGTGCATTAATATACAAATAATCTCAAATATTATAAATGCTTTTTGCTTTAAGAATACAAAAAATTTATATTAAATTTGTGCATTAATGCACAATAATACAGTAATTCACTTGAGGCTACAAAAATGTCTAGCAAAATCAATGATTGTAGAGAAACTAGCATGTATAGGGCAGGGTTAATCATGATACTAACTAGCATAATCTTAGTTAGAGCTATTGAACTGCTGTTTTTCAATAATCTACATGAATCTTATCTAATTCAATACTTGTTTGTTTTATCTTTGAGCTTCCTAAATATACTTTTTGCGCTCAGAGGATCTCTAGATAAAGCATTGATATTATCTCTAATACCAGCATTCATTGAGCTATTCATTGGATTAGATAAATTGATTAATTCTACATATTATTTCAGGATCCACTCAGTAACAGACATAGTATTCTCATTCATCATCTTTACTTCAACCATATTAATTGCACTAAGTCTAGGAGACATTTTAAAACAACCTGAACAAAGTGAACGCGAATTAATATTTGATTCAAAAAGAGAATATCCGTACGCCGTTGAACTCATCGATGTTATTAAGGATTATGTTGTCGGTCCTTATATAGTTCATGCATTGAGAGGAGTCACTATGAAGGTCAAGAAAGGCGAATTCGTTGCTATTATGGGGCCATCTGGTTCTGGGAAATCTACTCTTCTGAACATGATAGGGGCAATTGACAGACCCACCGCGGGCACAGTTCTAGTCGACGGAATTGACATATCTAAGTTAGATGATAATGAACTTGCTGAATTAAGGAATAAGAAAATTGGGTTCGTTTTTCAAGCTTACAACTTAATTAATAGAACAACTGTTCTTAGAAATGTTGAGTTACCTGCTATTGTATCTGGTATGCCTAGATCTAAAAGAGTGAAGAGGGCGAAGGAATTGTTAGCTCTAGTTGGTTTAAAAGACGAGATTTACCGATCACCGAAATATTTAAGTGGAGGGCAGCAACAAAGAGTGGCAATTGCTAGAGCTCTAATGAATAATCCTTCCCTGATACTTGCTGACGAGCCAACGGGTAATCTCGATTCTAAATCTGGAAAAGAGGTTATGCTCTACTTAAGAAAACTGAATGAAGAACTTGGAACTACAGTTATAGTTGTGACTCATGATAGAAGTGTAGCTGAAATGGCTGATAGAATATTGTATATTAAGGATGGCAAAATTATTGGAGAAGAAATTTTGAGAAATGGTGAGAAATATGAAAAATAAAACTAAAACATACTTGCTCTTAAGTTTGTTTATTTTGTTGCTACTAATTGGCTCAGGGGAAAAGAAATATTTGAAAGTGCATTCAGCTCCAGCTGTTGAATTCATTGTCGAGAACACGTTCTGGGGCAATCCGCCAAACAATGTGATAGTTGTTAATCCTGGTGATACTAACGTTCCATTAACTATCGTGATTAGAAATAATTCCAGTGAGACACTTAGGGGAGTTATAGGTGAGTTATCATTACCATATCCATTCAAAGATTATATTACTGAAAGTAACGTTTCTAAAGCGAGTGGTCAACCAGTGGAGAGCGGTGATGTTCTTAATCAAACTGGTGACATTCTACCGTCAGGATCCTTCACACTCACTTTTCAATTAAATATCGATGATGACGCAAAGAAAGGTGTCTACTATGCAAACTTGACTATTTACTACAATATTGAGGAGAATGGAGTATTCATTCCTGGTGAACCACAAACAGTAGGGATAGCTATTAGATTACCTAACAGAAGCCCAGTAATCTATTCTGTTAACCCAACAGCTGCAACATTAACTGTGCCAGTAGGTCAATTTGTTAATTTCTCCTGTTTCGCTAACGATCCCGATGGTGACAATGTTACTTATGAATGGACGTTAGATGGAGATACAGTTGGTTATGGTCAGAATTACACTTATTACGCTACTAAGGATGATGTAGGTTCACACACATTAATTGTAGAGGCATCAGATGGTAATTTATCGGTCACTAATAGCTGGACAATAATCGTTGTAATTAATCCAACAACAATATTACAGATATCAACTAATTACTTATATGGGGGGTCAGCTAACTTAATTACGATTAATATAACGAATAATGTGTGGATTGGTAGAGTTCAAGTAAGTCTTACAGTACAGCAATATCTAGTTATAATAGGTAACTCTTCTTGGACAATAAATAATGTTAAACCAAATGACACTATCTCAATAACAGCTGAAATATTCGCGCCAGAAGCATTAATAGGCCAAACAATGCAAGTAGGGTTAGCGGTTGGTTACTCAGATAATTATGGCAACTCGTATACAGAGAATTACGCTATAGGTTTTGTAATTAGAGGCAAGATTGTCTTAAGGGTATATGATATTATAGTTTCTCCAAGTGTACCTAAGGCTGGAGAGAAATTCTCTATTAGCGGTACAATACTTAATGTCGGTAATGTTAAAGCAATGTTTACTAATGTCTCGCTGATTCCTAATCCAATATTAAAGCTAGATTATGAGAGTTCATCATACGTTGGTGATGTGGATCCAAATTCACCTGTACCTTTTACTATAACTGCATACATCAAGCCTAATACAGCAAATGATACTTACACGATTAACTTATTAATTAAGTTCACGGACGATCTATATAACGAGCACAATATAACACTAAACATTTCAATACAAGTGGTAAATTACCAGAGCAACCAGGGGGGAGGAAATCAATCATCTGGGACAAGTACATTTTTCACAGAGGGAGAAATAGCATTGATTGGCATAGTTATAGCTGTAGTTGCTGTCGGATCAATAATGTACTTTAGGAGGCGATCATGACATGGATTTCATTCAACTAGCCTTCGAGGCATTAAAAGAAAGGAAACTTCGTGCCTCCTTAACAATTTTTATGGTCATAATAGGTTCGGCGTTGCTTGTAGCAGTTAATGGTGTTAGTAACGGAACGAAACGATATATAGCTGGGGAATTCATTAAGTTTGGTACGAATTTAATCATAGTAACTAAAAAAGGTGCATCTGATTTCAAGATTAAGGATTGGGTTGTTGATGAAATAAAGGAGTTAGATGGTGTATTAGATGTCGCTCCATTTATAGAACAAACAGCTCTCGTTTATTCAAGAGGAAAATCAAGATCAGTAATAATTGAGGGAATAGATCAATCAAAATTAAAGTATATTTTACCGAATATTGAGATAGATGAAGGGACATTTGTTTCAGAATACGACAGCGTAGGTATTTTATTGGGTCATCAGATTGCTTACACAAGCCCTAACGAAATATTTGCTTGGGTTGGGCAGACTGTCCAGTTAGCATATACTAAGTATACTGAGACGGGAGAAAGGAAAACTGTAAAAAAGAGCTTGATCGTTAGGGGGGTATTGAAGTATTATGGTAGTTTCTTTGTTCCTGTAGATCAGGTAGCTTGGATATCTCTTAGAGCTGCTGATAATTTATTTGATAAAAAAGGAGAGTACGATGGTTTATATGTTATTACCGATGATCCATCTTACAATGATAAGATAATGGATTACATCAAAAAAAAATATGATGTCGATGTCCTATCTCCTCAAAGCATAAAGAAGATAGTTGACAATGTAATGAACACTATAACATTCTTTATTTCTAGCATATCAGCTGTCTCTCTCCTTGTCGCATCAATAGGAATAATAACAACACTATACACATCTATGCTTGAGAGAATAAGGGAGATTGGAGTCCTTAAAGCAATTGGTTACAAGAGCTATCACATATTGAAACTATTTCTCTATGAAGCTACTATTATAGGTATTGTAGGTGGAACACTTGGGTTAGGTGCTGGAGTCCTCTTAGCATATGTATTAAAAACTCTTTTCTTTGCAGAGATTCCTTTTATACAACCAATATTTGATGTACAGACGCTAATAGGTACATGGATACTAGCAGCTGGTTTAAGTTTAGTGTCAGGTATTTACCCCGCTTGGAGAGCATCTAGATTAGATCCAGTTGTAGCCCTGAAATTCGAGTAAAACTCCATAAAACTTTATTATTTTTCTTGATTTTTCTATAAAATCTATATAGATATAAGTAAAATTTATAAGCTCAATTTCTTGCAATTTTTTTAAAACAATTTTCTCATCTGGTGCGATTAAATGTCCTTATCAATCCCTAAGATAGCTCTAATAGATGATTATGACATCACGAACAAGAAAGTACTAGTACGTGTGGATTTTAACTCTCCAATTGATCCAAAAACTGGAGAAATAATTGATGATCATAGGATAAGGGGACATACTAAAACACTTAAAGAGTTAATTGACAAAGACAATGCTGTTGTTGTTATGTCTCATCAAGGCAGACCTGGTGGTTCAGATTTTGTTAGTTTGGAGGTTCATGCTAAGAAAGTATCAGAGATCATGGGTATGGATATTCATTTCATTGATGATGTTATTGGTCCAGCTGCAAGAGAAAGAATAAAAAATCTTAAGAATGGAGAAATATTATTGCTTGAGAACACTAGGATAGTGTCTGAAGAAATTATAGAAGCAACCCCAGAGAAACAAGCGAATACGTTTTTTGTGAGAAAATTATCCCCATTGTTTGATGTATTTGTTTTAGACGCATTCTCTACAGCTCATAGAAGCCAGCCATCTCTCGTTGGTTTCCCAATGGTTTTACCTTCCGTTGGAGGGAGAGTTCTAGAAGCGGAAATAAAAGCTCTAGCCAGGATTTTTAGACCCGATGAGAAACCTATTGTTTTTGTTCTAGGTGGAGCGAAAGTTGAGGATTCTCTGAAAATCATAGAGACGCTTGTTAGGAATGGAGTAGCTGATAGAATACTTACAACTGGGCTATTATCCATGATTTTCCTAGTCGCTAAAGGGATCTATATAGGTAAAGATAACATGAAATTTTTGAATGAGAGAGGTTATACTTCCTTGATACCTAGAGCAAGAAGATTGCTGTTAATGGGTGCACCCGTAGAGACCCCATATGATTTCGGTGTACTGAAAAATGGAAAAAGAGCTGAGGAACCAGCTACTAAAGTCACTGGTAAAATATTTGATATCGGTGAGGAAACTATAAACATGTATCATGAAATGATGAAAGAGGCGAAGGTCATTGTGCTACGTGGTCCAGCAGGTGTTATTGAGGATCCAAGGTTTAGAAAGGGTACGTTTGAGCTAGCGAAGAGAGCAATAGAGACTGGAAGCTTTACAATATTTGGAGGAGGTCATTTCATAGCTATTGCTAATGAATTAGACGAAAAATTAAGAAGCAAAATAGGTCATATTAGTCTTGCAGGTGGAGCTCTATTACTGTTTTTATCTGGTGAGAAATTACCCGCTTTAGAGGCTTTAGAAATATCAGCTAAAAAATTTATTTTTGGTGATAAGTGATGGTTGTTAACGTTGTTATAAATGGATATGGAACAATTGGAAAGAGAATAGCTGATGCAATACTTAAGCAAAATGATATGAAGTTAATCGGTGTTGCTAAAACTAAACCAGATTATAGCGCTATTATAGCATATAGAAATGGATTATATATCTATACATTAAGGGATAATATTGATAAATTTGAAGCTGCGGGAATTAGCGTAGCTGGAACAATCGAGGATATGCTTGACGCAGCAGATTTAGTTATAGATGCGACTCCAAAGGGAGTTGGAGCCAAGTATAAATCTCTATACGAGAGTAAGAGTAAGAAAGCTATATTTCAGGGTGGAGAGAAAGGAGATTTAGTGGAAGTATCCTTTAATGCTTTATGTAATTATGATAAGGCACTAGGTAAGAAATATATTAGAGTAGTGTCTTGCAACACAACAGCCTTATGCAGAGTAATTTGGGCCCTAAAGAAAAATTTTGGGATAAAAAAAGTACGAGCAACGATAATAAGGCGTGGAGCAGATCCACATGAAATAAAGAGAGGACCCATAGAAGCCTTAGTTCCAAATCCAGTTAAGTTGCCCAGCCACCATGGCCCGGATGTAAAGACAGTTATCTCTGACATAGATATAGTTACTACCGCTATAATTGCACCTACTTCGAGAATGCACATGCATGTTTTTAACGCTGAATTAGAAAAAAATGTTACTGTTGATGATGTGATAGATGCATTTGAGGAAGCTCCTAGAATAATCCTTTTGAGCGAAACTAATGGTTTTAATAGCACAGCTGCCTTCATTGAGTGGTCTAGAGATATGGGAAGAAAACGATATGATATATACGAGGTACCAATTTTCAAAGAGTCAATTACCATAGTTAATGGCAATGAGATCTGGTTAATGTATGGGGTTCATCAGGAAGCTATTGTGGTTCCAGAAAACATTGATGCTATTAGAGCTATGTTTGAGCTAGAAACAGATGGATTTAAGAGCATAAAAAAGACAGATAATTCTTTAAGGATTCTCAAGAGGTGGCCCGAATGACCAGCGTTGAATATAAACCATCACCCAAATATTTAGTAAGTCTCTGGTTTAGAAAGATACTTGTACCTGTGGATGGAAGCGGCTTATCAATGAGAGCAATCAACTTAGCAATTGATTTTGCACATAGATATGGATCAAAGATCACAGCCCTCTTCGTGCTACCGGAGAGCAGTGCTAGCGTGAAAATAGATAAAATAAAGGAAAAAATAACTAATGTGAGCAAAGATAGTGGAGTTGAAATCGATTTTAAGTGCCGGAGAATACATTTCCCAGAATCATCCATAGCAAAAGAAATCATAGATGAGATTAACGAGGGATTATACGATGCAGTTATCATGGGTGCTAAAGGATTATCTGGCGGCGAGGAAAACCCTATTGGTAGCGTTGCCACTGCTGTTGCGATTCTAGCTCCGTGCACTGTAATTCTTGTTAGATGATTATAATTTTATTTTTTTTACTAGTGAGTAAATTACTAGAGCTAATACAAATATTATTATTGATACTAAGCTTGCTTCTATACCGAAAACACCACCCGTAATTAATTTATTGCCTCTCAACTCTATTTTGAAGATAGTTGATCTGCTTATGAATCCAGAAATTGGTAATCCTAATACGTATCCCTCAACAAAATTCCATGTGAAATGAAAAGCAATGCTTGCCCAAAGATACTTTGAATCAATGATTAATTTTCCAAGCAATATGTTAGCTATAATCAAGAATATGAAGGCATTGAAGTTATAACCTGGATTAGATATATGGAATAGACTGAAGATCAATCCAGTTATAAGTAGGATGCTAAATTCATTTGCGCATTCCTTCATTTTCCTTATTGGGTAACCCCTAAAAACTATCTCTTCAGAAACCGCTATGAACCCTGTTATCATTAGACCTTTAAACATACTAAATGACATATCAGGAGAAAAAGCATAAATTATATTAGAAACATTGATCAAAATCATTACAAGCAATATTGTAATTTGAATAATTACGGCAATAATACTCCCTATTAAGAATAAGAATATTGTCTTTTTATTGAGATTTAAGCCTAAGAAATTAATCGGATTGCCTTCTTTTATCGCGATCAGAATCAAAGTAAAAGAGAACCAAACAACATATATTCCGATATTAGGCAAAGATAAATAGTTAATTGTTATTCCATAAATGATTAATAATATGATTAATCCTGTATAGTACTGAACCAAATCATTCAAATCACAACGAAACATTTGAGTCATATAGATACCTCAATTTGATATAAATTTTTTACTCTATTATTGCAAAAACTCCTCGGTCTTTATAAGCCTTATCTTGCCCCATGTCCAACTCATAAACCGACTCTAGGACTAAAAACGACGTTAGAAATCGACAGATAGTGGACTGGTGGA
>Ga0190308_1000545_pt1 | contig 11894 bp, 15 predicted proteins | sample 48700756_MG_FD_165050 | JGI IMG/M metagenome (GOLD analysis project Ga0190308, IMG submission 165050) | Hydrothermal vent sediment bacterial communities from Southern Trench, Guaymas Basin, Mexico - 4870-07-5-6_MG | ecosystem: Environmental > Aquatic > Marine > Hydrothermal vents > Sediment ...
AAACTATATAAAGATTTCTATTCTGCAACACATACTTCTTATATGTTTTTTCTATATCTTTGTGAAGATACAAGCAACCGAGATGTGCTAATATATACCAAGAAAAGCCAAGAAACGCACTATTTATAAATTCTATCGAATATATTATATTATGCAAGTAGAAGTATTGCAATTTTTAATAGATTGGAGTTCGCATTACGGAGTAGAAGTTCCAGTTCCGATTGCACTATTTCAACAATTACCTGTATGCAATTGGATGGCGGCATATACGCTATGCAGAAAAAAATATAAAGCGAACCATATAAATAACTATGAAACTTATAAGAACTCACCACATTTGCATATAGTATATTATGATAAAGCAAATAAACATCATCTAATTGACGAGATGAGGAAAGCATTAAAAGATTATGTAAGTTCTTTCGGACTGAAAATGCCTAAAAAAATAAAAAATGTTGTCTGGCTCGACAGCTCATATTACGATTATGTTAAAAAAAATTACAATTTGTTGCTCTTTAACTCGCCTTTAGCAAAATTAAGAAAGGAAATGCTATGCACTTGGTATAAAGATGAACACGGCTGGACATTTAAGGCAAAAGGTAGAGGACATATTATGGAAAGAGTAGGAATACTAAAATACGGTTGGAAGAATGTTCCTAAACCTTACAAAGTGGATAAATTTTACTGCCGAGAGTTTTTCACACCAGGAGGTTGGGATTTAAGATGGTGGTATTAAACTTACCGAGAGGTTTGAGGGCTGACCCTGAAACGCCAGATGGGTTGGCTAAACATCTTTTCAATTTTATTTCGTGGAGTGAGGGGGATAGATTTTACGAGCCTTTCAAGGGCAAAAGAGGTGCGTTTTACGAAGTCTTGCCAGAGCCGAAGGATTGGGCGGAAGTTTCGGAAGGCAGAGATTTCTTCACTTACGAGCCTTTTGATGGACACTGCGAACACATAATCACCAACCCGCCGTATAGGACATACATTAACGGAAAATGGTGCAACGCTTACATTCCGATTTTGGAAAGATGTATGGAAATTGCGACGAAAACAATTGCGTTTTTGACTTCACACAAGATTTTTAACGCTTTAACCCCTAATAGGTTAGAAAAATATCATAAACTTGGATGGGCAATAACTAAAATTCATGTGATAAGTGTAAAGAAGTGGTTTGGACGATATTATTTTGTAATCTTTGAGAGAGGGAAGAAACCTATAATCTCGTGGAGTGATAAAAATTGGTGAAGATAATTAAAATGCCTAATAAAAGTTACAGAAAAGGATACAATTTTGAGAGGAGAGTTAAACAATATTTAGAAGATAAAGGATATTTTGTGATGAGAAATCCGAAATCAAGATTTCCAGACGGGCTTGCTGTAAACAAGGAAGATATTTTCTTGTATGAATGTAAAGTAAATAAATATTTGAGCAAAGAGGAGAAAAAGAAGGTCAAAGAATTAAAGAAAATAACGGGCTTGAAATTTGTTGTTTTTTACAGAGAAGGAAATAAATTAAAAAAATATTTTATATAATTGTGGAAACAAAGGCAGGATGTCTCGCTGTCGCAAAAGGTGTGTCGCTCACGCTGAAGACTGTGCCATCCTGTCTTTGCCACAATAAATGGAAGAAAAGTTTTTAGAACCGCTTTGCAGGAAAAGAGTTTGGGAATTTTTCTACGAGTCAATATTCTCATTGGGAAAAGATTATGAAAAGTATGACTTAACAGATGCAGAATTGAACAAAATTAGAAAGGATTTTGAGTATTTTGTTAAGCACTATAACGAGGTAGAGCAAAAAATAATGAGAAAGGAATTTATAGAACTTTACAACTTCTATAAAAGAAAGAGAGATGAAATTAATTTACCGTATTCTTAAAATTTATTTATAATTATGCAAGAGGAAGAAAAAGAAGAAAAGGTAGAAGAGAAAGAGGAAGAAAAAGAGTAGTCACTTAATATACGAAATTTTTTCTTTTATTTTTTTACCAATCTCTCTAATTTTATCTTTTCTGTAAAAAATATATACTCAATAATAGAAATCTATAAATACTTTTAAAAACAATAAAAATTATGGATAAAAAAACACATTCAGTAACAGAGACAGCCAAACTGAACCAAAGAACCAGAATATTAAAAAAAACTATACGCAATCAGTTTGTAGTGAATATTCCAGCAAAATGGTTGAAGAAGTCAAACATAATAGCACCAGAGAAATTAAAACTCGTCTATAAACCTTTAAATGGTAAATTGTTGATGGAGGTTAGCGAATATGAGTAAGGTTGTCCTTACAGAGGATGATTTAAATTTTTGTGCAAATATAGTTGACCAAATAAAAGCGCATTGCACGGAAAATGGTAGAGTGAATTTAGTAAAATTAGGTTTGTTAATAGCACACATAAACTATATTTTGAATTACGCATCAACACTCACTGTGCTTGACAGAATGATAAAGAAGATAAAGGAAAATGAATGAAGTCGTTTCAGTAACGCTTGGATTATTATATCTCGGATTTTCTATGTATTTGCTATATAAAATATTGGAGCATATTCACGCAACAGAACTGATGTGGTTTTTGTTTGTTTTATTAATTCCTTTGGGTGTTGTTTTAACGATTATTGAGAGAGGTTTGAAAAATGAATAAAATGTGAGAGAAAATGGGTATTAGAAAAGAAATGATTTGGTGAGGGAAGAAAATGGAAAAGAGTATGAATGAGAAAAAGATAATGGAAGTATTAAAATTGAGAAAAGAAATCAAAGAAAAACTCGAAGAAATTGATAAATTAGTGGGAAAAATTAATGCTATTATTTATATCGAAGAAATGATAAAGAAAGAAAATGAAAAAGAAAAACCTTTAGATTTAACAAATCACGCACCGCAAATTTTGAGAGAATTCTTTAAAAAGAAAAAAGAAGAATCTACTTATACAGCAACAGATTTATATGAAGTTTTAGAGATGAGTGAAAAGAAATTTAAGGAGAAAATTAAATTAGCAATTGAAGGACTATTCAAAGAGATAAAAATAGAAAAAGAAAGATACAAAGAGATTAAAGAAGTTATTGCGGGATTGTGTCTTGCAGAAGAAAAAATCAAAAAATGGTTTCCTGATATTTTTAAAGAGAAAAATGAAGAAGAATGAACCTTTGAAGGGGAAAATGATGACGATACCAATCTTTATAGAAACAAATGTATATAGAGATGAAGAAATTTTTAAATTCGAAGATGTTAAATCAGCAGTTGAAGGATTACTTGAAGAGATATCTAAATTAGATAGAATAGAGTTAGAAGAATTCAGTGATGAGCAATTTGATAATTTGCACGACCCAGATGAAGTTATAGTTCACGCTGTTGATTATTTTAAACATTTAGTCAAAAAATGGTTTGCCGATGTGTTTGAAAATGAAAAGTGAAAAACGAATTCGAGATAAACCGAAATGGAAAAGAATTCAAACTCCAACAATAACTTATGATAGACCAATACTCGAAAAAATCGCTCAAAGAGTTTTTTTAACAACAACCGAAAATATTTTAGATTTACAAGTCAAAGGGGACAAAGTCAAAATAAGAGGTTATAGAGGTTTATTAAAATACGCATTTAAAGACAAAAAAGTGTTTCAAAAAATTGTTGATAAAGAAGAATTTAAAAACAAAATCCTTAAATATGTGAAAGAAACTTTACTCAACGAAGAATGGTGGTGAATGTGATAAAAAAATTTATTACAATAGGATTGTTAATCTTTACAATATTTGCCATTCTGCTGTGCGGTTCTATTATAGAAAATAAATTCAACGACCTAACTTCAAAAAATGCAGTTTTGTTTTCAGAAATATCTCAACTCAAAATAAACTACACCTATTTATTGAGTAGAGACGAAAACATTACGAAAAATATTACTGAATTATCCGAGCATATTAAAAATTTAGAGGAAGAAATCAATAAATTAAAAAAAGACATTCAAAAAGAGCGTATCTATAATAAAAAATTGGAAAAATCTCTGCAACAATTGAAAGAACAGAAAGGTTTGATAAATCCAACCTACAAGCAATTGAGAAATTTTGTTTTAAGAGATGACACAAATTACTTTGAATGGAGCGAGGATTTTGATTGCACCGAATTTAGTTATACCTTTATCCGAAATTTCGCAGAAAAAGGCTTCTTTTCTTGTTCAGCAGAATTAGAACTAATAGTTGATGATGAGTTGATGGGGCATATTATAGTGGCAGTAAACACAACCGATGGAGGTTTATATTATGTAGAACCTCAAGATGATACAATCATTCCAGCAAATAAATTGCAAGTGGGTAAAAACTATTGCAGTTTGGTCGATTGGAATTGCCACTGGGAAATAACCAAAATTTCGAGTTGTTTTGAATTTAAAAAATAAATAATTATGAACCCAATCTCAGAAATAATACTCGGAATAAAAACCCTCGCATCAGGAATATCACATTTAATTCTTTACCCTATCCTTATTCTTGGAGTAAGTATTCCAGCAATAATAACTCAATTGCTCTATCTCGGAATTGTTTTTTGGATAATCTGGAAAATTGTTGGAGATATAAAAATATGGCTTGCGATAATTATTTTTTTAATTATAATATCTGTTGCTGGAAACCCAGCAATAGTTAGCAATATATTTCAGTATATTTAAAAAAAATAAATAATTATGAACCCAAAATATATAGCTGGGACAACGATAGCGGTTCTGTTTGCGATAATGGGTTTGTTAGCGTTCAGCGGAGTTGCATTCGACAGAAGCGAAAATATCAAGGAATCTCCAGTATGGATAGCAACAGTATGCCCAACAATAGAAAGAGCAGACGGCAGAATTGAAAAATTGGAATGCACCAGCAACTTATTGGTTGACCAAGGAAAGAACTTTACCGCAGAGCTATTATCTGGATTGGATTACACTTCAGCGACCCCTGGAACTGATTTTGCGAAGCACATTTCTCTATCCAACGATTCGAGCTCTCCTTCAGCCAGCTGGACTGTGTTGCCTAACGAACTAACAACAAACGGATTGGACAGAAAAACTGGGACTTGTGCGATAAACGGAGTGGGAAATTTCAGTTGCTGGTATCAATTCGAGGCAACAGGAACTGTAACCAATATTCACCTTGCTGGTTTGAACTGGAACGCCACAGATGGAGCACCTACCTTAGTGGCGGCGAATGTTCTAAGCTCCGATGTAAATTTGGAAAGCGGAGACAAACTAACGATTAACTGGACTGTCTCAATCAGTTAAATACTTTTTTATTTTTTATATTTTTATATATTTATGATAAAAGATAGAAATATAGAAAAACTGCTGAAAAATATTCTGAAGGGAATAGGCTTCGGGTTTTTAGTTTATCTACTTTCAGGAGATGGAGGTGTAAGCGTTGGCTTGGGATTGTTGCTGATTTATTTGGAATATAAATTAAAATGAAAACAATTTTTTATTTTCTTTTAATTTATATAATTCTATATCCATTAATAATCTACAGATTACCCGCAATTCAAACAACTTTTTCTCAAACTTTTAGCGATGGCAAAAGCGACTTAAATATAAACATTCAAGACTCGGTTTCCTATTCCGTAACTCACGAATATTTTTTCTTAGAGTTGCCAGTTTATGTTAATGGCGTAGAAATACGATTGTTGAACCAAATTTGGTGTTTCGCAATTATCTCAGAGATTTTTTTGTTTATATATCTTGTAATAAGATATTTTTATGATAAAAAACATTAAGTGGATATTTGTTATTATATTTGCACTCACACTAATTTCCCCAGCCTTTGCTTGGTGGAACACCTCTTGGAACTACAGACAAGCAATTAATATCTCAAATACAGCAGGAAACTTAACCAATTATCAAGTAAAAATAGAATTAAACTCTTCAAATGTTGGGAGTAATTTTAATTGGAGCAATAATGGAAGCGATATAAGATTTACGAACTCAACAGATGATTTGCTTAATTTTTGGATAGAATATTGGAATTCTTCAAGCCAAGAAGCAACGATTTGGGTTAATGTGACTTATTTGGAGAATAATACAAATACAACGATTTATATGTATTACGGGAATCCTTCTGCTGAAAGCGAAAGTAATGTAACAGAAACTTTTATCAGAATAGTAGATGGGCTTGTTGCGAGTTGGCATTTTGATGAGGGTTCAGGAACTACTGCTTATGATTCTTCTGGAAATGATAATGATGGAACTATCTATGGTGCAACTTGGGCTGATGGAAAATTCAAGAAGGCATTGAACTTTGATGGAAGTGATGATTACGTTACAATTCCGCATGATACTTCATTTGATGTCGATAAAGTAACAATCACTGCGTGGTTCAAAGCAGACGTCTTGGGAGGCGAGTGGAGAAAAATTGTTTGTCATCCCTATTACGATGACCAATGGAGCAGTCCTTACGTTGATTATGGTTTAGCTATCGACAATAGCGATGAGATTTTTGGTGAAATAACTGTTGGCACCTCAAACCATAAGGTCTTCGGGTCGGTCTTGAGCACCGATACATGGTATTTCGCCGCAACAACTTATGATGGTGAAGTTTTGAAAATATATCTCAATGGAGTTGAGGAGGGTTCAAATTCTGCACCTTCTGGAAACATAACTCATCGCTCTACAAAAATTCATATAGCGAAAGCATATGATACAGCGAATACTGAATTATTTGACGGAATAATAGATGAAGTTTGCATATTTAATCGAGCCTTGACACAGGAAGAAATCTCAGATTTATACAACAACCATGGCTACTCAACAGAAAATTATCCTGGGAAGGTTTTAGTCCGCAAATACGCCTCCCCAGAACCTTCAGTCTCAAATTTCGGAAGCGAAGAAACTGCAGGAGTAGTTTCATTCTCAATAACTCTAAACTCTCCTCCTAATCAAACCACAACAAGCGACCCAACTCCAAATTTTAATTTTACAGTATCAGGAACAGAATCTTCATACTCTTGCGAATTGTTTATAAACGATACTGGATACGGAACAACAACAGCAAACAATAATACTCCTACAATAATCACGGCAAACTGGTCTCTTACTAATGGAACTTACAACTGGTATGTCAACTGCACCGCTGGAGGAACTACGAATCAAAGTGAAATTCGAGAGATAACTATTAACGCGACTCCACCAGCATTCTCAATAACTCTAAACTCTCCTCCAAACCAAACCACAACAAGCGATGCGACCCCAGATTTTAATTTTACAGTCTCTGGAACTGATGACAAATATTCTTGCGAATTATTCATAGACGATATTGGCTATGGCACTACAATAGCGAACAACAACACGGCAACAATAATTACAGCAAACCAATCTCTTTCTAGCGGAACGCACTATTGGTATATTAATTGTTCAGTGAGAGAAGTTACCAATCAGAGTGAAATAAGAGAAATTACGATAACCATACCTGCAATTTATATAAATTTAAACTCTCCTCTAAATGCAACTTCTACTTGTGATACAACTCCAAATTTTAATTTTACAGTATCAGGAACAGAAGCAAATTATTCTTGTGAACTACTTATAAATGATACAGGCTACGGAACTGCAATCGCAAATAATAACACACCTACAATAATTACGGCAAATTCTTCACTTTCTGGCGGAAATTATAATTGGTATATAAACTGTTCAACAAATGGAGTTGAAAATACATCAGAAACAAGAGAAATATTAATTGGTATTCAAGTTTCTGATTGCAGTGCTTTGAATCAAGCGGGGATGTTGTATTGTTTAAATCAAAGCTTAATAGATAAAACAGCATCTAATTGTATAGATATCACAGCCAATAACATAGTCTTTGATTGTCAGGGATACACAATAGATGGAGATGATGTCGCAGATTACGGGTTGAGAATATATAGAGATTCGACAGAAGACACAAATATAACTGTAAAAAATTGTATATTAACAGACTGGGATACGGATGCTGTTTATATATATTATGCAAACAAAAACACATTAGAAAATATAACTATAGATTCCTGTCCAGCTACGGGAATGACTTTGAGAAATTCGAATTACAATGTATTGATAAATATGACAGTGAAAGGGTTTGAAGGAACAGGAATTTCTTTAGAATACAGTGATTACAATAATTTAACCAAAATTTTAGTAAATAAAACTGTATCTCCAACAACGGGAACGGGAATATATGTTGGAGAAACTTCTACAGGAAACATTTTAAAAAACATAACGACAAGCGGCGGTAATACAGGAGTTTATTTCAAATACGTTTCTGGAAATACAATAATTAACTCGAAAATTTTGAACGCTTATGAAGATACGATATTGGTGTATCCTTCGAGTGTCGAACACTGCAACAATGTAGTGGAAAATAATACTGTAAATGGTGGTTATCCGCTTTATTATTTTCACGACACAACTTCTATTGTATTTGAAAATCAAATATTCGGAGAATTGTGGATGTGTAATGTAACAAATGCTACAGTAAGAAATATTACAATGGGAGCGGCCAATCCTTCTCCTTTGTCCATCTTCTTCACAAATAATAGTGTATTCGAAGATATAACATTGTTCGGAGGTTTAGACACTTCTTTTTTCAAGTGGTGTAATTATAACAATATAACTAATTTGGTTGTTAAAGATGCAAATAAAGGTCTAACATTCAGTAGCGGATGCAATCATAATATTGTGTCGAATGCAACAATATATAACATATCGGATAGAGGTATAAGAATTTATGGAGGAAGTTCAAATAACACAATAAAAAATTCAAAAATTTATAATTGTTCGATAGGAATTTACTTAGATACAGCAGGTCAATACGGAGCTAATTTAATATATAACAATTTCTTCAACAATACTCAAAATGTTAAGTGGGTAACGGTTTACGAGAATTATTGGAATACAACTAAACAAACAGGAAATAATATATATGAGCCGAGCAATCCATATATAGGCGGAAATTTCTGGGCTAAACCAGACGGAACTGGATACTCTGAAACCTGCACGGATTCAGATAACGATGGATTTTGCGACTATCCTTACTATTTAGTGACTGAAACAAAAACCAATACAACTCTATTGCAAATAAATTCAACACAATCTGGGGAGCATAAATTATCTATAGGAAATTCGGTAGATGTTAATCACACTTTGAGAGTAACATTTGTAAATCACTCAGCGGAAGCGGGAACAATAAACATCTCAGTAAACGGAAATTTATTGGCTCAAGTTCCTATTCCATCGACTTCAACAACCTATACTTTTAACAATGTAACTTTAGTTGCCAACACAATCAACAATTTCACATATTCCTCGAATACAAACGGCTTAGTAAATGTTACAAAAACAGAAGTAATTTATGCAAATTCAACAACAAATGCAGATTATTTACCGTATAGCGATGAATATGAAGTCGGTGTTATTGTTAGGAATCTAAATCTATCGTTGTTTGTAGATTTGTTATCGAGCAAAGAAACTATATCTACAAGAAAAGCAAATGCAACTATTTCATTTTATCCGTCAATTTTGAAATTTAGAACACTAACAAAATCTTTACTTGATGAGTTTTCCATATCTTCAATAGCAACGAGAATAAAAAGTTTAATAAAATCCATAACCGATTTTATCGGCATAACGGAATTTGCAGATAGAGTTGCTATTTACACAAGAGAGCCAGATGTTGAAGTTTATTTCGAACCTACAATATTAAGAAATCTCGAAGCCAACAGAGAATTAAAACTAACAGCCCAAATAACTCCGGAAATGATGAGAAAATTAGAAGCAAACAGAGAGCTGACAATAGCATACACAATAGATATTGAATCCTTAAGGGAAGTGAATTTAAACAGATTAACTGTGTTGCATCTAACACTAACACCACAGTTAGCGAGAAATATAGAAGTTGGCAGAGATAACGAGTTATCTCTAACCATTACACCGCAACTATTTAGGGAATTGGTGAAAACCAAGAATATACTCACGGCAATTACGATAACTCCAGAAGTATTTAGAGAGGTAAATTTGGCAAAAATAAATTATTTAACAATTACAATAACTCCAAAACTCGCAAGAGAATTGAATTTAACCAAATCGGCAACGATAACAATTGTCTTAACACCAGAATTGATAAGATATCTTCAAACCGAAAAAACTGTGGAAGGTGCTATAATCTTAACTCCAGAGTTAATAAGAGGTTTTGAAGGAACACGAAAAACTACTGACTTATTTCAATTTTCAGGAATTGTAGAAAGAGCAATTTCTTTAAACAGAGCGATAACGCAATCTCTTGTATCTTTCTGGACAACAACCTATCAAAAAATCGTTGTAGGTTACCAAGAAGTCTATCAAACTATAACTCTAACAGACATCACGAAAAGAACGATAGATGTTCAGAAAAGAGTAGAGGATATTGCGAGTCTCTCATTAATATCAACAAAATTCAGAGCCTTAACTGAATCTGTTTCGGACTTATTTACGCTATCTACTTTAGCCGATAGAACACTAACCTTGTTCAGACTGCCGACAGATATCGCTGTCCTTACAGAATCTACAGAAAAAACAGCTTCCTTCGGTAGATTTGTAGGAGACACTTTAATTTCCTTTTGGACAGCAACCTATCAAAAACTCGCCGTTGGCTATCAAGAAATCTACCAGACGATAAGTTTAAGCACAACAACCACAAGAATATTAAACATACAGAGGTCGGCACAAGATACTCTAACAATGACACTTTTCACAAAGAGAGTATCGGAATTCATAGAGACAATTTATCAATTCCTAACAGGAACTCTGATTTCCAGCAAGATAACCGAAATTAGCATAGGAGTTTCGCAAAATGTGACAGCAACAATACAACCAATCAGAGAAATAGAACTTGCGAGAGAGCCAACAACCTTCTTAATACCGCAATTAATTGCTGATAGAACGATAGAGCTTGTGAGAGAGCCAACCACAACAATAACTTTCCAGCTATTTACGGAAAAATTTAGGGGAATTTACAGAGGATTAACAGATTTAATAAATATACAAGCAATAGTGGATAGGATATTAAACATATTCAGACAACCACACTTAGAGGAGCAAGTTACTACAATTGTGAGCAGAGAAGCAGAATATAAGAGAGAACCATACACAGAAATAGCTCTTTCTTTCGAATCTACGAAGAAAATAATAACGGTAGTTGTAGGAAAATATAATATAACAATATATACCCAAGAATACGCTCCAGGAGATGAAGTGTATATCTATGCGATAATACCTGAACTAACCACAAGTCCAACCATAACAATTTATTACCCGAATATGACCGAATTTATAGAAGACACTATGACTTATTTTGAAAATAATATATTTTACTACACTTTAACAGCACCGAACATAAAAGGAGACTATTTGGTGAAAGTTACCGCTGGCAATTCTACCGCTATCAACACTTTTAGAGTATCTTCAGCATATATAGAGGGCGGAGGTGTTGGTATAGAGATATTTACAACAGGAGATTATCTATACTACCCAGGAACTACCGCAAAAATTCCGTTTACAATAGTATCCAGAACAAACGGCGAACCGGTAGATTACGACTCAATAAAAATCACAATCTACAGCCCTAATATGACAAAAATAGCGGAAAGAACAACAGTCAATAAAATCTCGAAAGGCATATACTATATAGATTACAACATTTCCTCTTTAGCAGATTACGGAGTATATCCAGTGGTTATAAATGCAACGAGCGGAAGTTACTATGCCACTCGATTAACCTCATTCAAAGTCCTTCCAGCAGGGCCTTTGGATATCTCAATAACACCTCTAAAAACAGAAGTCCAGCAAGGAGAGGATTTACCCGTAAAGTTGAGAATAAAGAATCTCGGAGAAGGAAGAACAATAACTTACACCTACAGAATATACTC
>Ga0190308_1000547_pt1 | contig 11881 bp, 11 predicted proteins | sample 48700756_MG_FD_165050 | JGI IMG/M metagenome (GOLD analysis project Ga0190308, IMG submission 165050) | Hydrothermal vent sediment bacterial communities from Southern Trench, Guaymas Basin, Mexico - 4870-07-5-6_MG | ecosystem: Environmental > Aquatic > Marine > Hydrothermal vents > Sediment ...
TTTATATATGACATATAAAGCATTTAAAACCTTTTTAAAAGTCTAACTACAGATGTCTTTAAAAGAAGGGGATTATGTTTTGCTTTTAACTTCTGATGAAAAATCTTATCTTGTAGAAATAAAGGATCATAACTTTCATACCCATAAGGATTATCTAAATTTAAAAGATCTGATAGGTAAAAATTATGGAGATATTATTTACGGAAAAAAGGGAAAAAAATTTTATATTTTAAAGCCTGCGATTTATGACTTTTTAATGAAAATAGAAAGAATAACTCAAATTGTGTATCCCAAGGATATAGGATACATTTTACTCAAACTTGATATAGGTCCTGGTAAAACAGTGCTTGAGTGTGGAGGAGGCTCAGGAGCACTTACTTCAGCATTTGCTTATATAGTGGGAGAAGAAGGAAAGGTAATTTCTTATGAAAAAGAGTTTAAGTTTCAAGAAGTTGCAAAAAGGAATTTAAAAAAACTCGGTATTTTACACAGGGTTATTTTTAAAAATGTAGAAGTTTCAGAAAGTTTTGAAGAAAAAGAGATTGATGCAGTTTTTCTTGATTTAAAAACACCATGGAATCTTATTAAAGCTTCCTGGAAAGCTTTAAAAGGAGGACATCCTCTTGGTATTCTCGTTCCTACAGCAAATCAGGTTTCTCAGTGTTTATTAGAAATTGAAAAATATCCTTTTATAGATGTAGAAGTTGTAGAAATACTTTTAAGGCATTATAAAACTAATCCAGAAAGATTACGTCCAGAAGATAGGATGGTAGCTCATACAGGTTATTTAATTTTTGCAAAAAAGGTTTTTGAAAAATAATGCCAGTTTTAATAAATATTACTTCTGAAAGTCTTCTCTCAAAAAAAGAACTTAAAGAAATAAAGGAAAAAACTGAGAAAGCTTTAAAATATTTAAAATTCTATAAAAAAGAAGTTTCTCTTGTTTTTACTGATAATAGGACAATTAAAAAACTTAATAAGCAGTATCTTGGAAGAGATTACTCTACAAATGTGTTGGCTTTTCCTTTTAATAAAGAAAAACCAAGAGTTTCTAACATTTTGGGAGAAGTTATTGTTTCAGTTGAAAAAATAAGAGAAGAGTCTAAATTATATCAGCTTAATTTTAAAAACTATCTCTTTGCTATTATTATTCACGGACTTATTCATCTTTTAGACTATAACCATGAAAAAGGGCTTTTTTCTCCTTTTCTAATGGTTAAAAATGAGTTAAATTTATTTAGTAAACTTGCTTTTAAAGAGGGTAAAAAGGAGGTTATAAATTTTATTAAAAGGAGGGAATATATGCCTGCAAAACTTGCAGTAAATGTAGACCATGTAGCAACAGTAAGAGAGGCAAGAAAGGCATATTATCCTGATCCTGTTCATGCAGCAGTTCTTGCAGAACTTGGGGGAGCTGATGGAATAGTGGTTCATTTAAGGCTTGATAGAAGACATATTAAGGAAAGGGATGTAAGAATTATAAAAGAAATTATAAAAACTAAACTCATCTTGGAGATGGCTATTGATGAGGAATTAATTAAATTTGCTAAGGAAGTAAAACCCTATCAAGTTACTTTAGTTCCTGAAAGAGTTGAAGAAGTTACAACAGAAGGAGGGATGAATTTAGAAGGAAGAGTGAAAGAAGTTAAAAAAGCAGTAAAAGAACTTAATGAAGCAGGTATAAAAGTAAGTTTGTTTTTAAATCCAGATGAAAAAACCATAAAACTTGCTAAAAAGACAGGTGCTCAGATTATAGAGATTCATACAGGAATTTATGCTGATGCTGAAACAGAAGAAGAGAAAGAAAAAGAATTTAATAAAATAGAAATTGCTGCCAGAGTTGCAAAAGATCTTGGTTTTGAAGTCCATGCAGGGCATGGATTAAATTATGAAAATATAGAACCTGTCGCAGCTATACCTCAGATAGAAGAATTCAGCATAGGTCATAGTATTATTTCGCGGGCTATTTTTGTGGGAATAAAAGATGCAGTAAAAGAAATGAAAGAATTAATTATAAGGGCAAGAGGATAAACAGTAATTTTTTATAGGAAACTTTTTAATTAAATTTAACATCTCCTTTAAAGTAAAATTTTTAGAACTGAAAATAACTATCAGTCCCTGGTTTTGAGTCTCCACAAGAGGTAAAACTACAGCTTTATAATTATCTTTTTCATAAAGCTTAGCTTTACATTCTTCTATTTGCAAATCCTTTAGATCCTTTTTAGAAAATCCAGATAGAGTAAAAATCAAAGATTTCCAGTTATCTATAAGATTTTCTCCTCTATATATGCGAACCTTTAGTTTACCTTTTGAATTTTTATAAATTCTTTTCTCTATTGTTATATTTCCTAAAAAGAAAACTGATTTTCTTTTTATAGGTTTTGCCTCAAACCCTTCAAGATCAATCAAAAATTGAGCACTATCTAAGTGAGTGGAATTGTTTGAATTAAAAGAAAAGGCATTATTTGATATTATTATAACTAACAAAAAAACTGATAATCTGAGCATATTACTTTTCTCTAAAAGGTTTAACCTTTAAAGTGAGACCCTTTTTTTCAATAACTATCACCTTACTATTTTTAGGAATATACTCATCTGAGACAGCTTTCCATATTTCACCTTCTACAAATATCTTACCTTCTTCTGGTCCTATATCTTCTATAACTTTTCCTATTTTATTAATGAGTGCTTCTTTTCCAGAAACAGGTTTTTTTCTGATTGTTTTTATAGCTAAATAGGTTATTCCTCCTAAAACAGCAGAAATAGTTAAAATTACGCTATATAAAAAGGGTTGGTAAACCCTTAATGATGGTGGGTTTTTTCCAAAAAGCATAAGAGATCCTAATAAAAGGCATATTGTGCCTCCTATGGCAAGTAGTCCGTGAGATACTATCTGAATTTCCAAAAAGAAAAGAATTCCTCCGAGTATGATTAAAGCAAGTCCTGCATAATTTACGGGCAAAATACTCAAACCTACTAAGGCAAGGATTAAACAAATAGCACCTATTACTCCAGGAAAAATAGTTCCAGGGTGAGAAAGTTCAAAATAAAGTCCAGCAAGTCCCAACATTAAAAGAAAGTAAACCAGATTTGGATTAGTCAAAATTTTTAATATTTTGGTTTTTAAATCTTCCTTAATTTCCTCAATTTTAGCATTTTTTAAATTCAATTTTATTTTTTGATCATCTATTATAATGATTTTTCCATGAGCTTTTTTAATAAGTTCATCTAAATCCTTAGCTATTATTTCTATAACTCCTAATTTAAGGGCTTCTGTTTCTGTAATACTTTTACTCTTTCTTACTGCCTCTTCTGCAAACTTTTTATTTCTTTTTCTCATCTGAGCAAGATTTTTAGCCCAGGCAACTAAATCATTAGTAATTTTTTCCATTACTTTTTCACTGGCTTTACCAGTTAATTCTACTGGATGAGCAGCTCCCACATGTGTTCCAGGAGCCATAGCTGCCAAATGGGAAGCAAGTAAAATAAAAGTTCCTGCAGAGGCTGCTCTTGCTCCAGAAGGACTAACATAAACAATAACAGGAACTTTGCTTTTTAAAATTTCTTTTACAATCTTTCTTGTAGATTCAACTAATCCACCAGGGGTATCTAATTCCACAATTAAAGCCTTTGCTCTTTTATTATTAGCAAAATCAATGCTATATATTAAAAAATTAGCAATAACAGGTGTTATAGGAGCATCAATTTTAACCAAAAATATTTTATTTTCTTTACAAAAACCTAAGGAATAAATGAAAAAACAACTAATAAAAAAAGAAATTTTAAGAATTTTTAAAAATTTGTTCATAAAGTTTCCTAAATTTCTGTAAATCTTCCCATACCAAACGTTTTACAGCAGGATTTTTAAGCATATAGTTAGGATGATAAGTAAAAAGAATAATAAAATCTTTTATCTTTATAGGTTGTCCTCTTATAGAAGAAAAAGTAGGATTGTGTTCAAAAAAAATTTTAGGAGGTGTAAATCCAAAGGCTAAAATAAGTTTTGGTTTCAAAAATTTGATTTGTTTAAGAAGATAAGTCTTACAAGCTAAAATTTCTTCTAATTCAGGAGGTCTTCCACCAGGTGTTTTACATTTAACAGCATGAGTAATAAAAAAATCTTCCCGTTTTAATTTTATACTGAGAAGCATTTTTTTAAGAATTTCTTCTATAGATCCAACAAAAGGTTTTCCATAAAAATCTTCATCTTTATTTGGATAATCACTGATAAGCATAAGTTTAGATTCTTGGTTTCCTTCTCCCCAGATAGGTTGTTTTCTTGTTCTATGAAGAGGACATTTTTCACAGTTAGCAATAGCATTTTTAATTTTTTCTAAAGTATTTTCAGATAAATGAATATTATTTTGTAAAAATTTTTTAAATTTTTCAGTAGCTGGAAAAGAGTAAAATCCCAATTCATTCAAATAAACAAAATACTTTTTAATTTCTTCTATAAGATTCATAATTTCTAAAAATTATAAAATGAGTTTTTTATCTTGTCAAAATTTCTTACATGGATTAAGATTTTTAGGATAATTTTTAGGGATAAATTTAGGGAATGGAAAAAGGAGATAAATATGGGTAAAATAAAGCTTAGATCAGATTTTTCTCTTGATGTTCCAGATGATCCAGAAATTCCTTATATAGAAGGTGATGGAATCGGTCCAGATATAATGAAAGCTACTTTAAAAGTTTTAAATGCAGCTGTTGAAAAAGCTTATAATGGAAAAAGAAAAATTTTTTGGAAAGAAATTTTAGCTGGTGAAAAAGCTTATAAAGAAACTGGAAATTATTTACCAGAGGAAACTCTACAAACTATAAAAGAATGTGTAGTAGCTTTGAAAGGACCTCTTACAACCCCTGTTGGTGGTGGTTTTAGGAGTCTTAATGTTACTTTAAGACAGGTTTTAGATCTTTATGCTTGTGTAAGACCTGTAAAATGGGTTCCAGGAACTCCATCACCTGTTAAATATCCAGAAAAGGTAAATATGGTGGTTTTTAGAGAAAATACAGAAGATGTTTATGCAGGAATTGAATATCAGGCAGGTTCAGCAGAGGCTAAAAAACTTATAGAATTTATAAAAGAAAACTTTGGAAAAAATATAAGAGATGATTCTGGAATTGGAATTAAGCCAATAAGTAAATTTGGAACCTATAGACTTGTTAGAAAAGCTATAAAATATGCTTTAGAAAATGGATATCCAAGTGTAACCCTTGTTCATAAAGGAAATATAATGAAATATACAGAAGGTGCTTTTAGGAATTGGGGATACGAGTTAGCTAAAGAAGAATTTCCAGAAAAAACTGTAATAGAAGCAGAAATTTCAAAAAAATATCCTAATGGAGTTCCAGAAGGAATTATAATTATTAAAGATAGAATTGCAGATGCTATGTTTCAATGGGCACTTCTAAGACCTGAAGAATATAGTGTTCTTGCGACTCCCAATTTAAATGGAGACTATCTTTCAGATGCACTTGCAGCTCAAGTTGGTGGTTTAGGTATGGCACCTGGTGCGAATATTGGAGATGGATATGCTATTTTTGAAGCCACTCATGGTTCAGCTCCTAAATATGCAGGACTTGATAAAGTGAATCCCTCATCTCTTATTCTTTCTGGAAAAATGATGTTGGAATATATTGGTTGGAAAGAAGCTGCTGATTTAATATGGAAAGCTCTTTCTAAAACCATTCAGCAAAAAATTGTTACCTATGATCTTGCAAGACAACTTGAAGGAGCTAAAGAAGTTAAATGTTCTGAATTTGCTGAAGCTATAGTTAAAAATATCTACGAAGAAATATAAGATATTTCTTTTTAAAAGTGGAATTGTTGTTAGGGGAAAAGGGAGGTATTTATGAAGAAATATGATTTTTCTTCTATAGAAGCTAAATGGCAAAAACTTTGGGAGGAAAATAAAATTTTTGAAGTAAAGACTGATTTTTCAAAACCTAAATACTATGTTTTAGAAATGTTTCCTTATCCTTCAGGGAAAATTCATATGGGTCATGTAAGAAATTATACACTTGGAGATATTTTGGCTCGTGTAAAAAGGATGAAAGGATATAATGTGCTTCATCCTATGGGATGGGATGCTTTTGGACTTCCTGCTGAAAATGCAGCTCTTAAGCACGGAATTCATCCTGCTAAATGGACTTATTCTAATATAGATTATATGAGACAACAACTAAAAAAACTCGGTTTTAGTTATAATTGGAGCAGAGAATTTGCAACATGTAACCCAGAATATTATAAACATGAGCAAAGATTTTTTATAGAAATGTATGAAAGAGGTCTTGCTTATAGAAAAAAGACTTTAGTTAATTGGTGTCCATCTTGCAATACAGTTCTTGCTAATGAGCAAGTAGAAGATGGAGCATGCTGGAGATGTGGGACAGAAGTTACTTTTAAGGAAATGGACGGATGGTTTTTAAAAATTACAGCTTATGCTGAAGAACTTTTAGAGGATTTAAAAAAATTAGAAGGACATTGGCCTGAAAAAGTTATTGCTATGCAAAGAAACTGGATAGGTAAAAGTGAGGGTGCAGAAATAAAATTTCCTATACCAGAAATAAAAGAAGACCTTATTGTTTATACTACCCGTCCAGATACCCTTTACGGAGCAACTTTCGTTTGCATATCTCCTGAACATCCATTGGCGAAAAAAATTGCAGAAAAAAAAGGTTTGATAAATAAATTAGATAATTTTATAGAAAGAGTCAGAAAACAAAGGAGAGAAATAGAAGCAGATCTTGTAGAAAAAGAGGGTTTATTTTTAGAAACCTATGCTATACATCCTTTAACAGAAGAAAAGTTACCACTTTTTGCTGCTAATTTTGTTCTCATAGAATATGGAACAGGAGCCATTATGTGTGTTCCTGCTCATGATCAGAGAGATTTTGAATTTGCTAAAAAATATGAACTTCCTATAAAAGTAGTTATTAGACCAAAGGATAAAGATTTAAGTCCTGAAGAAATGGAATCTGCATATGAAAAGCCAGGAATTATGATAAATTCTGATATTTTTACTGGGCTCGATAGTTTAGAAGGTAAAGTTAAAATAACTACTTATTTAGAAGAAAAAGGACTTGGTAAAAAAAGAATTACTTATAGATTAAGAGATTGGGGGATTTCACGTCAAAGATATTGGGGTTGTCCAATTCCTATAATTTATTGTGAAAGATGCGGAATTGTTCCAGAAAGACTTGAAAATCTTCCAGTAGTTTTACCTCTAACTGTTCAAATAGATTCTTCTGGTAAATCTCCTCTCCCTAATTTTCCGGAATTTGTAAACACCACTTGTCCTAAATGTGGAGCACCTGCTAAAAGAGAAACAGATACTTTTGACACTTTTATAGAATCTTCTTGGTATTTCGCAAGATTTGCTTGTCCAAATCATCCAGAAGCTTTTAATAAAGATGATATAAAATACTGGCTTCCTGTGGATCAATATATTGGCGGTATAGAACATGCTATTTTACATCTTCTCTATGCCAGATTTTTTACTAAGGTTTTAAGAGATCTTGGATATTTTGATTTAGATGAACCTTTTTCAAACTTATTAACTCAAGGAATGGTTATTAAAGAGACATATAAGTGTCCTGTCCATGGTTGGCTTTATCCTAATGAAGTATCTCCTGAAGGGAAATGTTTGAAAGATGGATGTGGAAAGAAGGTGATAATTGGGAAATTTGAAAAGATGTCTAAAAGTAAGTGTAATATAGTTGATCCAGATCAGATGATAGAAAAATATGGAGCTGATACTGTTAGGCTTTTTATAGCCTTTGCAGCACCTCCAGAGAAAGACCTTGAATGGAGTGACCGAGGAATAGAAGGTGCTTTCAGATTTTTAAGAAGACTTTATAATTTAGTTACAGATTATGCAAAAGATTTAAAAGAAATTTCCTATAATTATGATGAGCTAAAAAAATTACCTGATAATTTATTAAAACTCAGAAGAAAACTCCATCAAACTATCAAAAAAGTTTCTGAAGATTTAGAAAAAAGACTTCATTTTAATACTGCAATTGCAGCTATTATGGAATTTTTAAACTTTTTGCAGGATACCCTAAAAAAAATATCTTTAGAAGATGAAAAATCCAAAAAAGTTTTAAAAGAATGTTTTGAAAAAATTTTACTTCTTATTTCTCCAGTTTGTCCTCATATTGCAGAGGAACTTTGGAGAGAATTAGGATATGAAACTTTTATTTCTTTAGAAACTTTTCCAGAATATGACCCAGCTCTTATAGAAGAAGAAACATTTGTTCTTGTAATCCAAGTTAATGGCAAAGTAAGAGATCAGGTGGAAGTTTCAATAGAGCTCTCTAAGGATGAAATTATAGAAATAGCTAAAAAGCGTCCAAAAATTATAAAATATTTAGAAGGAAAAACTATAAAAAATGTGGTATTTGTGCCGAAGAAACTTATTAATTTTGTGGTTTCTTAGTTTATTACTAAATTCTTGTGGTTATCAATTTTTTGAGAAACCATCCTATTTCAATTCTAAATGGAAAACTATTTATATTGCTCCTTGGAAAAATTTTACTTCAGAAACTGCTTTAGGAGAAATGCTTGCTTATGAGCTTAGACAAAAATTAGCTCAAGGTAAATTTTTAATGCCTGTATATGATGAGTCTAAAGCTGATTTAGTATTAAAAGGAGAAATAATAAGAGTTTATTTAGTTCCGGTATCTTATAAAACTTTTATTCAGACAAAAGAGAGGAAAATTAGTTTTGTAGGAAAATACCAACTTATAGAAAAAAAAGAAGGTAAAAAACTTTTAGAAAGTCAATTAAGTAGATATGAAATTTATCGTGTTCCAGTAGAAGCAGCTAATGTTATTGATCCAGGAAGAGAAGAAGCTTTAAAACTTTTAGCAAAGGATTTAGCAGATATTATTTTACAGGAAATTATGTTTAAAGAAGTAGAAGTTAAATAAAAATATTAAAAAAAATCCTTCATCAGCAAAAAAGAATTATTACATCAAACTCAAGAGCAAGAAGATTAATTCTAAGTTCTCCTTACTTTTCTCAATTTTTTATTTAACTTTTAATACTGAACAAACCTTTAGAGGAAATTAAGTTTATTAATGGATTGGTAAAAATACTTGTATCTGGGATAAGTTTTTTATAGTTAGTAGTAAATAATAGGAAATATGATAAACTAATTTTTAAGATGAAAAATTTACAAGAAATAAGCTTTGTTACAGAAGAAAGAGAAAAATTATATTTTACTGTAAAAGAAGTTACTCAGGACATAAAAACTCTTATAGAAAAAAATTTTTCTATATTATGGATAGAAGGAGAAATTGCTAATTTAAGGTATGCGCAAAATGGAAACATTTATTTTAATTTAATAGAAGAGGAAGCTTCACTTAAGGCTATAATTTTTAGTTCTCAAAAGGATATTACAATTACTCCTTACTTAAAAAATGGATTAAAGGTTTTATGCTTGGGTAGACTTAATTTTTATACCCGTTCTGGAGAATGTTATTTTATTGTAAGAAGGGTAGAGCCCTTAGGTAAAGGACTTTTAACTTTAAAGAAAGAGGAACTTATAAGAAGATATAAAACTTTATTTGATCCTAACCGGAAAAAATCTATCCCACTTTATCCTAAAAGGATTGTTCTTATAACTTCTCTTTTTGGAGCAGCTTTGCAAGATTTTTTAAAAATTAGTCAAGACAGATGGGAATTAGAAATTCTTGTTTATCCAGTAAGAGTTCAAGGAGAAGGAGCTGAAAAAGAGATAGTTCAAGCAGTAAAAGATATAAATACTTATTTTAGTGATGTAGATATTATTGTAATAACAAGAGGAGGTGGGTCATTTGAAGATTTAGCTCCTTTTTATACCGAAGATATTATTCTTGGGATAAAGGATTCTAAAATTCCTATAGTTTCAGCAGTGGGACATGAAATAGATTATACTATTTGTGATCTAATTGCAGATAAAAGATGTGCTACTCCAACTGCTGCAGCCGAAGAAATTATACCATCAAAAGAAGAGATTCTTTATAGATTAAATCTTTATCAAAAGAAGTATGCTCAACTTTTAGAAATTATCATTTCTAAAAGAGAAAAAAATCTTTATGAAGCCAAAATAGAGCTTGAAAGCAAAAATCCATTTAAAATGATTCATAATTTAGAAAAGAAAATTAGAGAATTTTCCCATAAACTTACTTTAGAAATGGAAAAATATTTAGTTTCTAAAGAAAAAGAATTATTGGAGATAAAAAATCTTCTCAGAAAAAGACATCCTCAAGAAAAGATAAGATTTGGAGAAGAAAGATTAAAATTTTTAAAGAACAGACTTTTTCATTCAACAAAAACTTATTTTGCAGAAAAAGAAAAAAGATTAGAAAGTTTAGCTCAACTACTTAAATCTCTTTCTCCTTTAAATATTTTACAAAGAGGATATAGTATAGTAAAATCTTATCCCAAAGGTAAAATTATCAAAAGTGCTAAAGAGGTAAAAAGTGGAGAGCTATTAGAAATTTATCTTTCCAAAGGAAGACTTTTGGTAGAGGTTAAAAAAGTGGAGGAATAAAAATGATAAAATATGAATCTTTAAATTTTGAAGAAGCTTTAAAAAGAATTGAACAAATTTTGAAACAATTGGAAAATAAAGAGCTTGACTTAGAAGAGGCTATTAATCTTTATGAAGAGGGATTAAAATTGATTCATTTTTGTGAAGAAAAGCTAAAAAATGCCAGAACAAGGATAGAAGTAATTTTAAAAGATAAAGAAGGATTTAAACTGGAAAGTTTAGATAGAGCTTATGAGATTTTAAAGGATGGTCCAAAATAGATTCGATCTTGAATCATATTTAAAAGAAAGAAGTAAAAAGGTTGAAAAAGTTTTAAAAAAATATTTTCCTAAGGAAAAAGATTATGGAAAGAGGGTTATTTCTGCAGGTAAATATAGTGTTTTTGCAGGGGGGAAAAGGTTAAGGCCGATCTTATGTTTGGTAGGATGTGAAATTGTAGATGGGGATTGGGAAAAAATTCTTCTTTTTGCAGCAGGTATAGAATGTATTCATACCTATTCTTTAATTCATGATGATCTTCCTTGTATGGATGATGATGATTTTAGGAGAGGAAAACCTTCTTGTCATAAAGCTTTTGATGAAGCCACAGCAATGCTTGCTGGAGATGGATTACAGGCTTTAGCATTTCAATTTTTTACTCACCCTGATTTAGTAAAAAATGTTAATAAAACAAGACTTTTAAAAGCAATTCATGTTATTTCTAAAGCTGTAGGATTTGAAGGAATGGTAGGTGGGCAGATGGTTGACCTTCTTATGGAAGGTAAAAAAGGAACAGCTCGTATTTTAAAATGGATACATCTTAATAAAACAGTTCGTTTAATTGAAGCTTCTATTTTAAGTGGAGCTTTATTAGGAGGAGGAAATTCTCAGGCACTGAAAGCATTATCATCTTATGGAAAAAATTTGGGATTTGCTTTTCAAATAGTAGATGATCTTTTGGATATTTTAGGAGATGAGAAGAAACTGGGTAAAAAAACATATTCAGATATTAAAAAACAGAAATTAACCTATCCAGCACTTTTTGGGATAGAGAAAACTAAAAAACTTGCTCAAAAATATACAGAAAAAGCTATTTCTGCTTTAAAACCATTTGGGGAAAAAGCTCAACCTTTAAAAGCTATAGCGGAATTTATGTTAAATAGGGTGTATTGAGATGAAATTTTTAAAAATGATTAATTCCCCAGAAGATCTTAAAAAGCTCAAAATATCACATCTTAAGGCTTTAGCTGAAGAAATAAGAAAATATATTATAGAGGTAGTTTCTAAAAATGGAGGGCACTTAGCACCTAATCTTGGAGTAGTAGAGTTGACACTTGCTCTTCATTATGTTTTTAATTCTC
>Ga0190308_1000548_pt1 | contig 11879 bp, 12 predicted proteins | sample 48700756_MG_FD_165050 | JGI IMG/M metagenome (GOLD analysis project Ga0190308, IMG submission 165050) | Hydrothermal vent sediment bacterial communities from Southern Trench, Guaymas Basin, Mexico - 4870-07-5-6_MG | ecosystem: Environmental > Aquatic > Marine > Hydrothermal vents > Sediment ...
CTACAACTAAGACATCCTCTATAGCGTCTTCCAAAGATTTCTCTGCTTCTTTCTGCTTTCTCTCTGTGCCCTTACTTACTTGCAATTCTCCTAAATCTATATTAATATCTTTCTTAGCTGGAGAGCTAGCTACTTGTGTGTTCTGGGGAGCGATTGGAGTGATTAAATTACTTACTCTTTCAGCTCTAGCTATATTGTTACTGATATCATTAATCATTCTAGTTATGAATGAAATCATATTTTTAATTTCTCTTATCTCTTTAGATTCAATACTGATTTTACGAGGTTTCCTTTTTGTTCTTTTTATTCTCGCTAATGTCTTCTTGTCGAAAATTTTTTCTTGAAGCGATTCTACAGCTAGTTTTAATCCTTCTTCAACATTAGTTAACCCAAGATAATCCACAATATCAATTAGTTCCATGTATAATTCCTTAGGAATCTTTAAGCAAACACGAATTGTCCCATCATCATATTCATGAACTATACGACTATATGGATCATCACTACCAGAAAACAAGGCATAAACACCCAATTAATGAATTTAGGGGCCGCCAGTACACCCCCGCGAAGAGAGCCTCCCAGCAACCATCCTAATCCCGCAACCTCATACCCGTTAATCCCCAGAGCACGAGGATACCGGGTTAGGTGTGCTCCCTTCCGGGCCTACACCGTTTCCCCGCCCCATAAGGGGGCTGTGACCCCTCACCCTCCGGTGAGGAATCACGAGCATATCCCCGCCCCTGGGGTACGGATACTCATAGGCTCGGGGTTAGGATGATTGCTAGGAGGGCATCTCTTCTCTCGGGGGCTGTTCGGGCCCGCCATCCCGGGGATTTGCGGCTATGGCCAAAATGGCCATAGGAGGGACCCCGAACCCCTCGCCCTAACTGGCGGCTTTCCCCTTCATTCTATATATAGCAATGCATTATTTATAAACTTATGAATGAGGTGATTGCTTAATTATTTAAGTGATGAAGAAATTATTTTGTTTATAAGCGTGTAATTGACTGGATTTCTGCAGAAACTCCTTCAATGGAATTAAGAAGTTCCTCAATCTTCGAAACGACTCCTTCTTCTTCCTGTACAATTATCATTGCTCTTATTTTTTTAAGCCCAAAGACAAATGGTTCTATCTTATAATCCTTTAATTCAGCTTGAGCTGGGAGCTTGGCATGAATCTTATTAATTATCTCATTCATATCAACATCAGCATCATCAGGAATAAGTTCTACAATAATTGCGTTTTCAGCCATGTTCCTCACCTTACTTTATGGAAATTCATAACCACACACCGGGCATTTAGCTACTTTTGCTATAGTACGGCATTTAGCGCATCTAATAATTACTCCCTGACCACAATTCGGGCATATAAATGCGATAGCACTGGTGTCTCTTGGATGAATAACCTTATTACATGAGGTGCATCTAGGGGTCTCTATTAAACGTGGCTCAGAGACACTTTTTCTGCTTCGAATCTCCGGTAATTCTTCTTCCTTATGTATAACTAATCTAAACAATTGAGCTATTTTCATTGCGGATCTACCATAGCTATTTCATTGATGATGATTGAAATATTTTTTGCTTCTATTTTTAAAGGTTTTGTTAAATCTCAGAGCGTCGCGAGTTCATCATAAGCTAGAGTCAGAGAGTAAAATGCTCATCATAGTAGCCATTTTAATTTTATGCATAATAATTCAAGGTTAAAAAAATTGTTACTCTCCTTCCTCTGATATTTCTTTTAATAATTTTTCTACTTCACTTACACTAACTTTTGGACCAGCAATCTTCTCAGATGGTATCTCGACACCTTCTTTTTCAGCAACCTTTAAAACTAATTCCTCGGCGGCCTCATCTATGTCCGTTTCTGAAGCTATTTCCTCCACGGTTGAAAGCAAAGTTTCTTCACTCACAGACATTTTTTCAGATGCCTTAGCTAGTTCCATAAATGCTCTAGCCATTTCTTTATCCCCAACATTATTTGATATCCTCGCCATTATAGGAACCAAGTTCATGATGTTTCTAGCTAAATCTTGCATTACTGCCCCTCTCTCAATGAGGCTCCTTAAACTACTTAATTTAGTTCTTAGTTGAATTATACTTGTTATGTCTCTATCAAGAATTATTACTTCTCTTGCATGCTCCTTAGCTATGTTTATATCTCCGCTTTTCACGCTTTTTCTTAGATTTTTTATTGCTTTTTTCTTCTTGAGAAATAATTCTTTTTCGTACCTATTAAGTCGCATCTCTAATATTTTCAGGTTAGATCTGATTTGTGACATTGTTGGTGATGGTTTCTCTCCTTTCAGCCACTTAAAAAATTTTGATAGTACAGACATTTACTGAACACCTCTAAACATTGAATGAATATAATTATTGTATTAAACTTTTCAATCTACGTGAATTCACTTACTATCTATTTGAGATAATTTATCCCTAATCTTTCTTAGGAGTGTCTGACTAACTACTCTTCCGTCTATCTTACCTCGAACGATTTTCATGACATCTCCCATTAATGGCTTGAAAGCTTTCTCGCCACGCTCTTTTAACAAATTAATATTCCTATTTATGATATCATCAATTATTCTCTCTAATTCCTGTAAAGATATGCTTTTTACCCTTAGGCTTCTTAAAGCATCCTCGACGGATTTATCTGGATTCTTAGAAAGATACATTAATAGATCTGGAAAAGCCTCCTTAGATATTTTTCCCTGCGCAAAAATCCTAAAAAGATCAAGTATCTTATCGTCACTTATCTCATCTACAGGATAGCCATCGCGCCTAAGACTCGTCATCAAGTCAAGCAAGACGGTTGCAACTAATTTTGGACTTATATTCATTTTAATAATATCCTCAAATAACTCGCTTCTATCAGACATGACAATTCTCTTAGCTACTGGAGCTGGTAAATTCAATTCCTTTATGTATCGCTTTTCCCTAACCCATGGATACTCGGGTAGGTTCTGCTCAGCTTCATTAAGTAGTTCTCTAGTAATTTTTATTGGGGGGCTATCTGTATCTGGATATAATCTAGCAGCTGTGCCCAATGGTCTTTCAAAGCTAGTAGTTCCATCTGGATTAGCTTTCCTTGTTTCTTGTGGAACGCCTTCAAGAGCTAATATTGCTCTTTCTTTAACTTCGTCTAAAGCCTCATATACTTTCTCTTTAGGGCCAATAACGATTACTACCGCGTCTCTTCGAGGATCAGCATTAGTTTTATTGAATAATTCTCTTTTCTCCTCCTCTGATATCCCGTAAGCGGGTAGTTCATCAGTATGTATTATTCCAGCTAAACCCACGATTACAGAGACTCTTTCAGCGAACTCTTTACCAAATCTCCTTCCAGGTAATATTTCCTCACCTAGAATCCCAGAGAAACCTGGTAGCTTTAAGGCTAATACTACTTCTCCACGTTTCAAAGCTTTCTTAATGAATTTTGCTTGTGTATTTGAAAAAACATCAGTAACCTCTAAAGGTTCTTCTCGTCTAATTAGCTCATGAGCGACTCCTCTCTCACGGAGCTTCTTTGAGATCTCTATCAACTTTAATTGGCGTCTGATTTCGTTATCTATTAGAAGTTTAAACCACTCTGGTCTTTGAACGCCTTTAATCTCTACTCTAGCCCCACCAGAAATACTCACATTGATGTCTTGCCTAATTGTTCCTAGACCCCTAATAACTCTGCGTGTTGCTCTTAATAAGGAGCCTATTCTTAATGCAGCATCTAAAACTTCTTCGGGCGAGTTTAAATCAGGCCTTGTACCTATCTCAATTAGGGGAATACCTAGCCTGTCAACTCTAAAAACTATTTTTTCTTTGTCTTCAGATATCTTACGTGCAGCATCCTCTTCTAGGCAGATATGAGTCACACCTAATTTTTTGCCATTAGATAACTCGAGATATCCATCGAGTCCAACTAAAATCGTCCTCTGGAAACCAGAAGGAACACTACCATCCAAGTACTGTTTTCTAGATACTATTAGGACATCTGGTATTTTCATTTTGAATAATCTAGCTATCATAAGTGCTGTTATTAATGATTCCCTATCGACCTCATGAGGAGGTATTTCGTCTATCTCATATAAGCAATTCCTATCTGTATACACTTGATAAACAACGTATCTTTTTTTCTTAAACTCCTTAAGCATTGTGGGATCAATTTCACCTGTCTCTCCTAATGTAGGTCTCATGTACCTAATAACTAATTTATCTGGTTCCTCCTTAATTAATTCTGGCTTACAATAACAGAACAATTTTCGCTTAGATTTGAGTTGCTGATGTATCTCCAAACCAACTCTTAAACCAACTTCCTTATAATTGATCATAGAATCTTTCATGTATTTCATCCCGTAAAATGAATTAGCATATTTAGTTGTATCTTTTTGAGGAAATTAAAATTGTATTGAATAATAATTAGGAGTCATGCAACCCATTTTTCTTAATTTATTTAAGTTCAGGAATTGCATAATTATATATAAAAAAACATATAACTTAAAAAAGTAAGTTAGTATGTAAAAGTAATTAGTTTAATATAGCATTAAATTAATAAATCTGAAATTCTTGGTGTAGAGAATGGTTGTTATCGCAGCTGACGGGAAATATCGATTGAAGATAGTACTTTACGGTCCATCGCTTTCAGGAAAAACAGAAATGCTTAAAACGCTAAGAAAAATGTTCATAGGGGTCCGCAGCAAACTATATTCAATCCAGGAGACAAATGGTAGAACATTGTTCTTCGACTACCTAGTAATAAGGCCAGGAAACAACGTTAACTTTGTATTTGATCTATATACTGTACCTGGGCAGAGAAGGCATGCTAGACAGAGACGTGTCATATTAAATGGGGCGGATAGTATAATCTTCGTAGCAGATAGTGCACCAATAGCGATATATGAGAATGCCAAGAGTTTTGATGAGCTAAGGTTCTACCTGAGCGGAATACTAGATAAGGTTCCTCTCATAATCGCTGTTAACAAAAGGGATCTACCAGATGCTTTGCCAATACGACTTGTTCTTAATTCTCTCAAGTTAACTAAGCCTACTCCTGTTTTTTCTACTGTTGCTACAACTGGTAAAGGCATAAAGGAGTTGTTCAGAGAAGCATTTAGACTAACTATGTTAGCCAGTTTCTTCCCCACACTATATAAGAAAGAATTAGCTAGGATAATAGAAATGCATAAATATTTGTTACCAGAGGAATTAACTAGAGAGCCGCTTATAAAGCTTTAAGAGAAAGCTAATGGAATTCTTGGCTACATATTTTTCTATCTATAAGCTTGATTAATGAAATGGATAATTTTTTTCTATTGAGAGGATGCCCTGGCGGTCGGAGGACTCGACGAAGCAGTATTGCTTGGATGACGGGTGTCTCCCCAGCCGGGGCCACATTTCTGATTATTAGTTAGATCTTTATTAGTAAATTGCTCAGTAAGGAAATATGGATTTGATTTAAGCGAAAATCAAGCACGCGATGATGATTCCTGGCGTTTCGGATTATGATGAAGTGCTGTAGCCCAACTGAGCGGGTTGATTATGTATCTTACCTAATTAGTATTTCGTAAATTCTCTGTAATTCAAGACCAGTAGTTTTAAGCCCCGCTAAGAACCCATTACTATTTACTATCAGTCCGCTCCTGATATATGGGGAACCCATATTTACTGTTCCTTTACCTACTCTAAGGCCAGTACTCTCCTTTAATAAATCCAGTTCATCATTGTTCATAGCTGGGTGCGTTAATATACCCTTACTAGTCATAGCTGCTACTGTACCTATAATGGGGAAAGAGAAATTATGAGATACGATCTCTACATCAAGCACATCTTCAATTACCTTAAGCAAGTTTTTATTTTTCTCAGCTGTTTCACTGTGAATCAAACAGAACTTGTCATTAATTAACAGTAAATTACCTAAGGCGTTCTCGTAATCCCTTAATGATAATCTTTCAATACGTATCTCAAGAATTCCTTTAAGGGTCTTTAATTCATCATCACTACTTTGGGGTGGTAGTAATAATCCATTCGAGTTTCCCACTGCTAAGATACCTATGATAGGTTCATCCATGATGTTCTGAGTTATTACAGGCACTCTCAGAATTTCTCTTGCCTCCTTTAAAATTCTTGGCCTGAATCCATCACCAAATATAGCGTATTTATCTGTAGCTAGTCCATAAGCACCAATATTCCAACTACCTTTGTAATCAATAATTGATGCTTGTTTTCTAGCAGGACTCTCCAATTTAGGCACCAATAAGAGTTATGTAACATGAATATTAAAACAATTTAATAATTTTAGCTAATCTTAATGTGTTAAAGTTGGTGAAGTTAATGAATGAAAATGGCAAAAAGATTGCAGCTAAGAAAGCGCTGGAGTATATTCATGATGGAATGATACTTGGAATTGGTAGTGGAAGCACAGTTAAATATTTCATTGAGTTCCTTGCAGATAAACTTAAACGAGGCGAGTTCAGAGATTTAAAAGCTGTCCCCTCTTCATATGACACAAGAATGCAGCTTCATAAATATGGAATTGAGTGCATTGATTTATTGGATTACCCTTATCCAGATGTTACTATAGATGGTGCTGACTCCGTATATCTGGATAAAGGAATCCTAATTAAGGGAGGAGGTGGAGCGTTTCTGAGAGAAAAGATAATTGGGTATGCAGCTAAAGATTTCATCATCATTGTGGATGAATCAAAGATAAATAGGTACCACGCCGTTCCTGTTGAAGTCATACCTTTTGGTTTAGGTTTTGTAATAAATAAATTACGATCAATTAGCGAGGGGATAAGAATTAGAGAATGCACAGGTAAATTAAGTCCATGCATCAGCGATAATGGTAATATTATAGTTGACGTGAATTTTAGTGAGGAAGTAATTAATAAGGATCTTGAAGCAAAATTAAACATGATACCTGGTGTGCTAGAGAATGGAATATTTAGTAGAAATGCTGAGATAATAGTCGGTAAAAGAAATGGTGATGTAGAGATCTTTAAGATATAGTTGGTAAACATGAAGGAGTACGCTTTCAAGCCAAAGAAATTACCAGTTATTAGTGGATACGAAGCGATAAACATTCTAAATAAGTTGCGTAGAGGGCAATTAAGTGATGCGAATTTATCTCTAGGCAAATATAAGAACGTACCAGTTAAAGTCTCTGGGGAGAGAGTTATCTTTAAGTGGATGGATAGAGAAAATGAGCAATTATTCTTAGAGCTAGAGATCGAGCAACTAATGTATATCTCTAAAAAAGAGTATAGGATCTACGTGATTTACCCAGATAACTCCATGAGGCATTTAGGATACTTTAGTGATAGTAACTACTATCAACTAATCACGGTTGACCCATATAAAGCACCGACAATAGAGATTAATGGTATACGAATGCATAAAACAAAAGGAGTTGCTCCATTTAATAACGCCAAGTCAAAGGTTCTTAAATTAAGAGTTAAAAAAGGGATGAGGGTACTAGATATCTGTACTGGTCTGGGATACACAGCGATCTGGGCTACTACATTCGGTGGCCAAGTTACCTCTATAGAGAAAGATGTGAATGTGCTTAAGATGGCTGAGTTCAATCCCTGGAGCGAAGAATTATCCGGAATAGAGATACTGCTAGGAGACGCGCTTAAGGTGATTAGAGAATTAGATACTGATTATTACGATAGAGTAATAAATGATCCACCAAGATTCTCTGTTGCTGGAGAACTATATTCACTAGAATTTTTTGAAGAGGTATTCCGAGTCCTGAAACCTAGAGGAATATTTTTTCAGTATACTGGATTCCCACAAGAGAAATATAGAGGAAAAAGCATAGTTAAGGGAATAGGTGAACGATTGAGGAGAGCTGGATTCGTCACTAAATTTGACGCTAAAGCAGAAGGTTTTATTTGCCGTAAACCTAAGCTATATTCCTAACTGTCATACTTCACTTTAATTAACTTGTATTTATCACTACCGCAGAAAGGGCATATATTGAGCGAGGCATCATAAACCTCCCCACAAACTAAGCATTTTTTTCGTGTACGTAATGTTCTCTTTATCTTTCTATTAAGTACTGATGAATAAGATATACCTAGGATCTCACATAGATTCTGTATACCAAAATCCTCAGACAAGACTTCCACATCATAATTCCTCGAACTTAATTCAATAGCTAAAGCAACAATAGTGATGTCAGTCAATGATAATTCAACGTGACTACCTGTATTCTTAGCTATAGAAGATACCTTTCGCATTGTTGCTGAGGAGGGATCAATTATCGATATTTTATCTCTAAGAGTTTCAAGAAGTATTTTAGAGCTATTATCCTTTATTTCGTTAAGGACATTACTGGGGATAGCTATGTACCCTTTATCAAGTATGTTAGATAACATGTCTTGATTTCTAATTAATCTAAGGAGGCTAGAGGTATCTAATATGAAATATTTTTTCATTCACTTTTCGCTCCTAACTATTTCTTTAGTCTCTATTAGGAATATGGCGAAGTCAGGACAAATATATTGACATAATCCGCATTTAACGCATTTTTCGGGGTGCGCTATTTTAACTGGGTGATAACCCATGGAGTTTATACGGTCTTTATCTATTTCTAAAACCTTATAGGGGCAAATCCAAATACACATTCCGCAACCTTTACAAAAAGTCTCATTTACGACTAGCTCCTTCATCATTATCACTTTTTTTAATAAATTTTAGGATGGATTGATTTTTTGACTTTTCTAGAAAAATTAATGCCTCTGGGCTAGTTATTAAATCAAGAAATTCCCTAGGTCTATTCTTAGCGGTTCTTAAATAATTAGATAAAAAATCTTTTTTAGCCTCGTTTGACAGTTTGAAGAAAAATAGAGATAAGTAATATAGGAAAGACCCTGCAAATGTGTCCTGAGAGATCTTGACACCATATTTTCGGAAAATAGTTATTAGAGACTGGCTTGGGTAGACCGCCTTGATATTATCTCTATTAGAAATAAAACCGGTGTCAGAAACAACTATAGCGAGAGTATTCCTCGGGATGTATTCAATGAGATCCAGTATTCTCAGTAATTTATTGTTAACATAGACATATAGTAAGTCGGGTTCAGATTCAATTAGATCAAAAATGGATTCATCAACATTAAAAACACTAAAGAAATGTTTTATTGTTTCGGGTGTTAACTCGTCTAAGCACTCACTGTATGGAACAATGGGTTCATCTTCCCATAGCAGACCAAAAGGAGTAATGAAATATACTTCAACATCGAAAGTATTAAGACTTCTAAGCATTCTAATTGCTTCAATTAATCCCTGTAATTTTTTTCTCGAAAAAACCTGAATTGCAGAGCTCGGTAAAATACCTTTCTTCTCAACATGTTCTTCTATGAATTCTTTTAGTCCTCCAGCGTTGATAATATCTCTAATCGAAACTTTGCTTCTGCCATTACAAATGTCCTTTAGTATTATGACGAAACGAAACCTTTTAGACAAAATGTACACCACTAAGTAAGATAACACATCGCTTATATCTGGCAATTATTTAAAATGAAATTAAAATCTTTCAAACTATATTTAATTTCAATTAAATCTTTGTGGGATGCAAATGGATGTTTATAGCACTATAATACAAAGCGAATACTTTAGGATAATTATGGGGTTTCTTGTAGGAGCAATAATAGGGTTGGAAAGACAGTTTACTGCAGAGGAATTAGGAGAGAGAATGCCAGGAGTACGAACTTTTGGTCTATTATCCCTATTAGGAACGATATCAGTTATGCTTGCTAAAAACTGTGGTTTCATGGAAGCACCAATGTTAGGAAGCATATTTGCTATAGCATTAATCATCTTATTCTCGATTTTCAGATCTATTTACTACGTAAAAGATACAGGTATTACTACTCCCGTAGCTCTCAGCATCAGTTTTTTCATTGGATTGCTTGTGGGCTATGGAGAACTAGTACTAAGCCTTACTTTATCAATATTCGTTACATTCGTACTAGCAATAAAGAAAACAGTGACGGATTTATTAAAGAATCTAGAGTATAAAGAGATAAAATCAGCATTAAATATCGGGATACTATCCCTATTACTACTACCATTGATCCCAGATTACGTTGATCCAGTATTTGGGGTCATCAATATCAGAGTATTCTTTACATTCCTTGTACTAGTACTCTTCCTCAGTTTCCTTGCCTATATGGCTCTTAAAAATCTGGGACCAACGCAGGGATTAATAACTTTCTCTTTTGTTGGTGCAATTATAAATTCTGAAGCGGTAACAGCAAATTTAGTAAAGATAAGTAGAACGGAGTTCCTCAACAAGAAAGAGTCATACAGCACTATTTCAGGCGGAGTACTTTTAGCGAATACAACAATGATACTTAGGACGCTATTCCTAACATGGCTACTACTATGGAATCAGCTAAATCTTATAGCTTTGCTAGCTATAGCTTTAACTCCTGCAATCGTAGTTGGGTTAACTAAAACCTTGTATACGTTTAAGAGGAGGGACTCAGAGAAAATTATTCAATTAATAGAGTTGAAGAGCCCGTTATCATATGGAACAGCATTGAGATTTTCTGCAATATTCGCATTTATATCATTTACCACGATTGGGTTAGAACAGTTAATACCTAATATCGGCTTGTATCTAGGTAGCTTTTTAGGCGGCATGATAAGCAATGTTGCAGTGGTTTTATCAGTGGCATCGCTATACATGGCGGGGAAAATATCTATAGATCAAGCGCTTTATTCAATTATCTTTGGAACAATAGCAGCTGTTTCGGACAAAATCATATACGCTAAGGCAGAGGGTGCTGATAATAATTTAATTATGAGAATAATCCTAGATATTATACTGCTAATATCATTAACATTGGCTGGCACATATTTAATCACAATTAATGTATGTAAGTGAGATGCCCTAAATGATTGATGATTTCATAATAAAGTCCATGATTGATGCTGTTAGGAAAATAAATTATGATGACATAATTGAAGGTGGAAAAGAACTAATTGGGTACAATCCTAGCGGTGATGAGACCCTTGGATTTGATAAAATGATTGAGGGGCTAATAGTTAAGTATCTGCGGGAGAGCGGCTATAAAGGAATTATTCGTGGAGAAGAGAAAGAATCTTACCTTGGTGATAAAAAAGATGGAATAATGATTATTGATCCTATTGATGGATCACTAAATGCGCTTAGAGGGATACCATTCTACGCTACATTGATAGCGTATGCGGAGGGGGGATTTCTGAGCGATGTTACACGAGCCATAGTTTATGCTCCAGCTTTAAACAAGATTTATGTGGCCATTAAGAATAAGGGAGCATATAAATTGGAGAAAAACGAGTTAAGGAGAATTAAAATTCCTGATAACTACTTATTAAAACCCATCATAGATGTCTCATCTGTCTATACATTTAAATTCGCGAAAATCCTAGCGAGGTATGGTAAAATCAGGAGGATAGGTTCAATCGGTCTAGCCATAGCATTTGCGTCAGAGGGATTAATTGATGTAGTTATTGATTTAGGAAAAAGAGCGAGAGTACCAGATATAGCAGCTCCTTTCTTGATTTTGATGGAGGCTGGAGGAAAAATCATTAGGGATGATAAGATACCATTGGATCCAAGAACCCGCCTTAATTTCATAGTTGGCAGAGAGAAAATAGTAAATGAATTGAAAAAAGAGTTATGGGATAGAAGGAAAAAATAGAGCAATGCTTCATGATACTTTATCACTTATAGAGAACGATATTGTACCGAATCCCTGTAAACTTGTCTTAATAGTGATGCTGTGTGATCCAGCTGATAATTTCTCACCAATAACCTTTATTATTAACTGATCCCCTACGTTGAAGATAACTGGTTTGTTTGAAGAAATATCACTTGACTTTCTTTCTTCTTC
>Ga0190308_1000549_pt1 | contig 11868 bp, 9 predicted proteins | sample 48700756_MG_FD_165050 | JGI IMG/M metagenome (GOLD analysis project Ga0190308, IMG submission 165050) | Hydrothermal vent sediment bacterial communities from Southern Trench, Guaymas Basin, Mexico - 4870-07-5-6_MG | ecosystem: Environmental > Aquatic > Marine > Hydrothermal vents > Sediment ...
ATTTGCAATTTAAATTTGCACGATACATAAATTAAAGGTTTCTGGAAAAATCTTCTACTCCAACTCCATAATATTTCAGAATTCTCAATAACTCAACAGCATTCAATATAATTTATCATCATTTTTATATCTTCTGCATTAAGACCCGTTTTTCTCTACATCATTATTTTCGTCTTTGTTCTTTTTCCTCTTCAAAAGCCGTTTATATTCATCCACAAGTTTTCCAACTTCAGTTTTAGAATCAGCCTTACGAGGCGTGGTGAAAAGCGGATCAGAACTCAGCAGAACCCTAACATCTTTAATACCATACTTCGCCTTAGCCCTCTTATCCTCCCAATATAAAGCCAAAATAACAAACCCACCCAATATAATAAAACATATTATAGGATAAAAGAAAAGCAGATAAAGCTCCAAATACAGAAAAAGCGAAAAAAGAACCGGAACCCAAAACCAAAAACTAGTTAAACAAACCTTAGTGATAGCCCAAATCTCTCTAAGAGACTCTCGAAGCCCCTTCAAACCCCGCTTAGACTCAGACAATCCAATTCTCCACCTTAATTAAGGAATTTATGTCTATTTAAGACTTTAGCATCCCTAAACTATGGATAATCTAAGCTAAGTTGGATATCAAAACATAGAAAATTTTTCCAAAAGCTTTAATTATCTGTATTATGAAATCTTAAATTGCAAATAGGAAGGGAGAAGGGAAAAAATTATGAAAGAATATAGATTACTAATAGCAGCCATACTGATAGCCTTAACAATAGGAATGGTGCTTCCAATAATCCCGGTTAAGGCACAGCCAAGAACCGACTTAAACATTATCTATTACACTTCGCCTGATGCCGCCTTTACTGCTTTGGTCAATGATGAGGTTGATACTATTCAGTGGGCTTTGACTAAGGAGCAGAAGGAAGCTGTTGAGGCTAATCCAGACCTACAGATTGCCGCTTACACCGAAAACGGAATGTTCGAGTTCGACCTCAACAACAACGCCACAATAATGGATTATCCCACAAGCCTAAACCCAATGAGTGTTGAGGAATGCAGACAAGCAATCGCATACCTATTCGACAAAGACTACATAATAAGCGACATACTCGAATACTACGGCTCAAGAATAGACGCTCCAGTCTGCTACCCACAAACAGAAGGATGGGTAGACCCAAGCGTAGTAACATACGACTGGAACCACAACGGAATAATCGAACCAGAAGAAGACAACTACCCATACAAGTATGACCCAGACGCCGCAGCCCAACTACTAGCAAGCATAGGATTCAACGACACAGACGGAAACGGCTACCTAAACTACCCAGACGACCCAATGTGGATGGATGCAGCAGGAAAAGACACAACAGAAATGCCACTAAAAATATGCATACGTGCAGATCACCCCCACAGAAGGGAAGCAGGCCGCTACCTCTACCACCAGCTTGAAGGAGACCCCACCGTAGCCGGAGACAGCCCACTAGCACTCGCTAACTGGCCAGAAGGCTTCGTAGGCGGAGACTGGGACACAACCGACGAAACATACGTCAAGGATAGATCAGTGCTAAGCCCAATGGTGTTTGGAGACCGCAACTACCACATCTACACAGGCGGATGGAGCTTCGGAAGATTCCCAACCTACCTGTTCTTCCTGTTCCACAGCCTGTTCTGGTATCCATGGGGACCCAACTACGTAACTGACCACGCACATCCAGACTACGACACAATACTAGAGGGAATCTGGTACGCAACCTCGCTAGATGAAGCTCAAGAAGCATCTAAAGCAGCAACAGTCTACCATGTGACTCACTGTGTTAACATTCCGTTATGGAGCTACACAAGCTATGTGGCATGGAGAAAAGAGCTGGTAGGCGTAGTAAACGAAGTAGGATATGGAACAGTAAACGATTATTCATTCCTGAACTGGTACAGAGCAGACAATCCAGAAGCACCAGTGAGATTTGCATGCATAAGCACATGGGACAAACTCAACATCCTATACAGCCAATGGTACTACGAATACGCGTTCCTAGACCGCGTCTACACAGGCTTGTTAAGCGCTAACCCATACAACCTCGCAGTAGACCAGCCTTGGGCTGCCCAAGACTGGGAGGTAGGAACATGGGTAGACCCACGTGACGGCTACACCAAAACAGTAGTAACATACTACTTACGAAAGGATATTGGATGCGCCGAGCCCGTAACCGGCAATTTTGTAGAAAACTTCACTGCAGAAGACTACGAGTTCACAGTTTGGTACAACTACGCTTATGATGACAGCTGGCAATGGGGAAGCTTCATGGATATACACCACACAGAAATAGTAGATGACTACACTGTAAAAGTATACTTTGACGACGAAAGCATGTGGTTCGTATACAGCCCAACCTACCCACTCCTAGGACCAAAAGAACTCCTAATCGACAAGCTCTGCGAGGTTCACAGCGCATCCTTCACGGGAGCAGACCTAGTCGAGGTAGCTCCAGGATACTTTGAATACCAGTTCACATCAGACCAAGTAGTACAAGTGATAAACGCAACAGTAAACGATACACCAATCACGGAAGGAGTAGACTTCTACATTAGGGCTGGCTACGACGTATGGTGCCACAACGTATTCGTAAACCTAACCGCTTTTGACCCAACAGACGTAATAACAATCTACTACTACACGGCAATTCCGGGCGGAGCAGACGGCACATACCTAGGCGGAAACCTCGGCCTCGACTGGCCAGACACAATGTACGCCTACGGAATGTACTATCCAATCAGCGTAGGCGCAGATTCCTGCGCACTAAAGAAGAACCCGTACTTCTTCCTGGAAACTCCATTGCTAGGCGAGGTTGACTGGCGCTGGTACTGGGACACCCCAGGCGGAACACCAGGCCCACAAATCCCAGGAAGAGACAGCGGCTACTACAAGATAGACATCCTAGACGTACTGAAATGCACAGGAGCCTACTGCACCCGCGGAGACGGCGTATACGACCCAATCTACATGCCAGGAGCAGACCTAGACAGAAATGACCTATGCCACATAGGCATGCTAGACCTAGTAACAATAACAGGAAAATACGCATTCACATTCGGAAGGCCACCAGCATAAGATTAGAAAATAAAAGTAAACCAAACATAAACGAAATATAATCTTCCCCTTTTTTATTTAGTTGCTCTGACCTTTTCCTTTAAATCCGATTTAAGGCTCCAAGTCAAAGCTTAAATAATCTAGTTTCTTAATCTAGAATGCCGGGAGATGGCATTCATGGGATTAAAAACCTACCTAGCAAAAAGAATAGTTTACATGGTTATTCTAATCTGGGCAGTAATAACAGTAAACTTCCTAATATTCCACATGATGCCAGGAAACCCCCTACAACAATATATTCAAAGCTTGCAAAGAGTCAGCAAAGAACGAGCCGAAATATTAGCGGAAAAATTCGGACTTAATAAACCGCTACATGAAAAATACATTATATCGGTTATCAACCTCCTAACCTTCAACTTTGGCCTATCAAAAAGAGGCCGACCAATAATAGAAATGATATCAGAAAGGCTGCCAAACACACTTTTACTAATGGGGACCTCAACAGTAATATCAATAATAATTGGAATGCTCCTGGGAGTAATAGTCGCATATAAAAGAGGCGGTGCCCTAGACACAGGAGTGGTAACAGCTTCACTTCTAACCTATTCGGTTCCAATATTCTTCTTAGGCTGGCTTGTAATAGCCTTCTTCGGCATATATCTCGGATGGTTCCCAACAAGCCTCGAACAACCTAGCGAATGGGCATTCCATCCACCTTCCAACATATTCGAATTAATCTCTGGAAGACTCCGCCACATAGCCTTACCCTGCCTAACCCTCGTACTCTTCAGCGTCGGCGGATGGATACTCTTAACAAGGGCATGCGTACTAGAAACAATCAATGAAGACTATGTCCTAACAGCAAGAGCTAAAGGCCTAAAAGAAAGAACAGTCCTCTACAAACACGTATTAAAAAACGCTTCTCTTCCCCTAATAACCAACGTAGCCTTATCATTTGCATTTATAGTATCAGGAGCAATAATTACAGAAACACTCTTCTCCTATCGAGGAATGGGCTTACTCACATGGGAAGCAATTTGGGGTGGAGGAGCCGGATACGCAGACATCCCGCTTCTTCAAGCCATATTCTACATATTGGCTCTATGCGTGATTTTTGCAAACTTCATTGCAGACCTATTATATGGCGTAATAGATCCACGTATTAGATATGGGTGAAAATAGTATGGCAACAAGAAAACAAAAAATGAAATTTGCCATTAAAAGATTCAAAGGGTTCTGGAATCAATTTAAAAGAAGCAAACGAGGCATGATAGGTTTAATAGTAATAGCCTTCTTCTGCATAATAGCAATCTTCGCGCCTCTAATTGCTCCGTACGAGCCAATAGACCCACAACTCGGTGAAGGAGAATATCCTGCCAATGGGGCATATGGAATAAAAATTGCTGAAGACCTATGTAAGCCAGCATGGTACAAATATCTACCTTTCATATCGAGAGGCCAAACAAAAATAACTGAAAAATTCTACAGTAAAATTAAGATATACCCAGAACTCGGAAATTACACCGTACAAGTTTTTAGACGAGAAGGCGAAAAGAATGCAACCTCCAGCACACTACTCCTTTCACATCGAGTCGCATCAATAGAAGAAATTAAAGCAATCTATCTAAATGGTACATCGCAGATAATTCCAGAATCTGACTGGACAATCCCAAGGTCAGGAGAAATAGATCGGTTACGTGAGATACAACTAAAAGGGATTTACCCAAACAACACAATTTTCGAAGTAACATACCTCACCGGAGTAGATCTAATTGAAAATATAAAAGTGGTAGAAGACCACAAATTCACTTCAGAGGAAAGTTTTAACCAATGGATATGCAGCACTAACTCCACAGATCCCGCAAATCCAAAGATCAACTATAACACTGAAGATGGATATGTGACAAAAAAAGGAGACAATCGTGGGTGTATAGAAATAGTATATCAAAAATCATCATCTAAGCCTGTCGAAGTAACAATAGAAAAACCATTTGAATATCCATATTACGAACCTCCTAAGTCATTCTTCATTCACACTTCTATAAAGGTTGAAGGCGCTTCAACAGTAAAGCTAAGAACACTGTTTATCAGAAAAGAAGAAGCTAAAGAAATACCCTATCTGTTAAAAGAAATTCCAATAATGTCCTCAGGAAGCTATAACCATAAAAGCGGGTCATTTAGTTCAGACGCAGATATAGTTGCAAGAAATATAAAGGCAAGGCCCCCTCAAGACCGAATCTTCGCATCCCCAGGAAATTACACATTTGCCTTACAAGTAATAATCGATCCAAAAGTAGTAACTGATCCAGAAGGAACAGTAAAAGTGTATTTAGACAACGTAGACTGCATGATCTACGGAAATACCTTCGGTCTCCTCGGAACAGACAATGGTATACCTTTCCCAAGAGATTTATTCTCATTATTAGTCTATGGATCAAGGGTATCACTATTTGTTGGAGTATTAACCGCCATATTTTCAACAGTTATAGGCCTATTTCTTGGTCTAATTTCAGGGTACATGGGTGGTATAGTTGATGAGATAATCATGAGATTCGCCGACCTACTCCTTGTACTTCCAACCCTTCCGCTGTTCATAGTGTTAGTCGTAAGCTTACAGACAGTCACAGGATACGTAAGCATGTGGAACATAATAATCATTCTAACATTGTTCGGATGGATGAGCTTCGCCCGTTCAGTAAGATCCATGGTTCTAAGCTTACGTGAAAGAACATTCATAGAAGCTGCAAAGGCTGCTGGAGCAGGAAAGTTCCACATAATAAACAGGCATATACTCCCAAATGTGTTTGCACTAGTCTACATTACACTTGCAACCTCAGTTCCTTCAGCAATAATAACTGAAGCCTCACTAAGCTGGCTAGGTCTAGGCGACCCGCTTCTCCCATCATGGGGCAAAATACTATACGACTTTCAGTCATCTATGATTGCAGTCAGCAAAGGCTTGACAGAATACTGGTTCTGGGTATTCCCAGCGTGTATCGCAATAGCCACGTTAGCAACAGCCTTCATTCTAGTAGGCTATGCACTCGATGAAATTCTAAATCCAAGATTAAGAGAAAGAAGATAAATCAGACTCGCCATAGCTTAACTGCCAAATCAACCTATCTACATACATCCAAAATCTTTTTTCTAACTTTTCAAGTTCTTCCTGAGATTTCAACCCTTTCAAAACCAAAAAACCTGCCCCGAGAAATGAAAAAGTTGTGCCTATTCTAACCAAGGCACGAGAATGAGTTCCCGAAATAAACTTAACTGAAAAATCTCCAGGTTCTCCAGTAATATTAACAAAAATTTTCTCTGCAATTTTATGAGATCTTCTAGGAACAGCAACAATCATGTATCCTTTCTCCTTTTTCTGTAAAGAAACAATAAACTTTTCCTTCTTAAAAAATTCAAGTATGCCTTGGCTTAATAAACTTAAATCAATATTTTTTCCAATCCATCTATCCTCCATATTTTCACCAAAATCACCATAAAAACGCGAGTAAAAAAATCTTTGCCTAAAACTTAAATAATCGGTTACTATTTTACCACTAAACAAAAACAAGATGTGACCGATATGCCTCTACTTAGTGTACAAAACTTAAGCACTTATTACAAAACCTTAAGCGGCTATGTAAGAGCCGTTGAAGATGTAAGTTTCGATTTAGAAAAGGGAGAAGCACTTGGATTAGCGGGCGAATCCGGATGCGGCAAAACAACAACTGCTCTATCCATTCTAAGACTTCTTCCATCAAACGGTGAAATTGTGAAAGGAAAGATAATCTTCAAAGGCGAAGACCTCGTCACTATGTCCGAAAGTGAATTACGTGACAAAATCCGCTGGAAGGGAATTTCCCTAATATTTCAGGGAGCCATGAACGCCCTAAACCCTGTATATAATATTGAATATCAAATAGTTGAAGCTATTAGAGTGCATGAACCGAAAGTGAGTAAAAAAGAAGCAAAAGAGAGAGTGCGTAAACTGTTTGAACTTGTGGGCTTAGACCCTTCAAGAGTTAAAAATTATCCGCACGAATTTAGTGGTGGAATGAGACAACGTGCAATGATTGCTATGGCTTTAGCTTGCAATCCTGATATATTAATTGCAGATGAGCCTGGAACAGCGCTGGATGTAATAGTGCAAGCGCAAGTTTTAAAACTGATGAAAAGCCTAAAGGAGAAGCTAAATCTATCGGTAATTATGATCACTCACGACCTTTCTATAATATCTGAAACTTGCGAAAAACTTGCAGTTATGTATGCTGGCAATCTTGTAGAACTCGGGGACGTAGTTACAATGTTCAAAAAACCCCTTCATCCATACACGCAAGGACTTATTTCTGCTTTCCCAGATATTAAGGAAAAGAAAAGAAAAATGGAATCAATACCAGGCTCCCCTCCGAACCTGTTAAAGCCGCCTCCGGGCTGTCGTTTTCATCCGAGATGTAAATATGCCATGGAAATTTGTAGAAAGGAGCCTCCGCAACTAAAGGAAGTGGAAAAGGGACATTTTGTGGCTTGTCATCTTATAGGAGGGTAAAATATGGTTGAAACAGTAGTGAAGGTGGAGAATTTACGGAAATGGTTTCCGGTTAAATTGGGTTTCTTCAGAACACTCTTCTCTCGTGTCCAGCTTTTTGTTAGGGCAGTTGATGGAATAAGCTTTGAAATAGCTAAGGGCGAAATCTTTGGGCTTGCGGGTGAGAGTGGTAGTGGAAAAACCACTACTGGAAGGGTCCTAGTGAAACTTATTGAACCTACAAGTGGAAAAATTTTCTTTGAAGGGAAGGATATTACGCATCTTACTCCTGAAGAAGTAAAGCCTTTAAGACGTGAATTTCAGATAGTATTTCAAGACCCCTACGAATCTTTAAATCCACGAATGACTGTTGGTGACGCTTTAGCAGAGCCATTAAGATTATTAAAAGTTGCAGAAAGCGATGATGAAGTAGAGGCAAAAGTAAGAGAAATTCTTGAGGAAGTGGAATTAATTCCGCCTGAAGAATTCATATTTCGATATCCACATGAATTAAGCGGTGGGCAAAGGCAGAGAGTTGCAACCGCAAGAGCATTTGTTGTTAATCCTAAATTTGTAGTTGCAGATGAGCCAGTTTCAATGTTAGATGTTTCAATAAGGGCTGAAATACTAAAATTAATGTTATCACTTGTTGAGAAACACAGAACTTCCTTCCTCTACATCACACACGACCTGGCTCTAGCGAGGCACATGTGCGACCGAATTGCAATAATGTATCTAGGAAAAATCATGGAAATGGGCACCACGGATCAAATAGTTTACGAACCTCTTCATCCCTACACGAAAGCCCTGATAAAAGCGGTTCCAGTTCCAGATCCAACTGCAAGACGAATAGAAGTAGTGATTAAAGGGGAAATTCCAAGCCCGATAAATCCGCCTCCGGGTTGTCGTTTCCATACTAGGTGTCCAGAATATATAGGTGATATCTGCCGAACGAAGGAACCTCCACTGGTTAATGTGGGTAAAAACCATTACGTTGCATGTCATCATTACAGCAAATAGAAGATTCATTACTCTTTTATTTAATTTTACTTCTTTTATTTTTGTAACCTTTGCGGTAAATTTTCCTTGTTTTCTTTGAAGATTTTGTTCCTAAAAGCGAAGATACAACACCAGTGCCTACAACTACTCCACCGACTGGAACAAGGGAGTAATATGGATATTCCTCAATTATACGTGCGCTTTGCAACTCTAACTTCAAGGGTGATCCTAAAGCTCTTAATTCTGGGTCTTCCCATATCGATATTTTATATGTTCCGTTGTATGTTGTTATTCCCCATATATCGTCCAGATAGAGATAATTGCCTTCTTTACCGACAATAAGTTGGTCTGGAAACCTTAACCCTCCGTCATTGGAAGATACAGCAACTACATAAGGATCCGGGTCTATCTGGGGAATTAAGGCATTAGGGTTATTACGTGTAAAATAAAGAGCACAGAATCTTGTTGTACCATTTTTAGGGTCGGTGATATTGATGAAAAGATAAATATAGTCAGTATGATGCGTCATAACCGTTCCAGCTATAGACTCGTTGTATTTAGCAAGTTCATCTGGAAGTGATCCCATAAAATCTTGCGCTATCATCCCCCATTTCTTAGCTGGTGTTATTGACAATATTAGCCCACGATTTTTCTCGAAATAGCCAGAGATGTTCCAAGTATTGGTTTTTGTGTAAACGTTTTTGGGGTCTGGAATAAAACTTATTGAAACTGTATTCATTCCCGTAGGAATCATAATTAAGCCTGAAAAAATTAAGATTAATCCTACAGCAATCCACTTTTTTCTCATAGCTCTTTCCTACATGATAAGAGTGGAAATGTTGATATTAACCTTTCGTTTTCTGTGTAATACCTTATATTTCGCTTAAATTAAAAATTAAAAGTAGATATTTGCCTCATTTTGTTAGATCAACTTTTTAGAAGATCAGATTTTAGTTGACCAAAAATTAGGAATAAATATTTTAATTTCAAGCACTTTCAAGTAATACAATTAAATAGGTTTGTGAGGAGACTCTATATATGAGTATGAGAAGAATTGGGAAGCTTGACTTCATTTTTCAGAGGAGAATTTTTTCGAAAATATTAGTTTCTTTACTCTTAGCACCTATAATTTTTCTTCTTATTCTTGATTACTTCAATTTAGAATCTTCGCTTTTCGGTTTTAATCAGTATTTTTTCTTTGAAAGGACGTGGAAGGGTAGACTTTTCTATTTAATTGCTGTGTGGCTGATCTTTATTGAATCCCTTTTTGGAGCTAAAATTGAGGAAGAAAGAGAGGTAATTGATTGGAAAAGTTGTTTGATTTCCATAGTTTTTGCTTTAATTCCGCTATTTTATGTTATTTCTGTAAATTTTTGGGGTTTTGACAAGTTTGTTTATGATTTGGGAAAAAGTTTGGGGTCAAGTTTTCTTGAAGATGGTTGGCCTTTGGCTGTTGAATATTTTGTTTTTGGAGTATGCTATGCGATTTCTTTAGTAGTTGTTTATCGAAATCGAACATTAAACGTGTACGGGATTCCTTTAACGATAATTTTCGGATGGGGAGCTTTCTATATGCTGGACAATTTTTATCCTTATCAAGCTTTTAAGCCGTTTCAGTTTTTAACTGTTCCAACAGCCGGATTCGCTGTTAGTTTCCTTTATCTTATAGGATTAACTCCTGTAATGAATTTTGATCCAAGTTGGGATGCGCCTGTTGTGACTTTGATGGAACTTGACCCTTATGGTATGAATCCTGCTGCAGTTATTATGTGGCCTTGTGCTGGTGTTCATAGTTTGTTTCTTTATTCGGTGATTATGTTGTTTTTCTTGAAGGATTTGGTTATGTCTCATGTTAAGAAGTTTTCCTATTTTTTGGTTGGTTTTATAGGGACTTATTTTGTTAATGTTTTTAGGATTGTTTCTTGGTTTCTGGTTCACCTTTATTATGGTGGAGAAGCGGCTGAGTTCTTTCATAATAATATTGGTGAATTGTACTTTTTTGGGTGGATGCTTTTATATTTAGCCATAATCGTTTTGATAGAATCTGGTAGATTTAGAAATTTAATTGGTTTTATTCGAAGTAAGCTTGCAAGATGATGGAGCTGGTGTACGGGTTATTTTAATAGAAGTTTCTTCCAGAAATTTTAAATTTGTAGGAAACTACTTTTATTTGGAGTTGGGAGAGGGGTCTCTTGAAAGCTGTTCGGAATAAGTCTATCTGTTTCCTATTAATGGTCATTGCTATTGTTGGTTTGTCTTCTGCTTTTCTGTCTCCTTTGAAAGCTGAATCTTCTGCTGTAGTTTGGACCGATAAAAAGGAATATTATCCAGATGAAATCGCTAAAGTTTTTGGTTATGGTTTCAACCCGTTTTCTGAGGTTACTGTTAATGTTACAAGGCCTGACGGCGTAGTGGATACTGTTTATGCTTTTACTGACGAGTTTGGCTATTTTGTGTGTGAGTATCAGCTTGATGGGATTCATGGTACATTTAATGTTACTGCAACGGATGGAACTAATTTTGCAGAGACCAACTTTGGGAACTGTCTTCACTTAAGAGTTAGGTGGCGTAGTCACTGTTGCTGGTACATAGTGGCTAAGGCGATTGCTCTTAAGCCGTGGAAAAGTTATTACGTCAAGTATTTTGATCCAAATGGAATTATGAGGAGAAAAAGTCCGACCTTTTCCGGATTTATTTACTTTAAAGATTTTTACACCATAACTCCGAATCTTACAGATGTTATTGGCTGGTGGACTGTTAAACTTTATGAGAATGATGTAGTAAGAAGAGTTAAGAGAGTCTATGTTTACGCTATGGTTTGGACAACTGACTCAACATACCAAAACCTTGTAACTTCCTATTATCAAGGAGATACTCTATACTACAAAGTGGTTGGGCTAGACTCTTGCAAGTATTATAGGCTTATGTTAGAGTCTCCCTCCAATGTTAAAACTTACATTACCGATTGGCAAACTGGAATAACAAGTTTAACTGGAAGCTATAGTATTCCAGCTAATGCTGAGACAGGCTCGTGGAAACTTCATGTGAGAGAGGCTTTTGATGCTTCTGGAACATGTGAACATCATTATGTAGATACATGCTATTTTGAAATTAAATCTGCTCCTCCACCGCCCCAATATTACTTGACTGTTCAGACCGATCCGCCTGGAATTGTTACTATTCCCGGCGAAGGCTGGTATTTGGCGGGTACTTATGTAAATCTTACTGCTCCTGATCTCGTTAATGGTCCAACAAATGATACAAGGTATAGGTT
>Ga0190308_1000550_pt1 | contig 11867 bp, 24 predicted proteins | sample 48700756_MG_FD_165050 | JGI IMG/M metagenome (GOLD analysis project Ga0190308, IMG submission 165050) | Hydrothermal vent sediment bacterial communities from Southern Trench, Guaymas Basin, Mexico - 4870-07-5-6_MG | ecosystem: Environmental > Aquatic > Marine > Hydrothermal vents > Sediment ...
ATAACTCTGCTTCCCTTATAAAGTATGGACGTAGAATCCCTGAAACTTCTGGAGAATTTCATAGGGTACATTCTGCTCAAAGAAAATGTTAAGGCATCTTCTGTTACTAAGTATCACGGAGATATTGAAAGATGTGTAATAGAAATTCCGCAAACTTCCAAAGCAAGGATATTTTGCAGTATATATAAAAGTAAATATAAAGAAAACATTTCCGCAAAGGAAATGCTTCTTTACAGCGAGCGTCTGCATCTGACATTTTCTGCATCTCCAATCGAAGAGAAAATAATAAAAGATACTTTTGCTGGTTTGTATTGGTCGTTCTACGATATAGAAACAGGTAGTTGCCTTACCTTCAATACATCGGAGAAGAAATACGACATCAGACTGGAAAGGGAATCTATTTATCCGTACATAATTGCTGCCGTAAACTGCTTCTCAAAAAAAGGATTACATTCAGGAGGAACTTGCATAATACTTATTTCCAAAAAGCCAGATATTCTGAAATCCAAATTGGGTATGGTGATGATTTGAACTTAATTAATATACCTTTCTATCGGTGATTTGCTATCTACATTCAAAGTTTTATCCAAATACCTTAATACAATATTGGTTATTGTTTTGAGGTAAATGTCCTTTGCGGTTTTTGTATCTTTGGTTTTTAGTGCCTTTATAAACTCCTTATACTCATTGGTCTTTTTTACTTCATCTCTTATCATCTTTTCCAAGTCCATATTTTATATACAATATTAGAAAATTTAATATAAATAACCCATATTTAATATTGTGGGAGACTTGCTGCGGGTTATTCAACACAACAGTCGGGTCCTGCATATCTCTTTTTCTTCCGCAGTAAGCCCAAAAATGAAAGTAAAAAAGTTTCGAGAAAAAGAGTTACCAGCCGAGTTGGTAGTTAGAACCTTCTCTACTAAATGGACAGATGAAAGTACTGAGGCTATTTTCAGAATTCAGTGGAAAGATGGTATTAGTGTCGATATATCCCTGAACAAAAGGCAAGTTAGATCTCTTATAGAGTTTTTAGAAGATTGGTTGGAACATGAAGCATAGAAATTTTTTATATCTGGTCGGGACAATTACAATAGCTTTAACAGTGGTTTTAATGTCAATGCTTCACAATACAACTGCTGGCAATTACAAACATAATATCAAAAAAGTTTGCAACGATTTATGCCAAAGATTCGGCTATACAGGAAATATTCATTTTATCGCAGAACACTGCAATAAATCTATTTTAGAAGGGACTGCCGACTGTTTATGTTATCTCGATGATAAGCTTCAAATTGCAATATCCATAAATTATACTGTGAATGGATTGGTACTTTTAGAATTGAGAGATTTTAAATATGCTAATTAAATTATATTATTGCTTATTTCTAAAACATGGTTAACAGGGTAAGAAAAGGAAATAGAAGTTTGTTAAAGGCAAAAAGGCTCGCTGAAGAATGCGGTTTTAAAGTGGGAAAAGTCGAATTCAGAGCAAAATATAGGAAGGATAAAGATCTATTCGGTCTGTTCGATCAAATCTGGATAAGAGAAAATACCGTAAAGCCTCTATTCGTCCAAGTAAAAACCAACAAAAAACCTACCTCTAAAGAGCTGGAAAAGTATCTGGATTTTGCTAAAAAGTACAGGCAGTTCTGTTTGTATCTGGTGTTCTTCGATAGGAAGAAAGAGCCGATGATTTTCTTTATCTATCCGAAAGGCATTCATAAACTCTCTAAAAATGAGTTTAAGTCTTTGGTACCTATGCTGGAGTACGACAATACAATAGCATATTTCCAAAATCTGATTGGTAATGATGTAATCATAGGTGCCTAATATGGCTAAAAAGATTCTTGGTAGAATTTACGGAGCCGAGTTGAAAGAGAATATTCCTGTATTGCTCGTGTCCGTTCTCGAGAGGGAAGAAAATAAACCCGAAAGAATTGTCTTGGAAATAAAGCAGGTTAAGAAGGAAAATCCCGAAGAATTGCTTAGCGGAAAATGGTTTAAGGTTAATACTTCCGAATTTTTCAATGTGATTTATCGCTTGTGCAGGCTTTATTTTCTGCACTTACTGAAATCCGGAGTTCCGATAGAGCGTATTAGGGATACTATATTCGATATAGTCAGAAAATCCTTATATTATGCCCACAAAGAATTTAAGTCCGAAGAGGATAAAAGAATTGTTCGAAAGGATATTCTCTGAAGAAGAGGCTGGAGAAGACTTTAGGAGTTTTCTGATAAATACGGTGCTTGCCGAAGAGTTCAGAAGGAATTTCAACCTAAGAATAAAAAGAAAAGGTAGAAAAAATGTGGGGGTGTGACACTTGCAATTTCTGGTTTTATCAAGATGCTTCTTCCTCTCCTTTCTCTTCGCTCCCGTTGTTCTCTCCATCTCCTACCATAATTGGAAATTGCAATTACCTTTAAAAAACTATCGCATGTTGAAGAAAAGAATGAATTGTAGGGTGGCTAAAATAATTAGAGAATTTTTGGAAGGTAACAAGGAAGAAGCCCTAGCAATGATAAAAAAGCTGAAAATGGCGGATAAAATACAATGTCTGAACATACTGACAAACGAGCAACTACTTAATGAGTATAGGGAAAGGTTTTTAAGTAAAAATAAATAAAAAAATTATGGAAGAGGAAAAAGAGGAAGAGCCAATCTATGAAAAGCTGGCACCTGGAGAAGTTCTGATAATTTCGAAAGAGGAAAATTACTTAGTTTACGCTGTAAACAACAACGGAAAAGTAGAATTAAAGAAAGCTCAACTACCTTAAAAAGACATCTAAAGAAAATGGTAAAAGAATTCTACTTTGGATGCGGAGAAGGCAGCACAAAAAAAGCTTTAGAAAAAGTAGTTCCTGTAAACATTATGATCAATTACGCTTCAAAATCCCGCACTCCTCCAAAAAATCGACTAAAATTGTTTGTTGATTCAGGAGGTTTTTCATTCTTTTTTAAACTAAGTGATTATCCTACTCCGCACAGACACTACTTGAAGTTTGTTCTTAAAAAGAATGCGGATTTTTTCGCCAATAGAGATTATCCTTGTGAGCCAGAACTTCTTAAAAGATATAAAAGAAGCGTGAAAGAAAATCAGGAAAAAACAATCCAAAATCAAATTGAAATTCAAGATATATTGGATAGTGAATTTCCGCAACTCAAAACACGCTTTGTTGCCGTTATTCAGGGATGGAAAGTAGATGAATATTTATATATGCTGGACAGAATGAAAGAACAAGGATTGCTAACAAAACGAATTGCAATAGGTAGCGTTTGCAGAAGAGGAAAATCGCAAGAAATACGACGCATAATTACAGAAATACGGAAAAATTTGCCAAAAAAATATGAACTACACGCTTTCGGTGTTAAGTTTTCTGTATTGCAATATAAAGATGTCTGGGATGCTCTGACAAGTGCAGACAGCCTTGCTTTCCGATATATGATTGTTAATAATGGAACGCCTATTTGGATACAGGTTAAAAATAAAATTGAAAATTGGCTTAAAAAATTAGAATATCTAAAGAAAAAACACGAAAATCAGCAGATACTTGCAAAATATATAGAAAAATGATTATGGAAGACAAAATCAAAAGAAAGCTCAACTACCTTAAGAAAATGGTAAAGAGAACAAAAGAGGAGGAAAATAGAATAATCGCAGCACTTATTGGTGGCGGAATATTAGGTGCTGCTGTTGGAGGAACTGCAGGTGCAATTATAGGTGCCTTGATAGGAGTCATAATTGCCGAATTAGAAAACAAAGAAAAAAGGAAAATATAATTTACAAAAAACTTGACTTCCTTATTATGGAAGACAAAATCAAAAAGAAAGTTCTGAAAAAATGGTTCGGAGTGGACAATCTGAACTGGACCGAAGACTGCCCGAAAGACGAATTAACAAAAGAAGATGTTTTGGGCTGTATTGACCTAGCTATTCGGGAAACTTCTAAAGAAATTACAAAAAATCTGCTGAGAAACTGCTGGAAAAACATTAAAGAAAACGTCGCAGACATAAAAAATATTTTAACCAGTCTGGAAAAATCGGTGGATGAGGAGAAAGATATGCAAGCAGGAGCAGAAGCCCTTTCCGTTAGGATTCACATCGATACGATACTGAAAAATTTGTATGTAATATGTGCTATAAAAAACGGGTTAAGAAAAAGAAGGTAATTTTTCCGTGAGATTAACTGGCTCTAAAACACGTCTATTAAAATTCAACAATACATACCGTACATCATTGCAAAAAAATGGCTCGTGTTGGGTCTCTTCTAAGAATGATTCGACCGTATCATCAATAAATTTCATAGTATCTGTATTAAGCGGCTTTATAGTGCCGTCATCAAATACAGCAAAAATACCTTCATCGCAATAATAAATAGAATAGGCTATATTTCTTTTTACACAGACTACAGAAAGGTTATCTGAAAGAAATGAAATGCCGCATACTCCTACCAAACCGCCTTTTTCTTTGCATCGGTTAGCATATTTTCTCGCTTCCTTTTTTGAAGAGAATTCTCGGATTGTATAGTTATATATGTAAATTGGTTTCTTATAAATGCACTCGGATAGATTTACTTCGGTTGGGTTTATTTCAGAAGTTGGCTTTGAACTTTTTGGCACCATTTCAGAAAATAAAGTATATGCAAATCCTGCAGCCACTATAAAGACAACCACCATCAAAATACCTGTCATTATCGGTGAAGGTGAAATTCCTTTTTTGGTTTCCATAATTCTAAGAAATGCGTAAATTATAAATCCTTTTCGGATATAGACTAACTGCAAGTCTCTAAGATATATACATTTTTTCTTCTTTTTTCAATTCTTTTTCTTTTTTATTCTTTTCTATTTCTCTTTTCAAATCTTTATCTAATTTAGCCAAAATTTCATCTATAAATTTATCCAAAGAGCGGCATATACTTTCTTTCCCAGAGCTAAAAAAATAGAGAGTTGCATTATAGCAACATCCTGTTTTGTCACAATTCATTTCACATGCTCTCTCCCAAAGACGTAACATCTTTACTTCATTTAAACTTAAAGTAACGGTAACTGTCTTGTTTTTTTCATCTATCTTTTCAATTTTTACCATAATTCTACAAAATGCAAAACTATAAATACTTTTCGGATATAAGAAATTTGATTATTTTTAAATTATGGTTGAACTTACCCTGATACAAGGAGACTGTTTGAAGGTTATATCCAAAATTCCTGACGGCAGCATAGATATAATCGTAACCGACCCTCCGTATATGATCTCCAGAGAAGCCAAAATATCGAGAAGCAGAAACCCTTTAAAAAGAGGAAAGTTTAAGGGAAAGGACATAAGCTTTATGTTCGGAGAATGGGATATTTTTGAAAGCGAAGAGCAGTACTGGGACTTTATATACTCTACTCTAAATCATTTTAAAAGACTGCTGCGAAAAGGCGGGCACCTACTGATGTTTTTCGATAAATTTAAGATAACTCCTCTGGTAGAATGGTGCAGAAAAAATGATTTTGTACCGAGACAGCCGCTTTACTGGCTAAAAGCGAATCCGGTCCCGATGGCAAGAAAAGTTTCTTTTATGAACGCTCACGAATTTATTTTCTGGGCTACGAAAGAAACCACTTCCAGAAAATTTGCGATCTTCCATTATGAACTGGGACAGCATCCTGACTATATCACCTGTCCGATAGTTCCTACCAATTCCCATATAAAAAGACATCCTACACAGAAGCCCGTTGAAGTTATAAAGTGGCTGCTAAAATATCTTTCAAATGAAAATGATAAAGTGCTGGATCCATTCTTAGGTAGCGGTACTACAATGCAGGCATGCTTGGAACTCAACAGAAACTGCATAGGCATAGAAATTTCGGAAGATTACTGCAGAAATATGGTTATTCCTAGATTAAAACCGCTAATTACCCAATCTACGCTTACAAATACTCGGCATATTTTTACATACTATAGATATTTTGAAAATGAAGATAAACTAGAAAAGGTTCTGGAATATTCTAACCAAAAATTTAAACAATAATTGAGATTATGGTTAGGCTTACTTTGATACAAGGAGATTGCAGAAATGCCCTGAAAAAAATTCCTGAAAATAGTGTCGATTGTGTAATATTAGACCCGCCCTACAATCTTAAATATTCTTCGGATTTCGATTATCCGATAGTACTGCCAGAGGAATATATAGAAGATATAGATAGAGTTGCAAAAGAAAATTGTACGGTATGGTTCTTCTGTATGTTTTACGATTGCGATCTTATCTCAGTATTCAAAAAATACTTTAATTTGGTGGATATGATAATCTGGTATAAGCCAAACAAATACAATATAATTCCGAATAGATATCCGAACGATGTTGAGCTATGCTTTAGATTTACCAGAGGAAAGCCTACCTTCAATCGGGAAAAAAGAACTCTAAAGCAGATAAAGGAATATCCTCTAAAATTCAAATTTGCCAGGGAAATCCCGTTTAAAATAACTCCGAAGCCTTTGGAACTGATAGAAGAGCTGATTTCGGTCTCTACCAACGAAGGCGGTTGGGTTTTAGATCCTTTTCTAGGTTCGGGAACGACTATGGAAGCATGCCTGAGATTAAAAAGAAATTGCTACGGAATAGAAATAAATCCTAGGTGCATTCCTATTATAAAGAAAAGGTTGAATTGGAATAGTAATTTGGGTGATGTTGAGTTTGAATTTTTGAATATGGGTTAAATTAATATAGTTTTGCTATATAGAAAGATTATGGCGAGAAAAAAATATAGTTTGTATTGGACGCAACACGTATATACTATTTTCAAAAATTACAACGGAGAATCTACTGGAGAGCTTTTCAGGAAGGTCGGCATTTCAGAAGTAACCATCCGCAAAATAAAAAGGTATTACGACCTGTCCAAATCGGAGAAAATTAAAGAGTATCTTAAAAAAGTACCCTATTTGAACTTTTCTGAAGTGCAGATTCTTTCCGCTCTATCTTCGGGTAAAGAAATGACCTGCAGGGAAATTTCTTTAAAAGTCGGGCTACCTCACGATCTTACAAGGGCTTATCTTACCAGATTTGACATTCTCGGCTTGATTAAAACAAATCCTGCTCATAATTTCACCAGACAGATTACCAAGAAAGGTCTTCGTACCCTGGAAGTTTATAAAAAGATATTTAATCTGTTAAAAGAAGTCAACTACCACCGTCTAAAGACGGTGGCTTGCAGGTGAGTCATAATGCTCGCAAAGGCTCATAGCATTCATCCCTGCATAAGGGTGGTTGACAGCACCCCATTCCGCCCGAGCCAGCTCGGAGCGGAATTTGTTAGCGAGATTGATAGCACCAACCATATCAGCGTTGTGTTGAAAACCACATTTCACACATCTAAACAAACTTTGCGTCCTTCTATTTCTCTTTTCTACATAACCACATCTTGGACAAGTTATACTCGTGTTTTTAGCATTAACATAGACAACTGGAATGCCTCTTTCCAAAGCCTTATATTCAATATATTGCTGGAGCTTTCTGAAAGCCCAAGTATGGAAAAAATACCTTTGCTCTTTTCTCAGTTTGATCCTCTCTCTTATCCCGTTGAGCTTTTCCATTACCACAACATCTCCTTCTTTGAGAGAAACAATAAATTCTCTACTGATTTGGTGGAGAATAGTGTTAACCCATCTTTTTTCTTTACCAGAAAGTTGTTTGAGCTTTCTGTAAGCAGACCAAGTCCTTTTCTTCTGGAGTTCTTGTCTAAGTTTTCTAAAATGTTCTCTTTGCTTGACAATTTTTCTACCCTTGACTTTAAAACCATTAGAGGCAACAAGCAAGTGCTTTATTCCTACATCCACACCAACAGGATTACTTCCTTTAGGTTCTGGAATTTCTTTATCAATAGCTATGTGCAAAAAGAAAGCTTTGTTTCTATAGTGCAAAGTCGCATAAGTAGGTTTAGCATTTTCAAGGTATTGTTTTTGATAATCTCCGATGTCAAGTATACATTTAATTCTTCCTTTAATAGTGGCTATACTGACAAAGAATTTATCCTCTTTTTGCTTTATGGAAAACAACCTATCGTCCAAATCCATAGAAAGAGATTTAAATTTGTGAAGCTTACTTTTATCAGTTTTGTAGGATTTTGCAACTCTATCCCTCGCTTCAATAGCCAAATTAGCAGGAAGTTTGAATTTTTCTCTCACTTTTCTATAAGTCAAGTGGTGCAAGGCAACAGGATTAAAACATTTTTGCTCCCAAGCGACTTTGGAGATATAATTACAGGCTTCTCTGAACAATTCCATAGTTTTGAGCAAGGCTTCTTTCTCTTTCTTACCTACTTTAAGTTTGCATACAATGGTTTTGGTGATTTCCATAATTACATATATGTCAGAAAAGTATTTAAAGTTTTGCATATATGTTATATTATGTTCCAAGTTCCTCCACCCATCATAGATGGGTGGTCTCCTTGCGGTGATTTCTATGAAGAAAGCAGAACAAAACTTGGAAAATTAAATACAGGAGAAATAGTTTATTTGAGAAAACTTAAAGAAAATGACTGAAAAACCTCAACCGCTGGATTTAGGAAAAGATACTATATATGAATGGCTAATGGAAAGGTTTTTTTGTAATAATGAAATAGAAGTCCATAACATACTAAAAGAAGGAGTAGATTTTGAAGATATTTTGTTTATTGTAGAGAAAATAAAACAACGCATCAAATCAACAGTTTTCGGATTACTTGAAGAGATAGATATGAGTTATGGATGTATTCACCATAAAGAAGAAGGAGGGAATGAAGAATGTATTATTTGCGTTGCAATAGGTCAAACTTTGAATGAAGTAAAACGAAAAATCAAAAAATGGTTTCCTGATATTTTTGAAGATGAAAATGACTGATATAGAAAGATGGTTTAAAGGGTGGAGAGAAGAAGATTTAGAAGATAGTGGTTGGAATTGTCCAGTATGTGGAAACGTGCTAAAGGAAGATCCTTGGGGTGGATTTTTCCTGAAATGTTTTAACTGTGGTTGGGTAGGTGTAAAATGCTGAAGATGGAAAAGAACGAACCTTTGAAGGGCAAAATACTGCTTTGGAACGAGACGACTGGAGATATAGAGACAACAGACGGCAAATATTTTCTGGAAACAAAAGCAGAAAATGGCAAGTATGTCGAAATCCTTTTGAAGTCGGATATCATATCAGCAGTAGAAGGCTTTGTGAATGATTTGGAAGCCGAGAAAGTAGCCATATTTCCGGATATAGACGGAGACGGCTATGAAGTGCTTTATGATGAGGAAGGCGACTTCATAAGGTTTGAAACAGTTATAAAACTTCTAAAAAAATGGTTTGCTGATGTTTTTGAAGAGGTGAAGGAAAATGACCGAAAATAAACTAAAATGTCGGGTTTGCAGTAGAGAGTTAAGAAGTTATGATGAATGCAAAAGAGGAATTTGTAAGGATTGTGAATTGACTATACTTTTAAAAAATTGTTTGAATAAAGAACTTATCCTTGAACTTAAAAAGAGATACAAAAAAGAATTGAAAAGAATTGAAAATATTTTGAAAAATCCTTTGCCATTTGAATGGCAAGAAGAACTGGAGATGAAACGAAAAGATATTCTCGCCGAAATAACCTTTTTGCACAGATTAGGACAAAGATTAAACAAATATGGAAAAAAATATAGATATATGGTTTGCGGGAATGGATATTTGAGGGATTTTTTGAGATTTTTTAATGGAAAAATCGTACGTTTAGATTGCCTGCAGAAAAACAAAAAAAGGAGATAAAGGAAAATGAGTAATATGAGCAGACGGTTGGGTATATTCTTGGCTGGCATAGTTATTGTAATTCTTGTTTTGATAGTAGTTAATATACTTTTCGTTAATCATACAACTTATTCAACAATATATTGCCAGGGAGGCATCACAACAACAGAATACGGGTATAAAAACGGAGACTACATTGTAATAGATTCGAAATACACTTCTTATTTAAATATAACTCCCTATTCTGAATACATATGGTCAAATGAAAACATAGAAATACAAGATTTTCTCACAATGATAGGAATACCTTATGATCGTGTAAAAACTATCTATGAATCTTGTGTCGATAATGAATGTGAAGGCAAGTATATTATATCTGTTGGAGAAAGAAATATTCAATTGTATATTTCTTCAACAGAGGAAAATCTCGATATAGACACAAAAAAAATTAACATACATCTGATACTTACCAACACAGAAACTGCTAAGAAAATAGATATAAAGTTAATAGGCTATTGCAATAGAAAGTGAACTGCCACCAGTCATATAATTCAAAATATACATAAACCATAAATAGTTATCGGATATATCTTTTTTATGGACAAATGGAATGTTTTGCTTGCAATCTTAGGGATATTTTCCATCTATATTGCTACTATATATCTTTTCTATACTTATTATACCGAAACACAGCAAACAATAAGCGTTTTGAATTCTCTGCTGGAAGAATGGAAAAAGAACTATCAAATTTTATTAGAAAATTATACCGTTTTGCAAAACAAATTTATTAACCTTTCGGAAGCCCATAACCAGACCCTGAAAGAGCTCTCGAATGTTAGAGAAAACCTTAGCCGGTACGAGAAAAAATACCTTCATTTGAAGGAAGATTATGATAAATTGCTGGAAGAACATAACAAAACAAAAAAGCAGCTTGAAAGGTGGGAATACTCGAGAAAAATCAGAAATTATGCAGATTTGGATGAGATAAGAGAGTTTTTGGAATTTGACGATACGGATAGAATGGAATACGATATAGAAGAATGGAACTGCGAGGACTATACAAATTTGCTGATCAGGAAGCTTATGGAAAGAGGGATATTTGCCTGTGAGACGGAGCTAGTATTTGAAGATGATTCAGCACACGCCATTGTTGCAATAGAAACTGAACCCGGCAGATTATACTATATCGAACCGCAATCAGATCGAATAATCCCTGGCTCGTGGCTGTATGTTGGTGCGGATTACTGCGATGTTGTGAACTGGAACTGCGACGACTGGATAATCAAGAAAATAAGTTCCTGCTTCTATATATCTACTTATGATTGAAGAATTGCTGCTGGAAATGCGAATCGAAATGGAAAACAGTTTTATAAAGTATCAAATTTATCGGCATAATGACGGTAGAGAATACCCCTTCAAGCTTCTATATACATTTGAAGGTACGAATGTAATGCTAGGAGCTTCCAAATCTTACAAAACTCTGGAAGATGCACTTAAGGAAATTATCCAAAAGTTGATTAAAGAAGGGAGATACATCAGGTCGGTTAGTTACAAATTTACTAACAAGGAACTGGCTAAAAAGATGGAAAATGCTTTTGTCGATTTTTTGTTAAGAATAATTTAGAAATTATGAACGAAGAAAAAAAGATTGCTCTAAGATATGTTAAAAAACTCGAAAGACACCTGCTAATTTCCGGTATTTTGCTTCTGATCTCTACTGTTTTGTTTGTGGTAGTTTTATTTATCAATCTAGAAAATGTGGCGAATTTCATTACGATAACTTTTTTTGTAAACTACGATAATAATATGAAAGCACTCGCACAAAATATAACTAAAGGCTCCTGCGGTATAGAATCTCTGGATAGATTGTCGGGATGGGTGTACAGCAACATTAAGTATGTATCCGATGACCACGAGAAAAATGCTATCGAAGTATTTTATACGAGGAAAGGCGTTTGCAAAGATAAAGTTAAGCTATTACTCGCACTTGCTAAATCTGTCGGGATGAAGGGTAGTGTAATGTATTTCGATAATCATGTGGTTGCGGTTTTTAAAGATAATCCGGTAATCCCGAACGAGATTGTTATATGTGACCCTACCAGAGGAAATCCTTTCTTTGTTAGAGAGGATTATCCTTA
>Ga0190308_1000552_pt1 | contig 11861 bp, 13 predicted proteins | sample 48700756_MG_FD_165050 | JGI IMG/M metagenome (GOLD analysis project Ga0190308, IMG submission 165050) | Hydrothermal vent sediment bacterial communities from Southern Trench, Guaymas Basin, Mexico - 4870-07-5-6_MG | ecosystem: Environmental > Aquatic > Marine > Hydrothermal vents > Sediment ...
ACGAAGAGGTTTCTTCCTCCTCGTTGAGAGTTTCCTTAATGTTGGAACGTATTATATAAACCTTTTTGTTCAGTTTGAACGACGCAGTTTACCTTATAGGCGGGAGATTACGGCCTTTTTTTGGGGGAACATGCAATGGAAAATGGGTTCTGAAAAGTGAAACTTTCACAGACGCTGAACAACATAAACTCTTATCTTGTCTCCAAGCCTTGTTGAATCAACATGGAATCTCTACACGGTTCTTGCGAAGGAGATGAAGGTTTAAAGAATTCCATACTCCAAAATCTCTTTAGATCAAAGAAGATTCACGATCGTAGATGCCACCGATGAACTAATTGTTAACGCGGAATGATAGGAAACCTTGATTTTTCTACTTTATGGTGGAAGAGGCTTAAGCCTCTTTGCGTAAAACCTTGTAGCTAAAGAGAGGTCTAGGTCAACCGCGAGAACCTCCTCCTTCCCGTAAGGAGTCCATGCTACAAGCCTACCTTCAGGATCGATAACTGATGTAGCTGACTTCTGATTTCTCATAGCGCAATTGACGCTACAGAAATAGACGGTGTTTTCAGCGGCTCTACATTGCATCGCCTTCTCATAAAAGCTTGAACCCCACTCCCTTAACCTGCCTTCACCGCGATCGTCCCCTGTGACTTGAGGCTGAAAAATTACTTTCGCACCTTTTAAAACGGCCCATCTAACGGTTTCAGGATAACGCCACCCTTCGTGACATATGACTATCCCAAACTTTAAGCCTTGAACCTTGAAGCATCTCCTCTTACCGTTAGGAACGTAATTTTTCTCCTCACCTCCAGGAGTGATTTGATTCTTAGTTTGGTAACCTAGAAGCCTTCCTGAAGAGGAGATTACAAAAGCTCTATTCTCTAAGCCGAGACTTGAAACCCACTCCATCCCAACTATGGCGGAAACTCCAAAACGTTTACAGAGAGCCTTAATTCTAGTTAAAGCGTTTTCTAAGGCTTTCTGATTAGGTGGGGGAAGCTTCCATCCGGCTCCACGTAAGCCGGGAATATAGGCTTCGGGGAAACAGGCTAGCTTAACCTTAGCCTCCATGCACTTCCTTAAAGCCTCCTCCACCCGCTCCACAGCCTTCTCTACGGAACATGCTGGGCGGAGAGAAACTAATCCTACCCTGAAAGGCTTCTTGCATTGAAAGGATACTATACGATAATTTAAGCCGGACATACATAACAATAGCTGACTTGTTACATATTTCAATTTTTCCAGCCTACCAGAAACTTTTTACAGTATAATGATTCATCATCTTTTGATGCGCCTTGAGAGTTGGGGTCGCTAAAGTTAATATAACTCCTCCTGTGGGTGTTCCTCAAGCTGGTTACAGCAGCAGAACTGAGGCATCCAAAGGAATCCATGACGAACTACATGCTAAAGCCGTGGTTTTCGAGGCTAATGGCTCCGAGGTTGTTCTAGTCACAACCGACCTTATCGGTCTCAGGTGGAAAGACACAAAATGGATTAGGAGGAAGATAGAAGAAAAGACTGGAGTACCGGGCGATAACGTTCTCATAAACAGTTCTCATACTCACTCTGGACCAACAGTGGGGTTAACGCCATACCTAAAACCCGAACTTCAGAATCCTGATGAAGCCTACCTCGAAGTCCTGAAGAAAAAGATAGTGGGACTTGTAAGGATGGCTCATGACAGAATGGTTGAGTCAAATCTCCTGTTCGGCGTCGGCTCGATCCCTGAGGGCATAGGAAGCAACAGAAGAGTTAGGATTAAAGGAAGAGTTGTGATTAGACCTATAGGAAACCAAGATGAGCCGCTCGGCCCCATGGACCCAAGCGTAAATGTGATTTCAGCAAACGTTAAAGAGAGAATCCACGCTGTAATCTTTAACTATACCTGCCACGCAACTGCCGCCGGCGCCCCCCTAGAGATTTCAGCCGACTATCCGGGCTACGCCCAGAGAACAATTGAAGAGACCATGGGATGCATAGCATTATTTGCTCAAGGATGCTGTGGAAACATCAATCCAAACCAGTACAGACTTTATCCTCCTCCCAGTTGGAAGGACCCTGAAAGGATGGGTTTCATCCTTGCAGCTGAAGTTATGAAGGTTTCAAGGTTATCCAGACCGGTGAAGGGCGAACCGATAAAATCGCGTAGGGTTGAGATAAGTCTCCCAGTGCGGAAAGAGTCTGAGAGAGATGTAAAAGGTGGAACCGTTAAGACAGAGATTCAAGCTTTCAAGATTGGGGAACTCTACATAATTGGGTTGCCTGGGGAGCCCTTCGTAGAGATAGGCTTAGAGATAAAAAGAAGAATGCGCGAGATCGCGCCAGAAGCTAAGGGCGTAATCACACTAGGATACTGCAACGACATCACCATAGGATATGTGCCAGTAGCTCGAGCTTACGATGAAGGGGGGTACGAGCCTTCAGCCACTAATCTAGCTAAAGGCTGTGCTGAAATCTTAACCGAGGAGGCTCTTAAACTGCTACGTTCCATAACTTAACCCCGTCAATGCTTCTCAAGACTGTTTAAAGATTTTCCAATCAAGACAGTTTCAAACTTCCTCGGTTCCTCGAGCAACAGCGAGTCAAGAGCGTAAAACTGCCTAGAAACGTGCACCGCATGGTACAATATGAAGTCTTAAACAACTTGACGGAGTCAATAGAAAGACTTTTAACTTACCTCTGCACGTTATCATCCTCTCTAGAGCTGTGGAGAAGAGGTGTGAAACCTTGGGTGAAGGAAGTAGGCTCAACCCTGCCCCTCTGGGTCTCGCCGGATTCGGGTTCACAACATTCCTACTGAACTTGGTAAATGCTGGTTTACTGGACTCATCCGCCCTTCCAGTAGTTTTGGCTATGGGAATCTTCTACGGCGGTCTAGCCCAGATCATAGCAGGCTTCTTGGAGGCCAAGCTCGGAAACACCTTCGGAGCGGTAGCTTTCACATCCTACGGGCTCTTCTGGCTCGCAACGGTCGGTATAATTATGGGATATTTCGGGGAAGCCTCGACTGCTGGCATGGCCGCATACTTGGCTGGATGGGGAGTCTTCACGGCGATTATGACGGTAGCCACGAAGAACCACGCTACAACTACAAAGTTCGTCTTCGCGTCGTTAACAGCGCTCTTCTTCTTACTTGCGGCCGGAGAGTTCAACCCAACAATTCACCTATTAGGAGGCTACGTAGGACTTATCTGCGGAGCCTCAGCCATCTACGCCTCTGCGGCGGGAGTCATAAACGAGTCGCTGAACAGAAATGTTCTCCCCACATAGCCGAGAATGGCTATTGTTTTTAGCCACATTCCTCTTTTTGATCTAAATCACCTGGTGTTAGGATGTTTAATCTCCTCCATAGGTTTCTTGGGACACAGCTCACGCCTTAACAAGCAACATAGCCTTCGGCAAGAGGCTTGCGGAGGAAGAGGGGATATCCTGAATCTCCAACCATAAAATCGACTACTATGCGGAGATCCTCCATCTACGCGGGAAGAAATGGATTAAAAAGGGAGAGCACCATCAAACCCTTAAGGCTAGAATAAGATCGTATATTCTGGTACATGACAAATGTTTCGGCGTGGTTAAGGAGGGATCGATCCATGGAGGGGCCGAGGGGGCTGAGAAGCGAAGAGATGGTCTCTCTCAGACATCTAACAGACATCTGTTTTTGGAAGGGCCTAGTGGACAAGTACCCTCAACTCTTCAACGAAGACAACCTCGAGAACTTGAGGGTAATAGTGGATGGAGGCGAGGTCATATCCCATGTGGGTATGACGGAGCAGTGGGTCTCCATCTTCGGCTGTCTATTGCGCGTCGCCTGCGTCGGAGCGGTCTGCACCCACCCAAACTACAGGATGCGGGGGTTGGCTACAAGACTCTTCAACGACGCCTGCGAGAAAGCCTATAACGATGGAGTAGACTTCATGCTGGTCTCGGGAATCCGCGGACTATACCTAAGAGCCGGCTGCAGACAGATCCTAGGTTGCGACTTCGAAGTGAGCGTTACGCCGGAGCACATCCAGCTTCTATCGGATCCAGCGATAACGGTTAAGCCTTGCAGCAGCAGGGACATCGAGGTGATGTCCGCCATATACCGTAGGGAGCCTGTGCGTTTCCTCAGGAGGCTGGAAGACTACCAGCGGGCCTTCGCATGCCGCCATGTGATGGATAAAGAATCGGAGTTTCTCCTGATCTTGAAGGATGGTTCCCCGCGGGCTTACGTGATCTTACCCTCTCCAAGCAAGAAATCTAAGGTTAGGATAGGCGAATACGCCGGGGAGCGGAGCAGTCTAGTTAACGCTTTAGGCTTGATCCTTCAGCGTTTCCCCAGCTTAGAAGAGATCGTCATCCACATACTTGGATGTGACGTCCTCTTACAGTCCCTCATGGAGGAGAAGGGGCTCCAACTGAGACCGAGCAACTCCGCATGCACAGTTCGGATCATAAACTTCACCCAGCTTATGGAGAGGCTACGCCCATACTTTGAGGAGGTGATCGGCTACAAGGAGACGCGGAAGATCAAGTTCCTCGAGAAGAAAGGCCGCTTCATCGTCGAGTACGGTGCAGACAGAGTTGTGATACCCGGCAGACCGGAGGCCGCCCAGCTCATCTTCGGCAGTAAGGACGCTCCGACGGAACTCTTGTCAGCCGGCGGTAAGGCGGGGAAGATTCTCCGGGAGGTTCTCCCAATCCCGCTTCCATGGTACGGGATCAACTTCGTCTAGGGTAGAAGCACAGTTAAGCCTCCGGTTCCGTAAAAATATTTAGGCTGGTCGATCATCTTTTATCTCGTTTCTCTTGAAACCTCTCCGAGGCGGAGAATCTTTGAGCTTAAACATAGAGTTTGAGGTTCCCTCTTGGGACGAGATATACGATATGCTCTTGAGGCTGGCCGAGAGGATTCGGGGGGACAGGTTTCATCCAGACGTGATCGTCGGGGTTTCCCGTGGAGGCTGGCCTCCCGCAAGGGTGATGTCGGACCTTCTCGGGAACCCGGAGCTCGCCAACGTCAGGGTTGAGTTCTACGTCGGCGTGGCTGAAACGAAGGGTGAGCCCGTCATAACTCAACCGCTCTCGGTTCCCGTAGAGGGTAAAAGAGTCCTCATAATGGATGATGTGGCTGACACCGGTAAGAGCCTCCGCCTCGTGAGAGACCACGTAGAGAAGAACGGCGCCACAGAGATCAAGCTAGCCACAATCTATTATAAGCCTTGGAGCGAAATCAAACCGGACTACTACGTCAGGGAGACGGAGGCGTGGATAGTCTTCCCTTGGGAACGCAAAGAAACGGTTAGGAACATGGTTGAGAGGTGTAAGGTGAAAGAAATACCTCTCGAGGAGGTCAAGAGGAGACTGATCGAAGGAGGCTTCGACCAAAGATTACTGGAGAGGTTCATCAGGGAGGTTCTTGAAGAGGTCTAAGCCATGGAAGCGGAGATACTCAACAAGTATGTCATAATAGCGGGATTCGAGGACACCAAGGTAAAGGATGTAGAGGCCCTCCTAAAAGAGATACAGAAGAAGACTGGTAGCAGAGGTCACATCCAACTCTTAGACGCCGGACTTATAGCTGGCTCCGAACACCTCTACTTCGCCGTGTTGAACGCGTTGAAAGCCTTCCAAGGAGGGTTCAACATCTCGAGAAACTTGGCGGTGGAGGTCCTCCTCTTCGCGTCGGCCCAGCATCAGATCGACAAGGCCATAAAGCTACTCGGGATAAAACCCTGCCTTTCAGATGTGGCAGTTGTGGTGATCGCCGACAACCGTTCCGAAGCTGCGAAAATCCTTGAGGAAGCCTCGAGGATGCTCTCCGGTAAGAGAAGGGACGATGTACTAGAAATAGACGAGGGGAAGGCCGAAGCCATAAAGGAAGCCTTCGAGATAACGGACCTCGAGGTTGAAGCGGCCTCTAGAGGGGGTTCCACGGCGGAGACCTTGAAGAACCTCGTCATCGAGAGGATGGCTCTTCTCCCCGCGAGGAGGTGATCCCACCCCCTTCAACGCCGCTCCTTAACCACGGAGAGGATGTCGTCAGGCTTAATCACGGAGATTCCCGTCAGGCCTCCCAGAACCTCGATGAGGATCACCTTGTCCGGGTTCTGGAGATCAACCTTCCTGTCCACGGACGCCGCAGCTGCCTCTATTATCTCCCTACTTGAAAGCTGCGTATGCCTCTTCTCCACGGTCACACGGAAAGTCTCGCCTTCAAGAATCTTCTTGGAGAGCTTCTCAACCGCCTTCCTGATCTCATCAAGCCTCGTCCGAACAACGGTCTCTATAGGGATCACTCTAGATATGTAACGGAACTCGTAAGGCCGCTCGGAGAGTATCCTCCTAAACCCCTCGATGACTTCGAAGGGGTTGAGCTTGGTCTTCACGGCGACTAAGCCTAGGACCCCGGTCTTCTCAACTAGGGACTCCCTGTCTCCAAGCTCGCCCAGAAGGAACCAAGCCTCGGAGCACGCCTCGTCCTCGTTCCCTCTAGAGGTCGTGATTAGGAGGTTGAAGTCGGTTAAAGGCATAACCCGCACCACCAAAACTCACATACATTATTTAAGGGGTTTAGGATGACCTTTATACTTTACTTATCGGGTTGTTTCCTTCACCTTCTGAAGATGAGTCCCTTCTGTTCGGGGACGGGGTTCGGCGGCGGTTCACCCTTAAGGACGCTCCTCACGTTTATGACGTCCATCTGAGCCATTCTCCTCCTCGTCTCTTCGGCGGCCGAACCTATATGCGGCGTCAATATAACGTTCTCCAGCCTTATTAGAGGACTATCAAGCGGCAGAGGCTCCTTAACGAAGACGTCTAAGGCCGCCCCGGCTATCCAACCTTCCTCAAGAGCCCTGCATACGGCTTCTTCATCGACGACTGCTCCCCTAGAAGTGTTCACGAGGTAAGACGAACTCTTCATCTTCTTGAGTTCCCTCTCGCCTATGAGGCCCCTTGTAGCCTCCGTCAAGGGAACATGCACACTGATGAAGTCCGAGGTTCCGAGCAGGGAATCAAAGTCTACATAGACGGCTCCTAGGCTCTTCTCGAGGTTCTCCTTACGCAGAATGTCATAGTATATTATCTTCATGTTGAAGGCCTTAGCCCTCCGAGCTACGGCGCTACCTATGCGGCCTAACCCTATGATCCCGAGAACCTTCCCGGAGAGGTCTCTCCCCAAAGGGAACTTTGGGCTTCCAGGTTTTGCCCACTCGTTTCGGACGTAACGGTCGGCCTGCAGTATCCTTCTCGCCAAGCAGATGATCAATCCCATCGTTAGGTCGGCGACGGCGTCTGAGAGGGCGTTAGGGGTGTACGTTACGTAGATTCTCCTCTTGGTGCATTCTTCAACATCGACGCTGTCGTAGCCGACGCCGAATCTGGCTACAACCTTGAGTTTCGGGGCGTTCTCTAGGAGTTCCCTGTCTATGGGAGTCACACCAGCAACCAGCGCATCGACGTCCCTAACAGCCTTTAGGAGTTCCCCTCGGCTCTTAAAGGGTCCAAAGACAACATCCGCTACATCGTTCAAGCTCATGAAAACGTCTCTAGGCCCGTCTACTAGAACGAGCACCTTGTACTTCATGCTCACACCAAACTTGCAACGACGCGGAGTAATAAAAAGTTAATCCTTGCGAATGATTTTTCAGGGTGGATGTGGTCAGCGCAGGCCAGTCGTCGACTGGAGCGTCATAGCCCGTTGAGGCTCTAAGCCGACGCCACACATCATCCCAATAAACCCATAACCCAAAATTTATTTATCTATTTTTCTGATATGAAACCCCTCTATCCTAAAAAAGGATACACGAGGGAACGAACGATCCTTTCAGTTTCTCAGTAAGATGGCGAGATATGCGTCGTTATGTTGAAGAGGCTTGAACAGCCGTATCCGACGCCTCATTAAGGTTAGATAGGGGCTTAGCTAAGCTGTTTATTGGCAAGTTTATATGTCACTTTTAGTATTACCTTCTTGGTGTTACCTTTGGGTAACCTCGTCACCGTCACAGCTAAGATTCCGGCTGATCTCAGGGATAGGCTCAGGGAGCTTGGGGTTAACATCAGCCAGCTCATACGTAGAGCTTTAGAGGCTGAGATTGAGCGTCGGGAAAAAGAAAGGCTCAAAAGAGAGGCTGAAGAGGCCGCCAAGATTCTCAGGAAGATTCCGCCTGACGAGCTAGTCGAATCCGTCCGTGCAGGCAGGGAGAGCCTTTGAGCCAACGCCTAATCTTCGATGCGAGCGGCATACTAAACCTTCTAAGGATTCTTGGAGGCAGAGCTCCAGATGTGCTCCGAAGAGGATCAACGATCACCCTAGCCTTCTATGAGGTTGGGAACGCCCTCTGGAGAGAGTGCTCTCTACTCGGGAGAATAACGAGCGAAGAGGCATCCAAAACCATCAGAACAGTTTTCGGCCTCCTCCAAACCATGAATGTGGTCGAGTTAAAAAGTGAGAAGATCGGCGACTCAATCCTAAACTTGGCCATAAAGTTGGGTATCACATACTACGACGCGTCATACTTGGCTGAGGCCATCAGGATAGGCGGCGTGCTGGTCACAGACGACGAGAAGTTGTCTAAAGCCGCGGAGAGCATAGGGTTAAAGACCAAAACGAGCAGGGAGATCATAGATCGTCCTTAAAAAGAACTAGCTGGATAGGTATGATCCGCCTAAGCCGAGTTTATGGCCGCGTTGAATCCGACAAGCACCTACCTGTACGTTGCGTGATGTAATCTTAATTGTACGTTGTTTTGGCCCGGGAACTTAGTTTAAATGTCTAACCCTGAACAATTTAAGATGGAATCTATCCTAGAATGGGGGGATTGGCGATCAGGGTCGCGGTCTTGGACAAGGATCGGTGCAGACCTAAACGTTGCGGTAGAGTATGCTACAGGTTCTGCCCGATGGTCAGGAGCGGGGTTGAAGCCATCCGCTTCGAGGGCGAGAAGCCCATAATCTCTGAAGTTCTATGCACCGGATGTGGCATCTGCGTCAAGAAGTGTCCTTTCAAGGCTATCTCGATAGTCAATCTCCCAGACGAACTCGAGGGCGAACATAGCCACAGATTCGGTCCAAACGCTTTCCAGCTCTTCCGTCTACCAACGCCGTCCCCTGGGGTGGTTCTAGGCCTGCTTGGCAAGAACGGGACTGGGAAGACCACAGCCCTGAAGATTCTTTCAGGAGAGTTGAAGCCGAATCTGGGAGACTATGCGAACCCCCCGACTTGGGACGAGATAATTGAACATTACCGAGGCTCGACCCTCCAAGCGTACTTTCAAGGGATAGCTGAAGGAAAGCTCAAGGTTGCCCATAAGCCCCAGTACGTCGACAGGATTCCCCGGGTCATTGAGGGTGAGGTTGGGAGCCTCCTCGAAAGGATCGACGAGAGAGGTCGGCTCAGAGAGATTTCCAAACAGCTCCAGCTCGACGTGGTCTGGGACAGAACCCTTGATGTCTTGAGCGGAGGGGAGCTTCAGCGTGTAGCCATAGCCGCGTGCATCTGTAGAGACGCCGATGTCTACCTATTCGACGAGCCCTCTAGCTATCTGGATGTTGAACAGCGCATCAGAGCGGCTAAGGCGATAAGGAGCCTCAAAGAGGAAGGGAAGACCATCATCGTGGCTGAGCACGACTTGGCGGTCCTAGACTACCTCTCAGACCAAGTCTGCATCTTCTATGGAGAACCGGGGGTTTACGGCATAGTCTCCCATGTTCACGGAGTTAGGGTTGGCATAAACATATACTTGGACGGGTATATTCCCGACGAGAACGTCCGCTTCAGGAGGGAACCCATACTCTTTCACGTTAAGCCTCCGACCCCGGAGATCACGGAGGGGGAACCCCTCATCACTTGGGGGAGGATGGAGAAGTCCTATGAGGGGTTTAGGCTGACAGTCCTGGGAGGCGAGGCTAGGAGAGGCCAAGTGATAGGAATCCTCGGTCCGAACGGGATCGGTAAGACGACGTTCGTCAAGCTCTTGGCTGGAATAGAGAAACCTGATGCTGGTGAGCCTCCAGTTGGGTCGAGCGGCTTAGAGGTGAGTTATAAGCCCCAATATATCTCAACAGACTTCGAGGGGACTGTGGAGGAACTCTTAAGAGCCATAACCAAGGAGGATTTCGCATCGAGCTGGTATAGAAGCGAGATTCTTCGCCCTCTCAACGTGGCTCCCCTACTAGATAGGAACGTAAAGGAGCTTAGCGGAGGGGAGCTTCAGCGTGTAGCCATAGCCGCGTGCCTCTCAAGAAGGGCTGACATATACCTTCTAGACGAGCCGAGCGCCTACCTGGATGTGGAGGAGCGCCTCTCCACGGCTAAGACGATAAGGCGGATCGTGGAGGAACGTGGCTCAGCGGCTTTCGTCGTAGAACATGACATTATAACCCAAGATTTCACGGCTGACCGACTTATGATCTTCACGGGTAGGCCCGGGGTTCACGGAAGAGCGAATGAACCGACGAACCTCTTGGAAGGAATGAACATATTCCTCAAAGAGATGGGAATAACCTTCAGAAGAGACCCTAAGACAAAGAGGCCTAGAGTAAACAAGGAAGGCTCGAAGCTTGACAAACACCAGAAAGCAATAGGCCAATACTACTACATAGAAACGGAATGAGTCGTTCGCTTACGTAATAACCGGATTATCTTTGCTCTAAAAAAGAAAAATTCTGAGAGGAGAATGGTGGTTTAGAGCTTTATCGGCTCTCCTTCGGGTTCTTCCTTCTTCTTCAACGTAACCTCTAAGACGCCGTTCTTATACGAGGCCTTCGCCTTCTTCGGTTCAACCTTGACCGGCAACTCAACCTTCTTGTAGTATTTGCGTTGCGGCACATCGACAGAGATCGTTAGGGTGTCTTCTGTGCAGTGTAGCTTAATGTCCTTCTTCTCGACGCCGGGCAGTTCAGCTATCACCTTAACCTCGCCGTCGGTGGTTATCACGTCCGTCAGCGGTTCTCTCTCCTCCATGATGTCGACTCTAGGCCTCCCAAAGCTGACGCCGGGCTTTATGTTGCCGAACTCCCTGATCTCAGGCCTCCCGTCCGGCCCGATCTTTATGCTGTAACCGTAGACGAAGGGCCCAAACTCACGCACCTTACTGCCGTCCGACAACACCTTTTCGCGGATGAGGTCTCTAGGTGTTCTCTCTGATAACTCTCTGAACTCCCTCTCTATCATCTCTTCCATCTCTCTGAATAGGTCTTCTATTTCTTTGAAGAATGGCCACTTTCTCCTCCACCCGAACCATCTATCCCACTCCGACAAGTCGATCACCTCCTTTCAAGTCTCTTCCATCTCTTCTAGGAGTTCCATTAACCGTCTCAAGGCGAGGCTCATCAGCATGAAGGCTCCCTGCCCAAACTCTGAACATCTGTATCTTCCTCTTCCAGTCTTCAGGAGAAGCCCGCTCTCGCTCAGTTTTCTCGCGTTCTCCCAGACGGTTTTGGGGTTCAATTCCAAGTCCCGCATGAGCCTACTGAAGCTCACTGTAAGATCGTCGTCCTCGATGAGCATCCTCATCATTCTCAGACGGGTTTCATGTGAGAGGGCGTCAAATATCTTTGAAAGCTTCTGGAAGTCCTCTTCGGCTTCCTTGAATTCGTCTCTCAGCAGTTTCTTCGGCCAGTCTACCGGGGAGAGCGGAACCTCAAAGATGACTTCGCCGTCTCGTAGTAATTGAAGTTTCAGAGTCACGGCGCCTCGCCTCCACGATAATATTACCATTTAGTAATATATAAACGTCGTGTTAAACCATTCATCAAACATAACAAATGGACGGCTCCATTCTCAAACGAAGTCTGCGCCGCACTTCTGAGCCTCCGCGGAAGAAGCCTTCTTAACGTGAAGAATTGCTGATGTTTCCTAGACTTTAGAGTATCCT
>Ga0190308_1000553_pt1 | contig 11818 bp, 7 predicted proteins | sample 48700756_MG_FD_165050 | JGI IMG/M metagenome (GOLD analysis project Ga0190308, IMG submission 165050) | Hydrothermal vent sediment bacterial communities from Southern Trench, Guaymas Basin, Mexico - 4870-07-5-6_MG | ecosystem: Environmental > Aquatic > Marine > Hydrothermal vents > Sediment ...
ATCTGAGGGAGTACCAATCCGAGTGTCGCGGAGCACGCATCGTAACACCTCAGCAACTTTCTTCATAGAGAATCGGTAGAAATCCGTATAGATTTAAGTGATTTCAACTCTGAGATAAGGACATGCCAGAATGGGTGATCCCCCAATAGGTTAGACAGCGAAAGAAAGCAGATAATTTCAACTGCAGAGGGTTGGTTCTGCCCTTATTGTCTGTTTTCATGATAAAGGCGTCCATATAAGCAATAACTATGCCCGAATCCGATTCTTCTGGAGGTTTTGGACCTGTGTAAGATGCTGCACCTGCTACCACAAATCCTCCATCATATGTCTGCTTCACATCAAAGAAAAGAAGCGACATGAATGGTGCTCTGATGATTCTTTTCCATTTCATCTTTCCCTCTGCATCCAACTTTACCATCCATCCTTCAAAGTAATAGAATGGGTTCAGAGGGCGCCATATCCACTCATACTTTGGCCACGAACACCATCCAACCGCTATGTATCCACCATCTTTGGTTTGTTGGATAGAGTGGAAAAAGTTACGAATGGGATATTCCTCATCAAATGTGGTCTCCCATACAGTATTTCCATCTTTATCCAACTTAAATATCCATGATATGTCGTGTCCGAATCCCTCTTTATATCCTGCAACTACATACCCACCATCTCTACTCTGGATGATCCGGTAGATCTTGTGGAACCTATTCTCTTCTATATAAGTTCCTTTCCATTTCATATTACCATATTTATCTAACTTGATCACGCATATGCCCTGTGCTCTGAGGTCGGGATCAAGGTAGTTCCCTATCGCTATATATCCTCCATCATCGGTCTGAGTGATACACTCGAGTATTAAATAAGAACCTTCCTTAAATGTCCTGTTCCATATCTCATTTCCTTCTCCATCGATCTTGATTACCCATCCACAGCCTTTTTGATCTTTTGTTATACCATATGATTTAGTCCATCCAGCTATTATGTAACCTCCATCTGTAGTTTGTTGAATCCATTTGCCCTCATCATCGTTTTTTCCACCAATGGTTTTATTCCATATTTCGTTGCCGTTTTCATCGACTTTTATTAACCATATATCTTCTCTTCCAGCACCGTATGAGGATGTTATACCAACAATCACATATCCATCCCCTTCTACACTCCTCTCTATGTGGGTGCCAAAATCATCACCTGGCGGGTCAAACTTTTTGATCCATTTCATTCTACCGTATTTATCCAACTTGCACAGCAAAATTTCTCCTGTGTTCGGGTTTAAAGTATACCTATTCAATAATAGAATGTAACCACCATCCCCCGTTGGTTGGAATGAAGGGCAGTATACACGTTTTGTTATATCCTGATCACCAAAAATCCTTGCCCATCTTTTATCGTTGAACAGTATACTGCCGGTGGCTGATTTTTCTCCCAGCGAGGAGAGAGTGGAACAGAAAATCAAAAGCATTGTTGCACATGCAAGGAGTGTCTTCATTTTTATCATTCTTCTTTCACCTCCGTGTTCGATAGAAATTTAAAAAAAGAAAAGTGAGAAAGAGAATTGGGGAAGCGCTTGTATATTGGGTTTTAGCCATCCACATTCACCCTGTAATTGCCTGTATCTCCACCGTAGATGTACATGTATACATCGCCCGAGGAGTTTTTCACGAAATTGCCGATGTTCATTCTTTCTGTTGTTATGCTGCCTTCGGTAATAGGTGTTACTTCTACGGAATCCACTGCAATTACGCGATAAGCGACTGCACCTGCCCACGTTGGGTAATATGTGGCTAGTTCTGTAGAGTTATTACATGTAGAGTTATTGCCACTTTCATTGACCTTATTTATCTTCAGATGGAGAAGTTCTGGTATTTCTCGAGTGGTGACATCTGGTATGCTTTTTCTTCCAGCGTGTAGAGATAGATGGAAGTAGTAATCCTCGCTGGAAGAATTGGGCCTTGTGATACATGCCGTGATCGAATTGCCACCCCAGAGGGTTTCGGCAGGTTTATTTGATCCGTATACATATCTCCATGCGCCGCCACCGGTAACACGATCATCACCTGTGGGACACCATGAAATTTTAACACTGTAAGGGAGATTGGCCAACCATTCTGGCCATTCCGGTTTCGGTCCCCACAATATATTTACCTTAACTTTTGCTGGACCGGTTACCTGACTGCTCTCCCACTCTTCGGTGGTTGCATTCCACACCATGTCGCTTTGCACCACATCAGCAACAATTATTTTCACTGGAGAATTATTTTTGATATATCTGTACAATTCGCGTGGTTGGAGAAGCCTATTTATTATACCCTCAATGAAGGACATTAAATCCCATTTTACAGTCATGTATGCCATGGTCCAGTTTTTCTTCTCTGCACCAGAATTTTGACTCTCGTTACTGGCATTCTCTCCACAACCTTCGTCTACAAAAAATGCCACGGTTTGTTCAACGCCCCATACCGTCTGTGCCTCTGGAGGTGCATACTGGAAGCCAGGTACATACCTCCACATTGATGGTGAATATTCATCCGCCTGGTTTACATACCATGAGAAGTCTGTATTGGTGTTTTCACTCTCTTCTATAGCCACAATAGACCTATCTTCTACTTCATATGTTACGTTCTTTGATAGACCCAACCCAACATCTATTTTACTGAAAATTTGTGCGTTCAGGTAGCATACCAACGTGAGATTTCCTCCGGTAAAGTTAACGTCACTCAGTGGAACGCTTAGATTTCCATATAGATCAAGACTTTTGTTTTCTTCACAATTGATTGCATACATTGCGGTTCCAACGCAAGAATTGTTATCGGGTTTCACTTCGTACACTTCCAACCATAGAATCAGAACAAACTTCGGATGTTCATCACCGATCTGTATCGAATAGTTTGCAACAATGCTGTTGTTTGCATCATATACAATCCAGTCGTTTTGTGCTCTTACATGTCCTTTTACCATCTTTGCGATATCGTAGCCGGAAGAGTTTGCAGTATCTAAGGTGATGTTCATTTCTTCCAGCCAGAACTCTCCAACGTATGCGTTGCCATAGTGTGGGCTGGCTGGATAGCCCTTTGTTTGAGTTGTTGTGAGAAGAGTCGGTATGGTTGCGCCTACCAGTAGCGCCACAATCACAAAAACAAACCCACTCCGGCTCATTCTGGTATCACCGAACAGATATAAATAGATTCGTGGCTTATATATATATATCGGTTGATAGTGGATTTGCTGTCAAAATGTCAGATGGAGAGGTTTCTTCACCAAAACCGTCTTTGCATATTCGCTAGAACATCACTCGTTTGAAGAATTTTCTGTCCTTATCCCACGGTATAGTCAAATCAAAACCTATCTTTGTTGTATCTCTGGTAACCGGATCAGCAGATGGGTCAAGGGATGAACCCTTCTCTTTCTTTATGACCATATCTCTGTCTCCCTGGAATCTCGTCGCCATTGCCCACTCGAGCTGCGATGGATCTCTGATATCTATATCATCATCCACAATAAAAACGTGCTTCATCGATTTGTGACCTTTAAACGCGTACTCTATCGCCTTTCTCCCATCACCCTCATGCCTTTTTCTTATGCTCACAACTCCATGCAGCCAGGAGCAGCCGCCCGGCGTGAGAGAGACATCAACGACATCGCAAACCTTTGATACCTCTTTGTATATGGTCGCCTCCCTCGGCATGCCCATTACAAACCTGTGCTCGTATCCACCTGGCAGGATCGCATGAAAGATGGCATCCTTCTTGACAAAGATCTTTTTGATTTCGGCGACGGGCTGCTTTCTCACTATGTCGAGAGTTTGAGTTATATCAACAAATGGTCCCTCATCGTGCTCCTCGCCGGTGATCTCGCAGACCATTACTATCTCCGCCTCGGGACCGGGTATTCCATCGAAGTTCATGAGACGTATGGGATACAGAGAGTTAGCGATATCGAGTTCACTCTTATCTATTTCAACCGAGATGGCTGCCGAAACGATTACGGGAATGGGATTACCTATACAGAACAGGAATCTCTTATTTCCCCTTTCTATGTATTTGTGGAAATCTCTTGGAAGTATTCTCATGACGATCCTGTCCTTTCCTATGACCATTGCCCGGTGGTATGATGCATTCAATCCATACTCTTCATCGTTACATACAACAACGCCCGCAGTTATATATCTCCCGCCATCGGTTGGGTAGAATTTTGGCACGGGCAATAGATCGAGATTGGTATCCATCTCCATGTAACCCGTCTTTTCCGTTGTCTCTGGGGGCTTTGGATTCTCTATAGCTGAGAGGATGGTTTTCAAAACATTCCCCTCCTCTATTCCAAGAGCTATAGACAGCAACTTCCTGTTTGAGCATATATTGGCTGCAACCGGAAATTTGCTTCCCTTTACGCTGGTAAACATGACGGGATTTTCGCCCTGCTCGTGTATTCTCCTGGCAACTTCAAAGTCGGGATTTACCTCCTCATCCACCAGCGTGAGTATTCCAATCTCTTCCAGTTTTCTGATAAAATCCCTGAACAGCATCATCCCACCCTCACCTTCATAACATCAAAACCCTCTCTCCTGATTTCATCTGCTATAATGTCTTGTCTCTCCACATCATCAACGAGGGCTATGGCGTTGCCGCCCAGTCCGCCGCCCGTCAGTTTTGCACCGAGGGCTCCTTTTCTGAGAAACAGCTCCACAAGGTGGTCGAGTTTTTTACAGGATACTCCTATTTCCCGGAGTAGTTCATGATTTCTATTCATGAGCTCTCCAATTCTTTTAAGTTCACCCTCCTCTATGTATTTTCTTGCGCTCTGCGCGAGATACCTTGCTTCGTTGAGAAGATTTTCGAATCTCTCCGGATTCTTTTCCCTGTTTCTTTTTACCTTTTCTATCGCCTTCTTGGTTGAAGCTTTCAAACCCGTATTTCCAATTATGATATGAAGGGGCTTTCCGATTCTGATTCTCTCCGCCCTTTTTCCTCTCTCAAACCATATCACTCCACCAAAAGTTGCAACGGTATTATCTATACCCGAGGGATTGCCGTGATAGATTCTCTCGCCCTCGTAAGCAATGGAATTTATTTCCTCGTCGCTTAAATCGAGTTTGAAATAGTTTGATAGAGCCCTTGCTATTGCAACGCAGGTTGCCGCACTTGCTCCAAGTCCACTTCCGAGGGGGATATCACCTCTTATGATGACTTTGATGGGGTTTTTGTTCAAATCGATGTTCATTTTTGATGCCATCACTTCCAGAATTTTTCTCTCCATAGGGTCGTCTCTCAGATTAGCTCTCGCATCGAAGATCGTAAGTGTATCGCCATCGGATATCTCTGCCTCCACATATTTATCTATCGAGGATGCGATCGCCGGAACTCCATAGACAACAAAATGTTCATTAAAGAGTATGATTTTGCCGTTACCTCTGCCCACAGCACCCATTCGGTCAATGTCATAATTGGGAGATGTATATTATGATTGTGGAAGGTAAGAATGCGATAAGGAGGAAATTGCTCAGGTTAAGGAGAGCAATGGATGAAGAAGAGAGGTTGAAACTGAGTAGAAAGATCAAGGAAAACCTTTTCGACCTGCCAGAATATAGAAGTGCGGAGGTTATCATGTTTTATATGGCACATGATAAGGAGGTTGAAACGAGAGAAATGATTGCGGATTCCCTGTGCAGTAAAAGGGTTCTTCTTCCAAAAGTGGATATCGAGGGAGGAAAAATAGTTCCCGTGGAGATAGAGAACCTTGATGATGTTGGCAAAGGGGCATTTGGTATAGAGGAGCCAAAAGGTAGAGAAGAGTACAGTGGAAAAATAGATATGGTTGTTGTTCCGGGCATAGCTTTCGATTTGAGGGGTTACAGAGTAGGCTATGGAAAGGGATTCTATGATGGGTTTCTGAGAGGTGTGTCGTCTCTGAAGGTTGGACTGGCTTTCGATTTTCAGGTAGTAGACCATATAATGGAGGATGCGAACGATGTCCCCATGGATATCGTGGTTACGGAAAAAAGAATCATAAGGTGTTGATTCGTAACGGCGCGCTCGAAAACAAAAAATACAGAGAGGGAAGGTTACAGAGAGGTTAGATCTCTTTTACACCAACGAAGAAGATGCCTATCAATGTACCCTGTGCCTTCTCCGTTACGTCGCCCACCGTGACGGTGATGTTCACCTTTCCAAAGCCTATCGTGGGCGGCATCAGTCGTGCCATCAGGCAAGGTATCGTGATATTTTCTCCCGGCTGAAGGGTCTCTATGGTTCCACTTTTTGTTCCGAATAGAACGAAAGCAATACCACCAGCCTTCTCTACAGTTATCTCCCAACTCACGTTTTCGAGGGTGGTGTCCCCTGTATTTTCAACCACAGCCTGCACGCCCAAGCCGCCCTTTATGGTGATGGAAAGCTGGTTGGTTGTCTGCTCCACTGCCATCGCATAGGTAGCCAATGGAATCAATAGCACGGTCAACATGCAGATATAGGTAGTCCTTCTCATCTTATCTCCCATAATATTATAAATTGTAAATTTAAAAAACTTTCGACCGTTGTTTTATCTGCATTATTATCTAAATTATGCGTGTGGATATGATTGTATATCCATTTTTATTACATATCGCTCTCATCACGGGAAAGGTATACCTCGAGAGGATGACCTGACATTTTCTCACCTTGAAAATTTTTCCAGAAAACCTTTAAATATGCTTTTTGTCAAAAATTAACATGTTAGCGTATAACATGCTATCAATTAATGTGGTAGGTGGTATGAGGAGAGAAAAGGTAGTGGTAACGGTAGTGGTATTTGGTATTGTTCTCGTATCTGGAGTAATTGCGCCTCTGTCGGCTTTTGCTGGTAATGATGGGTACATCGTCGTTGATGGAAATGGAAAAGGTGACTATAGCAGTATAGGGGATGCTATAAATCACGCGCGAGAAGGGGATACGATACTGGTAAAACCGGGCGAATATCGTGAAGTTTTGATAATAAACAAGATGGTTACCATATTAGGCGAAGATGGGAACAGAACAAAAATAAATCCAACCTCCATCAGAAATGGCTTTGCCATTGAAGTAAGAGCAAGTGGGGCGGTTCTCAAAAATCTGAACATAACGAATTACGGAAAGGGTAAATACGCACAGGCCGTGAAAATAGTGTCTCCAGATGTTAAGGTGATCGGTTGCATGATACATGATGTTCCCGTGGGCATTTCCATCTGGTCGTCCAATAACACCATAAAGGGTTGTAAGTTCTGGAACTGTAAGGATGAGGGTGTGGTGCTCATGGGAACGAGATATACCGGCTGTAACGGAAATAGCATAGTAAAATGTTACTTTTACAATAATGGGGATGGGGTGGAACTTCAGCATGCAGATGGAAATGTTATAATGGACTGTATCATGAAGAGCAATCTCCATAGCGGAGTGGACATTCTGGATTTTTACAGCGAGGATAACATCATCGTGAACTGCTCGATCACCGGCAACACCTATGGCGTCATGTACATGAGCGGTAGTAACGTTCTTGTGAACTGCACAGTGTGCGATAACGCTGATGGAAACATCGTAACCAACGATGTGCTTGGATTCTCGGCGAAGGGTGGCATCAAATCAATAAAGGGTAAGTTCGTGAAGATGCTTGTTGAGGGTATTCTCAGGAGGTTTGGTCTCCGGGTTGTGTCCGGCTTGCTCGACGCTATCACAAGATTGCCAGATTGAAAATCAGGACTTCTTTTATGGATCTTTGATGTGCTCCCTTATCATCATAAGCCACAACCTCTATCACTTTGAAGCCGAAAGCTCTGCTGTCCCACCTCCAGGAGAACGGCGCGGTCGTGTCGCTGTATTTAAGAGTATGATCTATGTAGAAATCTACCCTTTTCACGACCCCATCACTGTCTGATGCATTGACCTCTATAGTAACTGGACCTATTATGAGAGGGAATGGAAGAGATAAAATCTCTATGTCTCTGAAATACAGCAAATTTTTGGGTCTTGTTATAACTACAGCTGGAGGTGTGTTAGGTGTCTCCTCAGTGGTAAATCGCCATACAGGACTCTCACTACTCTCTCCATGTTCATCCCATGCGACTATCTTCCAGTAGTAGGTCGTGCTGTAGTTGAGGCTCGATGGTTTATAGGTTGTTGATGATTGGTTACCCGATACCTTCTTCAGTTGATTTTCTCCCGTTCCAAAGTAGACGTCATAGGTAAGATTGTCTCCATCCGGATCACTGCACTGCCACGAGAGTGTTACATCTATATCTACACCTGTTGCCCCATCTACTGGAGATGGATTTGATGGTTTGTTTGGTGGATGATTGACCTCTCCTGTGAAAACATCATAATTTATGTTTTCTTTGTTTCCAAGAAGATCTTCAGAGTAGTACTCAAGATAAATTGGTTCCCCTCCGGGAGATACACTTGAATTAGGTATCCATAGGGTTAGATTTTCGTTGGTCTCATTGACAAACCAATCCGACCAGTTACCCTCTCCAATTCTGTATCTGTAATGAATACAGCAAACCCCGACTTCAGGGCATCCATCCCATCCTGGATCTATCGCCATGAGATAGATCGGATAGTAGCCTCGTCCTGTGGTTACAGGTGGAACGTCATCAACATAGCAGGTTATATTAAGAACATTTCCTCTATTCCCGAGGCAATCTTCGGCATAGTATTCGATATAGTGCAGACCCTCTTCATGCAATGTGATATTCGCAAAATAGATTCTCCAATCAGACCAGCCTGTATAGATATTCCATACACGATAGCAAATCTTTTCTGTTCCAACTGGATATTTTCCGCCATCCTCTGATGATAGGTTGAAAGGTGTGCGTGCGGTTACAAAGAGTGTATTATTCTTGGTGTGATTGGGCTTACCAATGGTTAGGTCTGTCTCTGGAGGTGTGTTATCAACATAAAACGTTGTATCATTATCATAGCCGGATGCTGGCCACCTGTTGCCGAGTCCATCCTCAGCCCAATAACCTATGGTGTATTTACCTTCTTCCGCGATATATAAGGTCAGGTTCTTCTCGCTTATCCCGCTATCGTATACTGCTCCGGTTTCATTCCAGATTGTCCATCTGATGAGATACAGGTTCATCATGTCTGTGACATTTATCCATATTGGCGTAGTGGAGTTGATAAAGATCTTTCCATCTTGGATATAGCTGGGTATACCCATTTCTATGGTAACTTGGGGTGGTGTATTGTCGACGTAGATGGTTTGATTCGTATGGTTCTCTTCGTTTCCAGCTCTATCGGTACTGAAAAATTCCATGTAATGCTTGCCTTCTTCCATGAAGTAAATTGGACCAAAGTTTACTGTGTTGTTGGAATATACATACCAGTAAATGTTTCTGTACATAGTAATGTTATGGTTGCCACCATAGGAATCTTGAGAATCGGCTGGATGCCAACTTTCATTATACCATACTCGATAGTAGATTGCATCCACACCTGTACCATTAATATTGTCTTCTGCATCCAGCCATACAGGCGTGTATCCCGTAATCCAGTCTTCACCACCTATTGTGCAGTTTGGATCTCCTATGGTTTTAGTTGATACGGGAGGCTGGATATCCTGGAGAGGTGCAAAGATGCCTTCGGGATTTGTGATGTTAACACCTATGATGTTCTTTGTTGTGTCCAGATATCTTGTTCCGTTCCAGCCCTCCTTGTGCCATCCGGTTTCGTTGTGCATCCAAATGAGTAAATAGTCCTCATTGATGATCACATTGCTTTCATTGTAACAGATGGAGAGATTTATCCAAGTGCTTGTATCACTTAGGCTGGAGATGTTGAGAAAGCTGCCTGTATCATCGAAACCATCTGGATTTTCTGGGGGATTGTTCACTCCTCTAACCGCAAAGTTACCTTTGTACCTGAAACTTGCGGTTGTTGGATAGGATGTGGAGAATGTGTTGTTGGATATGAGGTTTCCTTCGCTATCAAGAACGTAGAGATCCCATGATGTTCCTGATAGAAAGTTATCGCTTATCCGGTTTTCATTTGAAGAAGATAGCCATATTCCATTCTGGGTGTTAGAGATACTATTATTTGTGATGGAATTCTTTTCGGAGTTATCGAGGTAGATGCCATCAACGCCATCGCTGATGGTGTTGTTATCTATTGCATTGTTGCCTATTACATTGTTGCTTGAAAATTCTAAAAGAATACAGCGATATTCAATCGATTTGACTGTGTTGTTGGAGAGAATATTATTACCTGAGTCATACAGAGAGATACCATAGTAGCTGTTAGAGATGTTGTTGTTATCTATCACATTGTTGCTTGAATTTACTAAAAGGATGCAGCAATATTCAATCGATTTGAGTGTATTGTTGTAAAGCGTGTTTTTATCCGATTTATACAGGTAGATGCCTTGGTGTCCACCAGATATAGTGTTGTTATCTATCAAGTTGCTATCTGCTGATTCCAAATAGATTGCCTTATCGGTATATAGCAAGGTGTTGTTCACCGTATTGTTGGAGAGAACATTGTTATCTGATTTGTATAGATGCATGCCATAATAACCACCAGAGATAGTGTTATTCTCTACAAGATTGTTATTTGCCGATTCCAAGTAGATACCCTTTCCACCATTACATAGCAAGGTATTGTTCAGGATTTGATTGTAAGAGGTTTTTACGTAGATACCATAATAGCTGGTGGAGATGTTATTGTTTGCAAGTTTGTTTCTGCTAGAAGATTTGAGAAGACAAATGCCTTGCTCGTTTTTCACAAGAGTATTGTTTAGCAAAGAGTTATATTTTGAAGAAGTTGAGAGCTTGAAACCATACTTGCTATTCGAGATGGTATTGTTTTCCAGTTTGCTGTTTTCCGAGCGTAGAATATATATGCCAATCTCGGAGTTGTTGGAGATATGACAGTTGGAGATCGAAACATTTTTCGCTTCGTTGAGTTCAATCCCACGGCTCCCTGTGTTGTATGTACTGTTACAAATTGTGCAGTTATTTACTGTAACATTTTGCAGAGTAAAGGAATCGTTGTGGATGTATATTCCTATCTTGGTGTAGTTGTAGATCGTGAAGTTTTCGACCAGAGTATAGTTTGCTTGAATCTGCACACCATATTCGGAGCCGTGAGCATCTATAACTGGATCTCCTATGATATTTAATGACTTGTTTATGATCGGACTCTCTCTGTATATGCCTGGTCCTACAATTATTGTATCCCCATCGGCTGCATTGTCTATTGCGGATTGGATTGAACAATAACATTTCCCGGTGTTTATGTTTTTAACCGGGCATCCCAAAGGGATACAAGAAACGCTGATGTTGCCCCTTACCAATCCATCAATATATCCATCGTCTCCACCTGAAATGTTGTCCATATAAGCCAACATGGCATTGAAGGTCATAATGTCCGGCCCCGAGATAGTGAAGTTAGCATGGGCGTTATCACCAAATGAATCAGAGGGATAACTTCCATTTACATCGATATCATATTGAGCAATTAAATCGAAAGACTGACCGTTATATGCTACAGTAAATGGCATACTTCCTACCCATGAAGTTGATGGTCCAGGCGATGTCCTAGGACCAATATTTTCAAAGAAATCGAAATGGATATCCCATGTTCCGTTTTCATCAAAATCTGCTTCTAGCCAGCCTGAAATTATGACAACATATCTAACTCCTGTTGGTGGAATATCCATGTCGTATGTACCAACAACATTTGTTATGTTAAGATAATCTGGTCCTGAAGATGGAGATGTTGGAGTTGATGGATCTCTATCATGGTTCCCGGGAGGTTGATCTCGAGAAAAGCCAGTCATGTTGAAATCCGCTTGCGTTACATTAAAATTAGAAACATTT